>Ga0209611_10015039_pt1 | contig 10186 bp, 5 predicted proteins | sample S1TSphgellanicum_3_FD_187693 | JGI IMG/M metagenome (GOLD analysis project Ga0209611, IMG submission 187693) | Host-associated microbial communities from peat moss isolated from Minnesota, USA - S1T2_Fc - Sphagnum magellanicum MG (SPAdes) (version 2) | ecosystem: Host-associated > Plants > Peat... | reverse complement strand
TTGCAGCTTGGGAAATATACAGAAGGACTGGAGTTTGCAATGAGGGCTTACCACTTGGATCCACTTGACAACAGGTTATCTGAGCATGTTACCCAGCTTCGGGCCAAGATACATAAAGGTGCTCAGTGTTCATCATGAACTGCAATTGCATGGTTGATGTTGGTGTGGAACATACTTGAATTATTCACTTTCACTCATGCTCCTGCATGTGTTCAGATTTTCACATGGATGGTGAATGGATCTGTATTGTGTTGCATGCAGCAGAGGAAACAGGTACAAACCAGAGTAAGGAAAACGAATCCAGATCAGAGAGGTGGACATCACGTCGACGACTGAGTGACCTGCTATTCAGATCAGAACTGGATTACAATGATGTGGGACTGGACATGCAAGGCTCTGACAGGGATGATGTTGATTACTTTGACAATGATATGGAGATGGAGGTGGAGATGTCTGCTGGGGAGGATGGAGAGAGGGATAGGGAAGATGGGGGATGGTCTGGGTCTGTCAGATTACGATCAAGGGGAGATATGGGTGAACAGGAAAGTGTTAGAGGTGGTTCTTCTGGGATCTCCATGAATGGCAGTGCTGATATCCAGGTAAATCAGGTTCTCCTGGCTCTGTTATTCAATATTTGGGTCTCAAGATTGGTGGCAACATTGTATGTCACCACCTTGGACCTTTCCTACACATTCAATCAAGGTGAGTGCAAAGCTATAATAAAGGTCCATTTGGTCTTACTGTCTAGTAGTTAGAATTCTGCATCTTCATGCAGAATTCAATTTTACTGGGTCTATTTTGGAGAGCTGGATAGTTACTGGATAGTCACTGCACTGTTTGTTCAGGTCTTTCCCTTCTATTTTACCTCATTGCTTATGTCTTAGAGTTGACGTGAGCAGATAATTTTGAGTAGATACTCCTTTACTGGATGGCTTCTTGCAAGTGCTCATTATGAATGCTGTGTGCAGGCTGAAGTTGCAGTAGATATGCGGCAGCGATATGTGGGCCACTGTAATACTGGTACTGACATTAAACAGGCGAGCTTCCTTGGTGAAAAAGGTCTCTGCCTCCTTCCTGCTTTTCCTCCCCTTCTCACTCAGCTTTTAGACTGAATTGAGTGCATACCAAATAACAATTATAATGCAATTGGACTGCAGACACTCAACATTGTTATGTATATGTGTGTTGTTCCAATCATCTCTGCCTTCCATGGTTTGCCTTTCAAAATCTGTTTTTAGGGACTGGTGTGGGTACTGTAAGTAGATTCTGATTGTGTTTCTTATTTGTTCAGAGTGGTACCAACACTATTGTCTGCAGCTTGCAGTATGCAGTGCTATTTTCAGTTAAGGATGAAGTTGTTTGTTCTTTGCAGGAGAGTTTGTGGCTAGTGGGAGTGATGATGGACGTTGGTTCATATGGCAGAAGAAGACAGGGAGGTTGATAAAAATTTTAGCTGGAGATGAAAATGGTATTATTGCTTGTTTCTGTATTTGGGGATTGTATGCCTCATTTTTTGCATCAGTTTATTGCAGACTGCTGTTTTGGCTAATGTGTATGCTTTTTGGTTTTATGCAATGATGCTTTGTTGAAAGCAATAAATCCAAAGACAGGTGGATGTTTACTGTATTCCTTAAACAGCTTTTGTGCAGTTAACCTTTCCGAACATCTTTCAAATTCCTACCAGTGCTTGTTAACACAGTTGTATGGTGCAGTTGTGAACTGTGTGCAGAGCCATCCATTTGACTGTGCAGTTGCCACAAGTGGAATCGACAATACCATCAAGGTATCTCCTTTACTTTAGTATTCATACTGAAGCAAATTCTCCAGGATTTTTGTCTCTTATATGGTAGCATTTTTGGATGGAAATAGTCCATTGAGGTTTATCTAGATGGAGCTGCTAGAAATACAATGTAGCTGCTGCAAGTGATCAGATGGAGTTATGTATTGGAGCCAGCTGTTTTGAGGGTGGCATCTACAACTGGTTTTTAGTGAGGGAAATGTAGTGCAAAACACAACCGCATGTGCAGAATCTACTTGGTTTAGGAGCTCAGATGCTGATGAATCTGTTTGGGCAGGTGTGGACACCATACACAAGAGAACCATCAATGGTAGCAGGAGGTGAAGTGGGCCTTGACACTGTGGATTCTTCTCGAGTCATGGCTGAAAATCAGCTCCAGATGCAGCGGCACCGAGAAATAGGTTTGTAAGTACTCTAAACTTAATATTCCTGGGTGTTCATTGATTAAGTGGTGGTTGCAATCTCCATTCAAATTTATCTGTTTCTGATGGGGATCTAATCAGGAGGATGCTGCTGAACTGTTTGCAGTTGTTGCTGTAGAGTGAATTGTAGTATGATGAAATACAACTTTGGGGAACCCTTTTACTGTGGCAGTTTGAAATTCAAGGCAACAGTATCTGGATCTACGAATTGAATGGCATTGTCATGCTTATTCTAATTTGTAGGCTATTTTGCAGGCCAATTGACTTATTGCAACGCTTCAGAGTACAAGAAGGAGTGGAGGGTGGTGTGCACCCTTTTCAGTGTACACAGAGTTGATATCTTACATGCTGGAGGGCCTTCTAGCCTGAGATGCTGGCTTCATCAAATTTGCCCCAACCCCCTGGTTGGTGGCATTCTGGATAGGCTACTGAGATTCAGATTAGATAGAGTAGCTGCTTGCAAACTGGATCAACAAGTGTACATACAATGGGTCACTTTGCTCTCCCCAGTGAAATGGTGCACAAAGAAGTAAGTGCATGTGTTAAGCTGTTATCTCAATTTTGCAACTGAATAATATGCTGCTTAGCTGTTCTTGATAGGCTACCAAAATGCTGTTGAAGTAGAAGAAACTGTTTCCAAACTTGATCAACAAGTGTAGATATGATGAGTAGTCGGTTTGCTCTTGCTGAGGAAATTGTGTACAATGGAGGTAAGAGAATTGGTTAAGCTGTTAGTTGATGTCTCAATTTCACAATTGAATAATATGCTGCATAGCTGTTCTAGCAACAACATTAGAACACTGGATATGCAGGGATATATGGTTGGAGCTTGAAATGGTCAGGCACATGCCAGAGAATGTGTTGTGGTTGACAGAATCCAGCTAGTAAAACTCTGTATGGACAATAGAAAGAGTTGTCAACCTGTATACTCAGCACCTAAACTCTGGAGAAAGGAGGAGGTACAAAGCTGCTTGGCTAATTCACTTGGCTGTCAACCTCAGATGACATGTCATGGTCTTGTCATAATTGGGCGTTGTTTTGTCTTTGAAGATTGCAAATCACTCACCCAGAGCTGCAAAAGTTCTGCAAAATTATTTCTTCCCTTGGCATCCTGCTGGAGTTTACTCACCTGCTCCTGCAGGAAGTATCAAAGAACCCAATATTGTGTTTCATGTTACTTCTGAGTTGATCAGACTGATCTTAAATCCTCTGCTTCTGGCCTTTGGGCTAATAGGGCCTGCACCATTATTCATAACATCCACTTTCCATTCATAGTGCCAGTTACTTTCATGTCTGTAGCCAAATTGTACAAATTATTCCAGGGTTTAGGTTGATGTCTTGCAATCCTTGCGAATGCACAGGGATTGCGAATGCACATAGGATCTCTTGAGAGTCCAGAGAAACCTTGTTGACTAGAAATATAAGCTGGCTTTGGGTGCAAGTTGAAAGTTTCTGATTTTGTATGGTGATGAGAAGCACTAGTGGTTGCAAGGCCCCATGCACCCCTCACCCTCTCCTTGCACCACATCACCAATCATAACAAGAGTTGATCTTCACATTTTCAATGATTACATTGGATAATTTAAAAATTTTCATTTCCAAACTGGCCCTGGTTTTGGGTCCATTTCATACAAGACTGGTGTCTTGGAACTGAAGGTCTTTATGGGCTATCAAATTATGGGAAGATTGATGGTGGTTGGAAGAGGTTGAAGGTGTAGACCAATCACAATTTATCACTGAGGAGAGGAAAAAATTTTCGCATAGCTTGATCTTGTATAGTTTCCTCCCTCTGATCACCCAATAAACTTCGTTCTGGACAACGATGTGCCATAGCGGCTAAGACAGTATCTTCTCCTTGGGTAAAGGCATAGTTGAGCAAAGGCATAGTTGAGCAGAGCACCTGTTAATAAGAGACCGGAAAAATTGACTAGTTATGAAGTCCTGGTGTTGGGTCCAGGATTGATTTTTAGTTGGTAGGAGGCAGGTATATAGTGTATACCGGTATTACCTTGGGTCCCTAGTCTATATCAAGCTTGTTGGCAAGCCTATATACCAAACCATCATTGGTATTAGCCCTTGCAAGGATTTGTTTGTGAAGGGTCAATAGAGCACACCATTGAAAATGTGGTTCCAAAATCATTTCTCACACACCAAACATAGATAATAATGAAATGTCATTTTCTGTTTGTGTATAATCCTCGATTTTGAGTTGGAGCAAAACGTGATCCTTGTATGTGAATCAACAAAATACTAATATGCTAGTGATGATTCACTAATTGACAGAATGATAGTACCATTATATGCTTACAACATGGCAATAAGGCAATTCACATGCAATTGGGAGTTCCAACTGAGTGATATGCTTTTAGAGCATCTTGAAACTCTCATGACTTCGACTTAATGGTGAGAAGTTGGGGAGCACACTTGAGACCTAAAATGTTCATGATATCTTGACACATTTTGGGATGTTCCTCTTAGCAATCATGCCCAGACATGGGGAGGCATGACAAATCACACCTAGTAATCCCAACATAGATTGTAAAACATATATTCAAAGCTTTAGTATCAAAATAAATGATATTCCATGTTAATTTATGTAGGTTGACTGTCATTTATGGATGAAATTCATCCATGAACATTTATTTCTATCCATAGTGGTAAAATGTATATACCACGTCCATTTTCCAATTTCCCATAATTCATATTTTCACTCTTATAGTTGGATGCATTCTTGTCTTACTATTATTTGTCATAACCTTTATGCCCCTTGTGAATTTTTTTGGATCATGTTGGTTTCATGCTCATGTTAGCTTCTGGAAGCAGATGCAACATTAGGTGAAGGGAATGCATGGGAACTCATGAGAAGAGATAAAAAATCAAGTGTGAAATGAGTTTGTTCAAAGAACTTTGATTGCATGTCAAGATGTTGCAAGGTTTGAGACAAGTTGCATGGTTCCAACACTATACCGACCCAAATGTGTAGGCATACACCAAAATCATGTTGGAAATCATTAGGATAGATGAATTTCATTGGGTGTGCTTCTTAATTAGAGGATTCCCAATTTGAGCAAGGAAGAGTCCTGGAAGAAAATTGGCTCAAATCTTAATCCAACACCATCACAAAATGAAAACTTTTTAGACAAAGAAAAGGGTCAAAACAATATATTCAAAATGAAAGGGTTCTTCAAGTAGGCACAATATGAACGCAAGGAAGATTGGGTGCCCAAAGCTTTGAATGGTGATACAAGGCTGAAGAGAGTGTAGGCACTTTGAAGAACAATGAGAACTTTCCAACATTAAAAGAATTTCCCAAAATGAGGAATCCCTAGGGAAACTATGAAGGAAGGTTTAATGGGTCATGTTTCAACTCTAATAAAATGGGGCATCTTTCAAAATAGTGTTTGAAGTTGAAGAATGAAAATTTGAAACTTGGAACCCAAAGAACTCAAGACTTATGATGTGAAAGTTGTGTTAAATGGGGCTCGTTGGGAGGAAGTTTTTATCACTTTAGATAATACATTCAATACATTCAATGCATAGCAAGTGACATTCAACCATAGAACTTACAAGTCACCCTTAGGCTTTTGAAGTGGGATTGGTGGCAAACTCCTAAATTTTGACGACATCAAGAATTGCAAAAACTTAAACCATTTTCACAACCTTTTGCAACTATATAAAAAAATGTGCTCAAGCTTCGAAATGAAGTAACATGCTTCATATGAACTTCTTAATCAAGGGAGAGAGTTATGATTGTATAATTCCAATGACAAGTAATTGGAATTGGTATATGGGGGATTTTTGAGAATCCTTCGTATGGTTGTCCATGGACCATTCCAAAGACAATTCCAAAAATAACTACCTCATTTACAATCCTAACTACTTCATTTTTTTCTTAATAACTACTTTTTTCTATGAACTTTTCTAATAACTATCTCCCACATTTCTTAATAATTACCTCCATTTTATAATTATCTCACTCTTTTTCCCTATCCACCAACATGGATATGAAAAAACGAATTATCATGTGTGTTTTTATGTCCATGAAATGTATATTAATTTAAATTAAATTAAATTTGACATTGACATAAATAATGAGAAATTATTCAAAATCATATGAAATTGGTGAAGAATTTTCGCAAAAATTGACTTCAAAATTATCTATTTTGTGGGGAAATTTCATTGACTTGTTTCTTGTTTTTAAAACATTTCACCACCATTTGACATTGGATATAGTTATGAGGGTAGTTTTAAACCAATTTTGAACGACTGTTTTTACATGTGTCCCCAATTAGTGCTAAATCACTTTTGGGATGATGTTTGTTGATGCTAGATGAAAAAACTGAACCAAAAAAGGAAAAATAACATTGGCATGTTTGTGATTGCATTGTTATTCCAATAATGAACAAGTGAACATGCTTCCAAAACACTATTTATTTGGGGGGTCATTTTAAATTGAAACATGTCATTAATCATTGTTGAATTCCAATGACGATTAGAGTTGAACTAATTCAAGTAGGACACAAATATGCCCTTCACGTTTTGTCACTCAAACATTGATTCCATGTTGGAATAAGTTTTTCCTGCTAAGTTTTCTAATAATTATTTCTTATTTTAATAATTGCCTCATTTCTTTCCCCCACCCACCAACATGGATATGAAAAGGAAAATTAACATGTGCCTTTTTCATGTCCATCATATTTATAATAATCCAAATAATATTGAATTTGAAATTGACATTATTAACAATGAAATCATCATGAACTATTGGAAATCATCTAGGAACATAGGAAGAGGAAAAACAAAAAATCAATTGTCATTGGTAGTGTGGAATAACATGGAGCCCAAGTTCTTTAAACACAATAGGGTACAACTTCACACAACCCCGTTTAATACTTTGAGAACATGTTTACAATCAAGGTCACTAAAAGGATTGACTTGCTCTCAAATCACATTGAACCTCAACTTTGGTTAATCATTACAAATATTACATAATGCATGTTATTATATAGTCTTAATTTGTATAGGGGGTGGGGATATCTTTTTTTTGAATTCCAAACTACATTATTCGAAATGTAAGGTTCTAGATGTTGGTTGTTTGGGTACAAACTATAATTCAATTAATTTTACAATAAGATTATGTACCATTTTAATGAAGAAAAATATTGAATCATTTGGTATATATTAATAATATGTATTTAAAAACTTTAAATATATAACATATGTACAATAGACCACTGCTTTTGTTTTTTTCAATTTTGTGATGCTGCTCAAATGGCAATAGCCAAGGAATATATTTAGCCAAATTTGGTTGTATTCAAAATATGAAAATATAAAAGCTTAAACACTCTTTCATATTGTAAGCTATTATGGTGTTTTTTGGTGATTTCATTCTTCTTTTGAAAAAACATGAATTTGTGGCAAAATGTTTTTTTTTGAAAATATTTTTTGCGAAATGACGAAAATTAACCCCACAAAAATCACTAAAAGAGACATATATACTAGTTGTGTATAGTTTCAACTAGAAGGATGGAGTGGGAATAATTTATGTTGAAGGTTCAAACTAAAGGAATTAGTAGCATGAATGACGTGATATTTACTTGGTCCAAACGAAGAGTTGATGAAGGTTTCAATACACTAATTTTGTGGTCCACTTTCTTGGGTTGCAAGGCACCCCTTGTTCACTTTGATTCTAGACCCCCCCCAAACTCTTTTTTTAATGCATTTTTTCCCATGGAAACAAACTAGATGTCCACTATCTATGATGACCTTGTGGTCCTTTACATGGTCTTCATTATTTGAAAATTTGTGAATGGGTATTGAAATGTTTGTTAATGTGTTTCTATAACTAAATTGAGCATTTCATGCATGACATTTTTTAGTCACACATAATCATTTTCATTTCTTTCATCATTCCTCATGCTTTTGATTAAAATTGAAAATTCAAATAGATATATGATGCCAAAATTCAATGGAAACATAAAATTTTAATCAAGTTTAGAGTGGTTTAAATGTGTGCATATCAAAATTTTAGATAGTTATAGGGTGAGAAAAAATAAAGTTCCTTCACATAATATCCTCCCAAACAATACCTCCTTTGACACATAGTGTGAAAAATTAACATATAATGTCCTCCTTCCTCCCACACAAAATTAGGTGTGTGTCCCTAATGAGTTACTATTCATATAATAATATTACGATTTAAACATTTGTAACCAAATATCACTAACATTTTCAAATATAAAATATATATTTTTGGAGTACAATGGTCAAATGAAGCTGATTTTTTGCACATATTATTTTAAAATTATGGTTGATTCATATGTTCAACAAAAATTGAACTAGAGCTACAAACCCTTTCGTTAACATAGAACAAGAAGGATTTGTCAAAGTTCCAGTACAAAAACTTAGCTTGAAGATTTTGAAGATCTAGGAAATTAGATTGATGATCAATGATCAAAGCAGATTTTGAACCTTGATCTTGATCCAATGTTTGATTCATAAACAAAAAAATAGATCATCCAAATTGCATAAAAATAAAATGGGATCCACAATTTGGAGAATATGTTTTTTAAATGATTTAATCGTAGGAGTTATCATTATTGTTATGACTTTACCCTTGGGATTGCAACCAAGGTTGGTGGCAAGTGCATGACAAGTGAAATTAATTGAGAGAAAACCCAAATTTTTGTAGGATTCAAACATATTTTCACAAGGGTGAGAAAATGCAAGGGAATAATTTTCAACATTTCCATGTAAATTTTGAGTTTAAGAGTTGGGAGTCCCAAGGTATTAAATTTTGTTGAAACAAGTTTTGTGGGACCAACCTTGTCCAAATTCAACTTTCTTTAGACCATTACAAAGGTCTTGAAGAGTAGATAAATAATGTGGGGTTGAAATTTCAAAATCAAAGACCCAAAACAAAAGTTATGGCCATTTCCAATGTTGGGAATGAAATTATCAAATGATTCATGCCCACCAAATTGTCCGTGAAAGAGGTCAAATGAACTCCAATTGATAAATTTGATATTTTTTTGAAAATATCTTTTCAAGGGATACAAACTTTGAGAGCTTTTGAATTGAAGGCTAAACAAAAAAGTTATGAACCCCCAAAATGGCTAGACTAATAAGTTGACAATTTTGAAACTTTCATTTAAGAGTCTTCAAAAAAAATGTCATCTTGATAATGTAGCTCCCAAAATGAACTACAAAATATACTATAAGGAAGAGAGTGACAACTCTTTCCAAGTTTAAATTGTCATGTATATTGTGAATCTATTTTGTTCTATTGTTTATTTCTACACCATTTTGGTCCAAACAACATTAACTAGCTTTTCTTATTGGTTCATGTAATTTGACATGATCATGAATTTGATTTATGAGCTCATCCTAATCTCATCTTAGAGCTCCCATGCCCTTTTTCAACTAAAAGTTTATGGAGCACACCTTAGGTTTGCATTAAGATGCAAAACCAAAGATCCAAATGTTTTTTTACCTTTGATATCATTTGAATCTAAGGTTGCATCAATTATGACACATGGAGAATTTTGTCATTTTTTACATGGATCTTACACAATATAAGTTTATAATGACATTTTAATGACTATTAATGCAAGTTTAATCATGAAATGACGATTTTTGAATTTATTGTGTCGATTTCTTAGTATGTATTAATTATTTTGAATAAGAATTACACTCATTACACCCATAAAATTGTGAAGCGTACACATACATGTTTTCTATCACATATATAAATATTATGAATATTTCTACAACTAAACCTAAAATAGGTGCTAAAGGTTTTAGTGCATGTTTAATAATCATGTATGGGCTTGCATTGTCATGTAATCACAAAGATTCCAACATCACTGGCACACCATACTTGGGTTTCAAAGTGCCCCTAAAACATGGTGCATGACGATAATTAGATGAAAGTTTAAAACGAAATCGTTGCAATATCACAACTAAT
>Ga0209611_10015038_pt1 | contig 10186 bp, 8 predicted proteins | sample S1TSphgellanicum_3_FD_187693 | JGI IMG/M metagenome (GOLD analysis project Ga0209611, IMG submission 187693) | Host-associated microbial communities from peat moss isolated from Minnesota, USA - S1T2_Fc - Sphagnum magellanicum MG (SPAdes) (version 2) | ecosystem: Host-associated > Plants > Peat... | reverse complement strand
TAAAACATGAGAAATGGGATTTAAAAAAAAAATGCAACTTTAAAAGAACAAAGTAAATGAAAAATGCCTGTAATAAATCAATTGATTTCCCATGGTAGAGAGTCAAAATGGCGCACACAACGTAATCGAACTTTCACTCAATGTCCTTAAAAGCAGGGAGTATGCTTGCATATTTCAACAAGAACACCAAAAAAACCTAATTTGGCTTTACGCAAGATAGCCAAATTGTGTTGAATTAATCGAAATGAGAGAATTGCTTACATTCCTAGCGAAGGCCATAATTTGCAAGAGCATTATGTGGTTATGGTTAGAGGAGGTAGAGTTAAAGATTTGCCAGCTGTGAAATACCATTGTATTCAAGGAGTCAAAGATTTGTAGGGAATACAGGGTCGACGTCAAAGCAGATCTAGATATGATACAAAAAAACCCAAAGATTCTATATGAATTTATTTGTCAAATTATCGAATTTCAGCTTTGTTTTTGGTTTATCCCTCGATTGTTTTCATCAATCAAGACTTTCAGAAGAGGCGAGAACAAAAAAAAATGAAAATTAAGTTTTTGGCCATTTAACGAAAAAAATCTATTCCTTTTTCCAAAAAGCTTTTATGCGCTTTGCTTATTTCATCATAGATATTTATGCCATGCCCTGGAAAGGCATGTGCCATCAAGACCTAGAGGTAATAAGGCAGTAAGCACATACAATTGCTCAGAAAATTTAGGCTATATCTCGGACTTAAATGGTAAACACAAACAATTAATAAAAAAATTGGTCCATATTTGCATGATTAATGGTAAAAAAACAAGTTCTCATGCTATTGTTTATAAAACTCTTCATTGTCTAACTCATCATGGTGATATATTAAAACTTTTGGTTAACACCATAGAAAAACAAGGGGTATCAGAATGTGGCTTAATTGCCATTTTCATTAAAAAGTATCTTAAGGCAAAAGAGAATTATGAAAATTCAAATATTTCACCATACAAAAATATAATCTTTAACAAAATCATTTAAGAGAAACCAAAATCCTTCAAGAGATCATAAACTCTATAACTAATCTCATGTTTCAACACAAGCCAAAATATCATCTTTCAAAAATCCTCATAAAAATAGACCTACTACATGGGGACCAAAATCCCTTAAGCTACTATACTCTATAATGAATCTAAACACAATAGCCTTGCCTTGGTAGGCAAGGCCAACAAAACCTACACACATGAAACAAACAAAAAAATTAAAAAAAATGAAAACAACTTGAACAAAGGTTCTTAACAAGTCTCAATTCCAGTTCCAATTCCGGTTCTAAAAATCGGATCCGGTTCCGTCTCGGTTTCCATTAACCGGGAAAAGGAACCGGAGGTACCCGCCGAACAACTGGTCCAAACGGCATCTAGAAGAGTTAACTTTAACTTAACCAGGGTTCGACTTGGGGTTTCCCTTCCGTCCCTATCGTCTCTCTTCTCTCGGTCGTCGTCGTCTCTCTCCCTTCGTCTGCGGAGAGCTCCAAAACTAGCGCGCGTTCGCGGTAGAATTTCGCTTTCTCTTGTACCGCAATGGCGAAGCTATTCCGTTGCACTTTGTAACCCACAACAAGACGAACAAGAAGATTCTACAGACGGGGATTTTGGTGGTGTGTTTCCAACTATTATCGTCGCCAAAGGGGGCGCGGGGGCGGGCAGCAACCCCGGAGCTGCTGCTGGAACACCAGCTCAAGATGCCAGGCAGCATTCGAGTCTCAGGTACATCAATCACATACTTTCTTCACTCGATTTTCTCTGATTTTCTTTGAAAGCATCAAGGCATTATTATCAGCCCTGGCGAGGGACTTTGTCGAGCATCTGTCATTTGGTTTTCTGCCAGGGAAGGCTCGGATCACCAGTGGTTTGCATCATTGCTAGATGTTGCTTTCTGGTAGCACATCTAGCTAGAACTGGCTGTTTCACATCCGAGGACACGCATTCTCGTGTCATGGATGGTCAGTTTATGTCCAATAGTGTTACTGAAGAAGAGGCACAAGCGGTGTGGCATCATCAGTGGAGAGAGATTCTTCTGTTCGCGAGAGATATACATGTGGCCTGACATTTTGTGTGCATTTCTTTCCGAGGACCTCTTCGACAAAAACTCTTTGAGATTTTGTCTGACTCTTTTCTACGATGACAGTTTCGTTTTGAAAAGCTTCTTCTTCTTTCAACGTCTAAGATAATATCTTGCTGATGATTTTTCCAAGAAGGAAACCCTAATGCAATTCATGTTCCAGACCACTACACATGTGGCAAGCAACCTAGGAGTTGTTTCCTGGTTTCCATTTGTTAGGAAGTGTCTCCTCCACCTCTGTCTGTATGAGGAAGAGATGATAGCTTAAATAGACAATGAGTTAATAGCTCAGTTCTGCCTTTGTTGCATAGTGTCATTCTTTTTCTTCTTCTTGCTACTAGGATCCATCAGATTTTCTGTCAACAAGGAGTTCATTGGAAGAGAATCACTGTGGTAAAGTTCCATCAGGGTGCTTCTTGTCTCTGTAGTAGCCTTGTGTTCTGTTCACATGCCAATTGCTTTGACAATCTTCTGGAGCAGGTCCAGTAACATGCATAACAATGACTAAGGTGTGGTATGTATGCTTGTATGCAGTTTTGGAGGCTGTTGATTTGCCTGCAGCAGCTACAGGTCTGTTGCCTTGTCTATCCCTAGTCTTCTATTATGCTGCAAGCATTTCCTCAGTCACCTTGTCGACCTCTAGTCTTCTCATATCCTCCATGTCTTTCCTGAGGCCACGTCTGCTGTCTGTTGTTGCATGATTTGCCTATATCATCTGGGTTTTTGCTTGAGCATTGCTAACTTGAAGAGGGTGGGTGCAAATTGGTCAACAGGCAAGTATGTAATTATCAGAGGTATGTAGCACCTTCTCTTCAATTCTCTATGGGATCAGCATTTTCTTTGGAGTACCTATTCATGCTTTATTGTCACCAAGAAACTGAATCTTGTATCCTGGTTACAGTGTCTTCTGAAAGAGACTGACCAACCCATCAACATAGAGCAAAAAGGTTTCTAGCAAAAGGTGTTTTCTGTGCTTGCAGTTGCTCTTGGAAGATTGGAGTTCAAGACACAGCCTGGGGATCTGGAAGCTGGAAAGACAGCACCATGGAACTCCAACTTCAATTTGTAAACTCCCGATTCCTAAACCTTAAGAAACAAATGTCTGAGTCATTTTTACAGTTGTCTATGGACCAGCAAGGTTTCACTGCAATGAGCCTTCCTGCTAAATCTTTATCCTTTCAATTGAATTATGTATTTTGGCTTTTGCATCTCTTATTTCATGCTTTCATCCTGGACATGATGTTTTCACAATGGGACTCCTGTTTTGTAGCCCTGTGACAAATCTACGGGATAAGCTTGTGGTGGCAGTTTGCAATGTTGATGATGAAGCTGTGACCCAAATTGGTGAGTCTGTATGCTTGCTGAGTTGTTGAACTACCCTACTCTATGTAGCATATAGTTTGCAAACCAAATGTAAGATTTTATGTTGTTTATGTCATGCTCGCTTTTGCTCTGCTATGGCCCTTCTTGTGGGCTCAGCGCACTCACATTGTATTCAAAGCAGAATGAGACAAATCATGCACTTTTGTTGCTGCAGATATTGAGATCCCATCAATTGTGGAGAGAGGCTATCGAGATGAGTTTATGGACTTCAAGGGTGGAGGACGCATCCATTTAATACTGAGCTTTGCACTGACTGATGAAGAGCGCAGGAAGATTCAAATTATGGTATGCCAATTGTTCAGATGTGTAGGATGCTGTCTGTTGAGCTAAATTTGGAGTGTTGAGTTCTAATTATGCGCTGTAATGTTTATGATTCCTTGATCCTAAAGTCAATTTCTACTTTTTGATCTCAGCTCAATCTGATCACTCTGTGCTTCTGTTCTCCAATCACAGAGAGCAGCTGCCTTAAAGCGAAGGGAGCAAGAGAAATTGAAGAAAACAGTTGTGTTTCAAGCAGTGCAGCCAAGACCTTCTATTGATGACTATGCTGCTACTGCTGTCCCCCGTGCAACCATAACTGAACTTGATGAGCCAACAAAAGATGAACAAGAAAATGGAAGTGAACAAAACATACAAGCACCATTAGGTTTGGGGCCCACGTCAAAGCCCCTGAATCCTGGGTTTGGTTTTGATTATGCCAAAGCATTTGGTGTCAGACCAATTAATATCAAGAGAAAGCCCAGTGAACCAATGAATGTGGGGGTAGCAACTGGTGTGAGAAAGATGGTAAAACAGGATAGTAAGGTAAAGGTCTCAAAAGAATCAGCTGCTCAGGATATGGATACCCTGAATTTGTTACGAAGAAGTTCTGACAATCTCCCAAGATCCAGTTTGTCAAGCTTGTGCACAGACTCCAAGGATGTAAGTCTTGCAACACCAGCAATGGACAGTTCTGCTATCACAAAAAGTGAAGCAAGCCAGGATGGTACCAGTCAGTGTGATAATCTCTTGTCAACATCCATGAGGCCGACACCACCCTCAGCATCAACACCATCTCAGCAGGGGCTGTCTACCAGCGCCTTGCCAGAATCAATGCAAGGCCAATATGCTGAGAAAATGACACAAGGCGATTTCCAAGCCCAAACCATTGCGAGCACCATCTTGCATCAGGTATGCCCTTGAAGGCACCTCAAGTACCCTAGTAGGTATCAGGATTTTTTGATTATGATGGTAAGAATCTTTTGCTGAATGTGTATTTCTTCTTCTCCAGGATCCTGAGCAAAAGTCAGGAACTACTGCAAGGTTTCAAGAAGAAGTGTGGCAGGTTGAGAATCAGAGAATCAATGATATGCTGGAGGCTGAGGCTGCTGCTATGGCTGTAGGTATTAACAATCAATTATTCATGGAGGATGAGCAAAGGGAGAAGAGGAGAATTAACAAGGCTCACAGACCAGCAGCCCTTAAAGAGCAAATGCAATGTAATGATCTTCAGCCCCAAAAAGAACAAGGCCCTCCAGGGCCAGTGGTAGGTGCTAAAATGGAGCAGTTGGAAGTTATTTCACAAGAGAGTAGCTGTGTGTTGAGGATGGTGAAGGTGCATTTGGAAATGGGGAATTTGGAGAGTAGGCCTGTAGTAGTCAGGCTAGAACCTGAAGAGCATCCAGTAATGAGGAGCTCATCATTAGCAAGGCCAAGTGGACCGGTATCAATCTCCGAGTTTGAACAAATGGCTGATTGTGAGAATGCAGAACGAGCATTTTCAAACAAATTCTGGCAGGTGCTAGGTGCCATTGCAGATGAGATATTGTGCACACCTGGTAAAGTTCACCGGTCTGGTTTGTTACCTGGACCTGAAGCTAGATGGGCACACAAGAGAAGTATTAAGTCCAGATGGGCATCACCATTGGGATCTCCTGAAAAGGTATGGAGTTGAGTTTCCAATTCAACAAAGAGTCTGTACCATTGGAAATTAATTGTGGTTTTGAACATGAGGTCTTCACTAAAGCAACTGTGGATGTGGGCTTTTGCAGCCAGGATATGTGGTCACAGAAGATCCCAGTTGTCAAACTCCAGAGCCATACAGAGGTAGAATGAGGCTTTTGCAGTTGTTTCCACCCATAGCTGGACAGGAGGATGCAGCGGGTGAAGGTCAGAGCTTTCATGAGCATGAGGGCCTGGCTGGTATTGCTGCTGTCATACACAAGGTATGGTTTGTAACTTCCTACTGCACTCTGCTGCTTAATGCTGTTTGTCACAATTTGCTTTGATGGTTGGGCCCCTGAGAATATGGTTGGGCTCCATATAGTATGCATAGCTGTGGTGTGCTTGATGATAGAATAGTGGCTTCTGTGCTTTTTCTGTTTCAAGGATTTTGGGAGCTTGATTGTATCTCTCTCTTGGCCCTTCAGGTTATAGGTGGAGCTGCAGTGTTGCTGGCAGCATTATTCACAGTTGTGGCCAACTGAAGTTCTTTATTTCAGGTTTGCACCAGGCCTGTACCATATTTTTACCCTCAAATTGGTTCCCTTTTGAGCTCATGTTCTGTTTGAAAATTTGAAAGTGTCCCAATTGCCTTATATTCTTCTGCAATGCCTTTGAACAGGGGTATTCTTAAAGAGTGGAGACAAGGATTAACCGGACAATGGTACATCTGCATTACAATGGTCATGTTGCATCATGGAAGTTCCATTGCAAGTAACTATGCATTTTAGTGTTTCTGCAAGTTCCTGGCAGTGTGGCCTTTAATGAGCTTCTCCTCCTTTTGTATGCCTGTTCAACATGGTTCAAAGCTTATTGAGCAGAAGCAAGTTTATCATCAGCAAGGTGTCCAGCCCCACATGAGCACACTGTCCAATGCAAACCTTAAGATGAGCGCACTGTCCAGTGCAAACCTGAAGTTGAGCGCACTGTCCAGTGCAAACCTTAAGATGACACAGTTTAATGTTGGGAAACTTGCTCGTTATCACTCACTATGCACATTGTAAATTGTCAGTGGCACAAAGGTGCTCTAGTATGTGCTTGATTCTGTACCTAAAATGGTGCTTTTGTGTATCTACAGTTATACTCCATTTAAACTTATGTGACAAGTTGGTGTGGGTCTGTTCATTATATTGCTATTCTATAAGAACCATTTCTGTCATTGGTGGGCTTGTTCTAGTAGTGAGTGGTAGCCAAGTCTTTCCCTGCATTTTGGTAAAGTTCCCACCTTTGGGCTTTGACCATCATAAGTCATGGAACCTAAACATACATAGATCACGAGGTGTTGAAGGGTAAGGGTTCTTACACTACTTGATTGGGATGGATCTCAAACCTATGAGTAGATTTAAGGTCATATATGAGGAGGTGTATAACCCCTCAACTTTAATGGGATGGATATTCATGCATATGACGTGTGCTCTAGATACATTAGCAAATTTCTTCACAAGTCTTTACTGCTGACATTCTACGGATGATATGACCATTCCTAGCAGTCAAGCACAACACAGAAAGATAACTACATGAAATTATGAGGTTATATTAATGTATGTAAATGCACCTGAAAAATGGATGCAGAACATGGGGAAAACAAATAATAAATTTTTGGGGACTATTCTGATTGCAATCTATAACACAAACTCTGAACTCTGCTATGCTAATAATTGCCAACATATACACACAGTTGTGAATCATATGAAAGCCAACTTTGTCATTTCATGAAGTTATTCTGTTTGAGAAAGTCCATGAATGTACCCTCTCTCTCTATACATAGGAAATCACATCACATGAATTTCACAAAGTCCACCTGCCATGTTTGCAAAAGTGAAAGAAATGGAAAGAAAATACTGTTTGGAAAATCCTCCTGTTCTTGCTGGGACGAATAATCATCTCCTCTAAAACAATCAAAAACTGCAGAAACTACTACCTAAAACGCAAACCACTCATGCCTGCATTGCTGCATTTCCCTGTGCTCTTTCTGCTTGGAGTTCAGCCCATGCATTTGCTCTTGCAGCCCCTTCCTTCCACCGCTTCCGGCGAGCAGCATCCCGAAGCATATTGACAGCCTTCTGCTGCTCCTTGCGTGTTTTAGCTTGCAGCTAATGTCCACATAAAACAGTAAAACAGTTGTGTTAGGGTGACCTAAGTAAGTTGCAAAGGGTGTCAGAAAGGAACAAGTACATGGAATTTCTTCAAGCTAGGCCTGAAACCACCACAACCGGAAATAGAGAATTCGAATAGACATCAAACAGTACCAAGTGTGTGCTTCAACCTTTTGAGGACTAATCTGGATCAAAGTCTGGGACAATCAGCAACCAGCATTTGCACTCTTACAAGCAGCTGGTCATACAATGACTCTGCCCTTTAAATGACATCCATAAGAATGATAATATTCAACCTACCAAATTGGAAACATATGGTGGTTAAGCATGGTGAAGCCCAAGTGGATCCTTCACTTATGCCAGAAATGTTTCTATAATGGACTCCACATGACCCCTAGAATGCAGGGATACCAAACATTTCTGGGTGCATCACAATCTCTAGGTGGATCCTTCAGTTACAGCTGGAAATGTTTCTATAGTGGACTCCACATGACCCTAGAATGTAGGCATAGCAAACTTTCGCCTGTTTCTGGGTGCATCACAATGGCCAAGTGGATCCTTCAGTTATGTCAGAAATGCTTCTGTAGCAGACTCTACATGACCCTAGAATGTAGGGATACCAGACTTTGACCTGTTTCTGGTGGGTGCATCACAATGCCTCTACCCTGAAAGGCAGAGCCAACATAATGCTTTGAAACTGCACTTGCAGTAGTACGTACCTTGCCAAACTCAGCACGCTGTGCCATACGCTTTTGGTGGTTGCGATTCTTCACACTTCCTGCATTGGGTTGTGATGGTGGCACTTGCTCACCTTCAGGCGGTACAGGTAGCCATGCATATGGATCTGCATTCAGCAGCTTTTTCCAAGGAGTTAAGCTTCTAATTCCACAATAAATCGATCCTCCAACAAACCCTAAACTCCTTGAGTTCAGGCTCAAGCATCCCTCTTATCTGCTGTCTTGCCATTTACCTTTTATTGTGAACTGTAGAGGTTAGGGTTTAGGATTTTAGGATCAGCAGAGTTCCATTCCCAGGCAATAATGAATCTACGTGCTTCCAGAGACGTAAAGCTCCCCACTACCAAGATATTTTCGAAGCTTCTTCCTAGCAGCAAAAGCATAAATCTCCATAAACACAAAGAAGAGAGGGGGGCCGTACCTACCGCCATGCCATTTCTTGGCCCTCTTGGCGAACTGCCGCACACTCGTCAACGAAGACGAAACCTCCTCCCGGTCCTTGAGAAGAAGTCCACCGCCGTGAGAACCTGAGGATGCTTCAAGACACCAAAAACGTGGAGAAAATCCCACGTCCCTCCTGCCATAAACACAAGCTACAGAAAAAGATCTGAGAAACAGGGACGATACCACATCACGCCCTGGCACAAAGGCATCCTCACTGGCTCGGCTCGGCAACCCTAGTCGCTGCATTGAGGCCAATTCCGCGACAGGAGTGACGGCGGTATGGGTTGAGAAGAGAGATAGACAGCGCTGGGACATTGCCCGCAACGCTCTAACGGTCGCCATCGCGAGGCCCCGGTCAGGCAAGCTCTTCTAGGGTTTGTTTCCGTGACGTGAAGAACTTGGAAGCGATGGCAGACGTCGTCTTGCTCGCAGTCGGCTCTGAGAAAAAAAGACCCTTCATAATACCGGGTCGCGTGCGGACGGTATGGCCTTGGAGAAGTGGAAAGAAACCCCGGGAATCTTTCAGCCACCCTAAACCCTAAACGGACATTTGGAGAAAATTACCAGTGTTGGCCGGTTACCCGGTTCGGCTGGTTTCAGTTCCCATTAGCAAAAACCGAATCGGAACTGGGTCTGAGCTCTCAAACTGGAACCAGGTCTGGTTTCTCAAACCAGAACTGGAATTGGGTTCAGAATCCAGGTCCAGCCCTGGAACCAGAACCCCAAATTTTGAAAATCTTATATATAAAGTACCTTGTCCGTCCGTCCGTCCGTCCGTCCGTGACGGAGCTCGGGTCCGGCCCGACAAAACGGGATCCCGCTCATGTCCAGCAGCGCTGCTACGCGGCGAAGATCCCGTTTTTTCCGGGCCCGGGCCCGGGACTCCCGGAGTGCGTTGCGTGCGTGCGCCTGTCGAGGTCTTGAAACCCAGGTCCTGAGAGCCGAATATCGAGGTCCTGAAACTCGAGGTCCTGAAACCCAGTGTCCGTCCGTCCGTCCGTCCGTGACGGAGCTCGGGTCCGGCCCGACAAAACGGGATCCCGCTCATGTCCAGCAGCGCTGCTACGCGGCGAAGATCCCGTTTTTGCCGGGCCCGGGACTCCCGGAGTGCGTTGCGTGCGTGCGCCTGTCGAGGTCTTGAAACCCAGGTCCTGAGAGCCGAATATCGAGGTCCTGAAACTCGAGGTCCTGAAACCCAGTGTCCGTTTATCGAGGTCCTGAAACTCAGGTCCTGAGAGCCAAATGCGGCAACACGGCAGCAACAGAAGAAGGGAGCCGCGTCCATCTGTCTGAGTCCTGAAACCCAGCTGTCGCGGCTCCTAATAGGACTTGCATGGCTTCTAAAATTAGGTTTTCTGGGTAGGTATCAATATATCAAGAATTTGTTGAAAAGAAGAAGAAGAGGGTATTAGGCTTCAAATTTTTAGGCTTTTTGGGGGATGGGTTTGGGGTGA
>Ga0209611_10015033_pt1 | contig 10190 bp, 2 predicted proteins | sample S1TSphgellanicum_3_FD_187693 | JGI IMG/M metagenome (GOLD analysis project Ga0209611, IMG submission 187693) | Host-associated microbial communities from peat moss isolated from Minnesota, USA - S1T2_Fc - Sphagnum magellanicum MG (SPAdes) (version 2) | ecosystem: Host-associated > Plants > Peat... | reverse complement strand
CAAAATGGAGTTGCAAAACAACCACAAGCAATGGGAGCACAAAATGACAAACGGGGGATATAGTTCACTTGAAACATGTCATTTTTGGAGTTCACAACAACATTAGGAGTTGCAAGACAACCACAACGCCATTAATTACAATTGTAAAAAACCCAACAATAGGAAAAAATGGGGGGAGCTTGTAACAACTTATTATACAAAACCACAATGAAAGGGACTTTGGAAAACATTGTTCTTTCATAGTTAACCCCCTTTCCTACCTACCTACCTACCTTTTATATCCTCTTGCTAGCCATTCCCCCTTTTTTTCCTTTTTGTTGGTTGAATTAGTTCATTGACATCATCTTAAATCACATGGAAACATTTTTTTTTTAAAACTACAATATTCATACGTACAAGGTATTGTGTTCATTCATTCTCCCACCAAAAAAAAAAGTTATCATTTGGGAAAAAATATTTAATGTATACTTAATTTATTTCCAAATGTAACCCCCAAAAAGGGCAAATAATTATTCATAATAACTTTTGATCATCAACCATTTAAATCCAACATCATGTCATTGAGCCCTTTCTTCTTAAAACCAATATTAAAATACACTCACATTAAGTTTTGCCTAGGCTTGGCCATGGTTAGCTTAGGTTAAATTTAGGTTTTGCCTAAGTTTAGCCTCTAGGTTTAGTTTAAGTTTAACCTACAAACTAAACTTAAAGGTTTAACCTTTATGTTTAGCTTAAATTTAGCCTAGGTCTAATTTTAAATTGAGCCTAAATGTAGCCTTTAGGTTTTGTTTAAGTTTCATTTAAAATTTTAACCTTTATGTTTAACTTTTAAAGTTAGCTTATAGGGTTAGCTTATATTCAATTTTTAAGTTTAATTTAAGTTTAACCTATAAATTTAGCCTCTAAGTTTAACCTAGGTTTAACCTTTAAGTTTAATTTGCGTTTAAGATAGGTTTAACTTAAGTAACCTTCACTTATGTTAGGTTAACCTACAATAACATGGGGAGGCTTAAGTTAGCCTAAGTTAGACTTAATGGGTGGCTTAGGTTTAAATATGTTGTTTTTTATAACTTTATGTTGATTAATTATGTTACGAATGAAGAGCTATGTGCAATGGTTAATTGAAGACTTGACCTTTCAAAGTGGAGGTGACGGTTCAAGTCTTCACATTTGTAATCTATGATTATATAAGCTTTATACCTAGTTTACTTTAGGTTTGTTTTTAGTTTCAGTGCCTTAAGTTAGGCTCATAATTTAAGTCATTTAACCTAAAATTCCGAGCCTAGGTGGCCTAACCTAAACTTATTCAACATTGGTTGCTACATGGGTACAAGTAATATATTTTGTACATACTTGTTGCCTTGTTTTCTACTAGAAAACATGGAAAAAAAAAAAATCAAACTTCTAACCTTTTTTTAGCATTTCAAAACAAATGAAACTTTTTTTTTTTTTCATGGACATGTCTAGCCTCCCTCTAGCTTTTAAAAGCAATTTGTGTCATATGATTTGGACTTGAAAAAGTACCCCAAAGGCATCCCCTATTTTTTTAGGGGTTGGGGATGATTTTAATTATGAAAAAAAAATCGATTAACCAAAAATATTATATTAGAAGGTTCACCACATCAATATTGAAGTGTTTGAAAAAAAACCAAATACTTGCAAAAACATTTCACCTACTTTCAAGTATTTGAACTTTATTTTTCAAACTACCACAAATTTTAAGTCCAATTCAAGTACTTGCAAGTAGCTTTAAAAAACATGATTATAATAATTTAGCTTTTGAAATCCATGCAAACAAGAGTTAATAAATAATGTACCCAAAAATATATATATAATCTTCATAAAATCATCTACTTGTTAGTCCTTTTCTTTAGGGACCCTAGTATTTTGTTTTTTACACTACTTTTTGTGTATACTTTACCATGCTTTCACCCACATGGCATCCCAAGATTGGTACAAAAAATTTCATTTTTTAGTTCTAAGCTATTGTGTGGCAACCCAAAAGTTATCAATATTCTTTAAATTTTGGAATCTAGGTTGCCACATGGCAACTTATAAATGGATAACATTTTTTTGAATTTTTTTTTGCTACATTGTGGCAACAATAAATTAATTTATATTTTAAAAATCATATCTTAATTGTTGGATGCATCTTCAATTACTATTATTTGATTGAATATTATAAAATTTGATGACCATAATAGTGGGATCTTTCAAAATCATGATCATCCATCCATGACTATAATAATGAAAATGATATGGAGTGGCATATGCAATTATAATCATGGTTGTGGTTAGATGGCATAAGTGACAAATTTGAATCGACATTTAATCGCTATGCTATAATAAAATGTGTCCCTATACACTAAGTGATTTCATTGGATTATGAGTAAATTCAATGGTTATAGTGAATGGGATCTAGTGGGGAAACAATGAATTCATTGGTCTAGTGAACGGGGACTAGTGAACTGCACCCACATTTTGTAGTAGTGTTAAGACATGTACAACTAAAGTTGTTTCATGGATGGAATCATAGGTGCCACCTTTTGGCATAGTGTTATGGATTGCAATGTTTTGGGCCAATTTCACAACAATGTAAACCCAACAAGAATATGAAATTTGTATTACACAAATAATTCCATTTTTGATGCATCACAAAATAATGATGTAAAAGCACATTTAGTTCATGTGGATAATAGTAAAGTCTCCCACTACTTATAAATATGTGTAAAAGAATAGCCATTGTTCTTCCATCTTGAAATAGACAAATTAGGTTATATATATTTTCACAATCTTTGTATAGTTCCATTATCTATCATTCTCAAGACCCAACTTATTATGATTCCAAAGTTGTTTGGTCTCTATTGAATGTTACATATGCACACAATATGTTGACACTAGAAATGAAAGCCTTTATATTTTTTGAAGGCCTCTTTTGGCCTTAATCACAATTAGGGTACCCCATCAAAAACTAGGACATACACAAGTCTATGAAGAAATGTGCATGGTCCTTTCATTTTTGAACTTGACATATGGATCAAACCTATTGGTGTTTTTAGGGGGTAGTAGTTTGCATTCAAATTTGTTGGAACTTAAAAAAAGAACATGTGCAAGCAAACAACCCAAGAATTATTCTCGTTAACTTACTTACTCAAATCTTGTTAATAATCTTGATTCTTGGATTTATTTTCATCTTTTCTGAATCAAATACACCCACACAAGAGAATATGCTTGTTTAATTTACTTCTAAGATAGGGTGCACATTTTTTGAGCATTTGTGGTAGCTAGGCATTGCATTTGTAAATTTTTGGCATACCAACTAAGAGTTATGCTAAAGGTTTAACATTTGGCTACCTTGTTGTCTTATACTTGAATAATGTATAAGGTGGAGATTCCATGGGACTTTAGAACAAGGGTTGGTTTGTGACATATCAAGGATTTTTAGATGTGTGGGTTGATGTCAAAAAACTCTAAAATGGAGATGTTTCAATTGAAAACATCAACTGGGTGAAAGCACACCAAGCCCCCCCAAAATTGTAATCATGTATAATTTTTCTACAATTAAATCTTTTGGTAATGTATGGACATCACATCTTGGATTATTTTTGTTTAATTTAAGTATATTTTATTAGCTTTAGATTTCATCTGATCAACTATTTTGAAAAATTCAACAAACATTGAAAAATTTCAACGTATGGAATATATTCATAACAAAATAATACCCATCACAAAGTTTGAAAATTTGAATATGTACTTCAAAACTAAGGTTGTGCATGAAATTTTTGGGTGAAATTTTGTATGGTGTATGATATTGATATACATCAATTAAATCTAGGACAATTTTAAAATTTAAAGTTTTTGGATGAAATTTTATTCAAAAAATGTGTTCTTTTGCATTTGTTTAGTATTGAATGCATAGTAGTATATTATTTTTAGGAAAAAACTACTACCATATCAAAGAGGAAGAAATTTTATGGATAGGCATTGCATTGTATTTTCAATTTTCCTTTGTTTGGTGATGTTTCATGAATCATAAACATGAGGCCTATGGCCGCTAAAAAATTGTAAATTATATACTCTATGTACATTGATTTTATCCAATCCTCTTCATCTAACCATTGGATCAAAATTAATTTTGACTCTAAATGAACTTTGAGTTCAAAATTATTGTTATGCAAATTTTTAAATTTTTTACTTGTGTTTAGGATAACCAAAGGATGCCTTCAAAATTTTAGCTTACTATATACTATAATATTTGTTATACATTATCTTTTTTGAACAAAAGTGGCTCACCCTTAGTGTGTTTTCACCCAATTGGTATTTTGGACTTTGATAAGGGAACAGTGGTTGGAAGTATGATTAGTGGTCACCTCTTGAAAAACAAAAAATAATAATATTGTTCTACAAACAAGTTATTGAAAAGCCAAAAGTGTGCAACAACCAATTGAACTTAGGTTTTGCATGAATGATTATTGTTGAAAACTATTAAAAACAAAGGATTAAAAGTTAATTGGGCTTCATATGATGCATATTGCTACAACTATTGTTGTCAATTAAAAGTTGTAAAGGAAGGAGGAGGAGATCAAAGGAAGGCAACTTGCTTTGGGTAGCATATAGCCAATAGTCCCACCTAATGCTTTAGCCACCAAGACCATCAATTGTGACCAATGTGGAAGGTAATTTAACATGTGTTACACAACCTTCATCCTTGCCAAATGTTCATTTGTTGAATGTCACATGTTTAAGCCTTCTAGTAATGATTAATGAAGGTTTTTCTTCTACCACAATGACTTTGCAAGCAATGCCAAAAATAATGTGTTAGTTTTTAAATCAGTAATGCTCCACATGTGGTAATTGCAAACAAACTTGGATAGTATTAAAGGTTGTATAAAATCTTTTTAAAGTTTTGTATGCAACTTCAAAGGAAAATTGCAATTGGATATCATAAAAAAACTCTAATCTAACCTTGCTACAAAAGTACCATGAAATATGGGAAATGATCAAATAGATCTAAAAAATTCTACAACAAAGTTCATGATCAAAACAAGATTATAAATATTGACAAAACTTTAGCAGTTTTAATTTTTGTCATCAAGTGCTTCCACACTAATAAGAGCCACACTTGACTACTTAGGTGATTACTTATCTAAAAATATTCTTAGAATATTTTGAACATTTCATTTAAAAGTGTACAAAATCAAGTTTGATTAAAAAAAATGTTGCAATATAATATCAATTAGCCCCCTCAAAATATGTCATGTTTAAAAAATCTACCTATACATAGAAGTTTTTACAATGTTTTAAAAAACATTGGTTATAATGTTTAATGAATTTTTTTTGAGTATTATATCATCATTAAATTAATTCCAAATCATACCACATGCTTTTCTAATATATTAAAAACATTGTCATGTAAGCTGCTTAAAGGCTTGCAACATTATAACAAAATTTAAGATCAACCTCCTCTTCCTAAAGGTTGCACAATATGCTTACAATAATCAAATATAATTTCTCTCGAGGTATATTATGTTCCTTTTACCATTATTTCATTAAGCATTATGAATAAATATGAAATGTCACATTAGCTTTTAATTGTTGGTGCATGAACTGTAACTTGTATATAATGCTAGTGCATTAACAACTTATAATTTGCATTCACGATTTCAAAATTGTGGCCATGGTGACTTCTACTTCCATTATGTGGATGGGTTTGAATGTCAAAAATGTTCCAACACCATTAGTGGGTGGCATTGCATCCTTTCAATTATTCAATTCAGGCCAAATCCTTTTGTTCATGTTTCAACAAACAAATTTGAAAAAAACAAATAGGCGAACATCACTACACCAAAAATGGTATTCATGACTTGATCATTTTATTATTAATGCTTGAACCTAGTCATGTGACATGTAAAATGACTTGTAATAATTATTATGATTACATGACTATAGTCATTTCCTCCATTGGTCATATTTACAACTTGAGATGCAATTAATGACAATAAATATTTCCAAACGAATGAGTTGTAAGTTATTTTTCATTCATTAGCCCATCATTTATCACATTAGTTACAAATGTAACTAAATATGGTCCAAATGAGAGTTAATGAGCCAATGTGTTTACTTGGGATTGGCATAGGCCCTTCATGACAAACCTTGTGATCAGGTAGCAATTTTCCAAGTGTCATCTTTTATTAAAGAATCCATGCAAATCCATGAACTTCCTCGATTGGATTCTTTGCACAAAGAGTGGAATAAAGGAGGATAATAGGCAATGTGCAGTAGGGAGGGGAAAAAAAAAGAAAAAAATGGTTATTAGGGTTTGAAATCTTAAGATTTCAAAAAGTATTAAATAGAATTGGTCATATTTCAATATTAGGTATCCAGGAAAATGGAAAGATGCTTAACTTTTTTCATTTTCATATCTTACGCAAAGGGTAACTCCCTTGGAGCGGTAGGATCCTACTCTCGCTCCGATGGTGTTGCCTTACATAAGGCCAATGGATGAAGTACACACAAATTGCTCAATGAAGCAACAATGAATTCATGGAATGCTCTATAAGCAACCAAAACTCCTTGGAAATTTGGCTTTATAAATCCTGCACCTCCTAGTGTTACAAAAGCAGCCAAAGGCTTTTCGTGTAGCCAAATTTGACTATATATTTTTATGGTCCATCACCTTTTTTGGCTACATCCAAAAATGCCCCAAAAAATCCTGGAATCTCTTACATGAGTCATAAATGATGAAAAAATCATTTGGTGGAATAATCAGTCCTCAATTTAGAAAAATGACCGAGGATTGCTGAGATTGCTATCAAGGATGCAAAGCATATTTTTAGGGTACTTGCAAGCAAATCTGAGTCAATCTCTCAAGTTGCCAGTCACCCAGTTCGTGGGGTTTAAACCCATGCCAAAGATTTGTGTGTTTCCGAGCATTGGGTATATAACACACATGGTCTACAAGAGGGAGAATCTCTAGAAATATCACATTGTGGCTCCAAAGGAAAACACATGAATAAATAATAAGGGTTTCACGTCCTTAGATGGTGACATGATAATCCAATGCAGAAGGTCTTTTGAAGTCCATGAGAGTTTTGCAAAAACTATTGGGAGACACAATTGAGTTCCACTACAATCGAGGTCCGCACTTTTGCTACATGAAGAAAACACACCCAAACATGTAATTGGGAATGAAAATTTTACAAAGCGAAATAACTAGGACCCAAACTAGTTTTTCCACCAATTTTGGTGGTAAACTGAGTTTCATCCTATCTTTCTTTTTTCATGAGCACCTCAACTGCTGCTACACATATTTTCACTATTCCTACCTACGATAATTACTCTCGAACCTTGTGCATTTAATGCTGAATTTCATCATTTCATATTGAGATTTAATAAATTCCCTTCTTTCAAAAGTTGGATCTAATGCGTCCATGTGACACTATGGTATTACTGTAAACCATTTATTGGTTCAACCCTTAAGGGTAGAGAGACTAGACACATTGGCTAGGAATAGGCTAGGACCTAGCCTATAGTTTTGGGTATTGATAATTGTAGGCTAGGTCTTAAATTTTGATGTTGAACAAATTTTCAATTAAACCCTTAACCCCACTTCACTAACCCATGACTAGTATCAATGATTGTATTTAGATGCTTGTGACCAACCCCAAATGCATTATAGGTGGCGGGAGTACATGTGACAAAAGATTTTACCAAAATATATATATGTACCTAATTAGCAAAACCCATGAAGGTAAACCTATCTAAAGCCCAAGCCCAAAAATCTCCAGCCCAACTTAACCCATGCTGACTTCTTGGGACAACTTGAGCTTGTAATTAAAAATCTTTTCTTGGCCCAAGGACTTGCAAGCTAAGGATATGGTCCAAGAAGTAGACCCCTAATTGTATGAAAAATAAAATGCATCAACAATGAAAATATGCATAATTTAATAATACAACTCTTGGGCCAAACCAAAGAAATTGCTTCCTCATCATACGAGCATTTATTTTTCATGAACATCAAAATAAGGCTGTCACGACAATTACATCGTCTTCAGTTTTTGGGATTGTGCCCAAGTTTGAAACCAATGGGCAATTTAGCAAATTGGAATTCTTTAGAGTTTGGCTAGTTCTTGGGCCCTAGTGTGAAGTGGGCCTAAATTAGTGCTAGCTTGTCAGTCCTAAGCCTATATCACATCTTGGGGTGGAGGTGAATGCCAAGCTCAAATTAAGCTATCTTATTGACAAAACTCTTTAAAATAGTTGTGAGACCTTTCTGCTACAAATCAAGGTGAAAATAAATTGACATCGCCTTCTCTAGTTCTCATATTTTATTTGTTTAGATAAAAACAAAATGAAATGATGTTTAAAACAATAGGAAATGTATTCATCTTTATAGCCTTTTACATTAGGCCAATGACTCACTTGCTATAACAAGTAGAATTGGTGAAAGGGAAATTTGTCAATTGGCATTGACTAAGAATATATTGAACTTGTAAGATTGGAACTTTCATTATAGATTATGAGTTAAGTTCAATGCGTAGCCTTAATCCAACAACCTAAAGAAAATTATTAAAATGCTCTTGGACATTCTTATTGGGTTTGTGTCCCAATTCCTTAGAAGTTGGAGGCCTTAGTGAGCCAGATGTTGGGGAAAATGTCATGAAATACAAATGAACCAAACTAGATGACTTGGTTAATCAACCCAAACTTGAAAGAATCCAATTCTTAGCATTAACCTTTATTGATTGGCATTAATTCCACCTACTATGAACAATATTTACTTATTGAACTATGTTTTGAAACTTTGAAGTCTATGACACATGTGAATGATCTTCATTTGTTAGTCATGCAAGATAGATTTGGTATTCTCCAATTCATCTATTATTGTCTTTTTGTTAAATTTAATCTTTTTAATTAATTATTTTCATCATCTAATTACTATAATTGTATATTGCATTTCTCTAATTTATTGTATAGTCAAATAATTTTCAAGAGATGTTTGAAAAATTGTGTTGACTTTTTTTCATTTTCTTTACAGAAATATTTAGTGCATGATTTAAATCCCACTTGCAATTCCGATAATCCAAACTTGACCATTATTTTTTTTCATGGGATTGCTTTTGGCACAAATGATGAATGGAAGGAAACATGGACAACATGCCCCACCAACAATAGAGAAAAGTGCATATGTTGGCCAGAACAGTGGCTACCCGAAGACTTGAACAACAATGTTCGAATTTTATCATTGTCCTATGATTCTAACATTGTGACAATTGTTCATAATGATGTGACTGAAATTGGCAAAAACCTCATTCAAAGTTTGATTACAAATTCAAGGTGTGACAATTTCCTCTATTTATGGACACATTAATTACTTTTCCTTGTGTACATTAACGATAATTTTTTACATCTTTAAAATTTCTTAAATGTTTTGCATGAGTTAGTTATTCATGTGTGCTAATATTGTGATACACACAAACAAGTTTCAATTTATTTGAATTGCTAGATTCATGTAAGAGAACATAAAAAGGTGTTTAAATGTAAATGTTGTTGTTTAAGGATAATAGCAATGTCTATATTCATATTGTAAGTACTTGGTACAACTAGTTTGGTTTTGATGGCAAGTTTTAGTTTGTGCTTTTTGAAGTTTTATCTTTGGTAATGTAATTGAATTGAATTATATTATATTAATATATATGTAGAAAATTTGCATCCATTTCATTGCAAAAAAATTATTTCAAAACAAGTGTATATCGTTTATTTATTTATTTATTTATTATTTCAAGAGTATTTCCAAGGTAACACATAAAAGATGAATTGTACATTAACACAAGAATGTAAACACCTACATATTTGTACATAATAATTGTTTTACCAAAACATGGTCGACACATTTTTGAGGCAGATTAATGGAGTCCATAAATGAAAAATGACAAGTGACAAACCAATCAATTATGAACTTATGGCTTGGGTCATGTGTGAATTGGAAAATTGCCCCAAGTATAATACATTGAATTTGTACATGCTAATACAATGTTGATAATGGAATTTTGGTGCATTGTTGGATATATTGTAGTTATCAATCCCTTTGGCATGGACCGGTGGCATTAGTTGCTTATAGTTTTGGAGGTCTTGTACTCAAAAGCTTGGTGGTTGAAGCTCACAAACATGTAAATCAAAGGCGAAAAAAT
>Ga0209611_10015032_pt1 | contig 10191 bp, 6 predicted proteins | sample S1TSphgellanicum_3_FD_187693 | JGI IMG/M metagenome (GOLD analysis project Ga0209611, IMG submission 187693) | Host-associated microbial communities from peat moss isolated from Minnesota, USA - S1T2_Fc - Sphagnum magellanicum MG (SPAdes) (version 2) | ecosystem: Host-associated > Plants > Peat... | reverse complement strand
GCAAAGTCTCGAGAGTCTAAACCGAGACAATTTTGGGACTGCTCCTTGGGAATCTCGGGACAAAAAGCCATTCGGATGTGGGTGCCGCAGAGAGGCACAGAGTATATTATATGGGGGAAGGTGGTGGCTTCCCCCAAGTTCGGGCCGTGGTGAGTCATGTGAGTCCAGAGTTGCCCGTGGCTTATCCTAGCACCAAGAGTTTTCCAGAAAGTGAACTAACCAACTTGTTGGTTAATTTTGATGCAGGTTCGAGTAAGTGAATGGCTTGTCACTCTTTCTAGTCCCATCCTGGAGATTCAACATGCCTTCTACCCCTTTTAGTGCTGAAAGTTGGGAGCGTGCCCTAAGTCCCCCATAATTCCGCAACCTGAGTAACTTAGCCCAAATTGGAACTAATTAGGCACTTGGGAGCGCGTCACAACCTAATTGAATGATAATAAGGGGGCAGGGTTTGTAAATTATAATAGATTTTTTTTTATCATTGAAAATCATGGTAATCATGTTAACATCTGCTAAATGACTCAATCGAATGTTAGGATATGTAAATTCAAAGTTGATTTAATTCAACTTGAGGTTTTGGCTATAGTTGAGAACTTTTGAAAATGAACAAAAGATGCATCAAATGATGACAATTTTGTAAAAGGACTATCTTATTTATAAAATCATTAAAAAAATTGTGATAAAAAGAATTTAAAGGATGAAATTTTTTTAACTACACTCCAAAAAACATTCACAATCTTAAGAATGTGCATCTTTATTTATTTTTAAATTCAAAAAATGTTTCATAATCTCAAAGTTTCAAGAATCTTTTGAGAGTATTTTATCACATGCAAATGAAATATATGCACATGATATATATGTGTAAATTTTAGTTTAGAATAGAAGAAAATGATCCATCAAATAATGAACATATTTTGAATTGATTTGAAATGATTATTTAATATATCAAGATGAAATTCAAAATTTACCAAAATTTGTGCATTTTTAGAATTTGATATTTACTCAAAAAAATTAACACACCAACGTGTGATACTTGGGGATAAATATCAACATATTTAATAAGAAATTACAAAAAAATTCATCCAAAAATTATTATTTTTGATTGCCCAGCACTAGTCTACACTTTTATTTATTGTTCTTTGAGGGTAATATGCTAAAACAACATTACAAATATATGGATAATCGTCAAGAATTTTTCACAAATTGAGTTTTAGTATTTCAATCTTCTTAAATTTGTTTCCCTTTGTTTAATAGTCTCAACTAATGTTTTTTTGGCAACTTTTGGCAAAGTGGGAAAAAAAAGTGTTCGTTGACACCAAATTTTAACCAAAATAAAACTTGAATCACCAAATTATATATTAAGTTCCAATAGGTAGCCAACAATATCAAAAGATGTTTTTTATAAAAAGCTTTCATTTTCGATAACCACTTAATATTCTCATTTGGTTAAATCGTTTTATGGATGATTGTCATTTCAATTACATAACAAAAATTGAAAAAAAAAAAAAAAAAAACTAACACCCCAAGTTCCAACATATAGAAGTTTACATTTTGGCAAGGGTTAGGTTTTCTATTCTATTAGATTTGAGGCTTTCCTCAATTAATTACCTTAACCTAAGGTCAATTTCATCATTAAATAATCTTCAAAATAGTGAAATGAAATAATGTGAAAATATGAAGTTGACATGTTGAAAATCATAGGCTACACTTTGAATAATTTCACTACTCATATCACAATATTATAATAGATAATGGAAAAATATATAATTTCAACATAAAAAAACGAATTCATTTTTGAAGAAAAATAATTATTCATTTTTTGAATTTGGAAATTGACCAAAGGCTATGCTAGTGCATGTAAGTCCTCTTGGAAAACCATGTTTCAATTTTGTTTAAACATGGAATTCAGATTGGAGGAGAAAAATGAATCAACAAAAGGACATTTTCAAAAAAAAATGAAGTAACTGGGAAACCTACCTTTGTTCTTTTGTTAGTGTGGGTCTAGCAATGCACTCCTCATTTTCTGGTTTGAAAGCAATTATGGGAGAGGATCTTGAACCACTATCATGTGCAAATTGTTAGTCTTGAACCTTTTTTTTTAGAAAAAACAAATGAAGAGCATCCATTGCAAAAAGGCTGAAGTACAACACAAAACTTGAGCATTCACCCCAAGCAAAGCCACCAAGCCTACCACATAATGCAGCCACTACTTGGTGGTTGGTAACACCATCATAATTTTCATGTGTCACAAGCACAAATGGCACCACACTTCAATAAAGGCATCCTCTAAAAAAAATGGCCTATAGTCGGATCTTATTAGTCTTGAATTTTTATTCACATACTTTAAAGTATAGGGCAATGCAAAAGGTTGGGCCATTGGTTGCCATAAAATTCAACTCACTTTTTATTTTTCTCTATTTTTGTATTATGATACCTGGTAGGTACTAACTAGGTACCAGGTGGGTATCATAGTAAAAAAATGAAAATAAACAAGAAGCACTTTGAAAAGTGAACATTTGTTTCTATGGGCATTTCGATGAAGCATGCATGTCACTTTTCAAAATCCCCACTCACTATTGAAGATGCATTATAGTGATTTGAGTGACCAAGCCCCCATGAGTGCACCAATTCCATTTGGGATGAACTTGTTCTCATCCTAGTAACCAAACCTAGTGCAGTTAGACATGTTGAATCAAAGTTTTCTTTTGCTTGCAATTTAACCTTTAAATTCTTTTTATATCCCCATACCTACCCCATTCACCCACCTTGGCTATTATTTTTTTCCAAATGTTTTTAAACCTTAAAGCCAAAACTTACCATAGGCCATCATCACTATTGTCATAATATGTTGTTGTGGTTGTTGCATGGGATCATTCCAAGGTGAAGGAGGTGTTGCAAGGTGAAGCTGTGTGTGGGAGGAACAAGGGAGCTACATTGTTGCGAAGAAAGCAAGGATCATTACTACAGAGGAATAGAGAGGATTATTGTTGCTACATGGGGAGCATGAAAACATTGCCTCGGAGTGGAATGCTACTATGGAAGGAGTTGGGCTATAAGAGGAATGGAATGAGGCTATGGGAGGAGTGTTGTTAGAGGACAAGTTTTACATCTTTTACACCTTTTCTTTTCTTTTCTTACACAGTTGCAGAATTTTTTATTTTTTTTTATCTTCCAAAGTTGTAGAAGAAGAAAAGGATGATGAACACCTGTTCATCATCGTATTTTTTCCTTATAATGGTGTAGTTTTTTTTTTTGTGCTCCAAAATAAGACGATGTTGGTGAGTAGATGTCATAATTTGTTTCTTAAAATAATTGGATGCAATCATGTTAATAAAAACCAAAAGTAGTTGTAACCATAGTGTAACCAATTTTTTTCTTTTTAAAATTTTAATTTGAAAATAAGTTAAAAATTTTGCGCATTATCAAATCTAATATTTTATTCTATAAATGTCCAAAAATATGAAATTATTCCATTAACATTTGGACCTTCAAAAATAATGTAAATTTTTTTGTAACCTTTTTTTTAAAGCATTAAAAGGACTTGTAAATGGATTTGGAAAACATGGAAAATGACATATTTTTGGAAAAAATTTAACAAATCTTAACCAAATAATATAAAAAAATCTTTTAATGTTTTTTTTGAAGAATTTCTCTAAAAATATTCCAAGAATAATCCCTAAAAAATAATCATCTAAAGGGGCATTACTAGCTCCTATTAACCTATTTGCACCCAATTTTTATAAAAAAACAACAATAATGAACATTTTCATCATCATCTTCTTGTTTCTATGTTCTAGAACAAGACAATGACAACAATGAACATTGCCATCATCATCATCATCTTTTTCTTCTTCTTCTTTTTATTCTATTCTAAAAAAAGATGATGATGGCAATACTTGTCGTCATCATCTTCTTCTTTTTAATTTGTTCTAGTAAGAAGAAGACGACATTAACGTTCATTGTCATTGTTTTCTTTTTTTTCTTACTCTACTCCATTCACCCCCACAAAAGAAAACATTGGCCAATTTTCAATCCCAAATCTATTGCTTTAGTGAATGTTCACCACTTTGACTACATCATAAAATTTGAAAAAAAAACAAAAAAACAAAAAATTAAAAGGAGTGCAGTTAATAATAGGCAAGTATGGAAGTGTGAGCTCCATAAATTAAAAGCTCCTTGCCATCTCTACACTCAAATCCTCCATCATGTCTTTGGAGTTCCAATTCTTCATTCTCCCATGCAACAAGTGAAATTGTTCATCTCAAAACTTTCTCTGAGTTAACCATGCTAGGACTCAATAGTCTTAGATTTTCTAATGACATTGCAAAATTAATTTTTCTCTTGCATTACTCATGTAGGTAATCATTTTACAAGTCTAGTGAAAGTTAATCTTAGAGTTGCAGGGTCAAAGTTAGTTGTTGCAATTCCGTCTAATCTTACATGTTACATTAAAAGAAGAAGAAAATAATTGTGTTTTTCTTTTGTTAATTGAATTGTAGTTTTCTTTTAGGATGGCACTTCCGAATAAACGCACATGAAAGGCAACCAAGGCCAAGGCACCGATTACAATTGAAGAATAGGCAATTGTATTATACATAGCCTTACCTCTTCAAGGTATGTCATCAATATTTTGAATATGTTTGAATTTGCCAATGGTGACATGGAATCCCATCTTCATTTTCCATGCGAAAATGGGGTTGGGTTTTTTATGTTGTCAGTTTTATTAGTGTAGCAATACCCATAGTGAGGCTTTAATACATGACACGTGGTATATATATAAAGTATACTTGTGGAAATGATGGTTTAATTTACCAATGGTCAAATTGACAATTGGTCATTTTGATTAATGAAAACATTTTAGGACCCATGGTAAAAAAGACACTAATCAAAATGGATAGGTTCAAATTGACTTGTTCAAAATGATAATTTGGTCAAGTTGATGAGGGGCAAAATGGTTTTTTTGACCAATTTTCCAAGTAAAAAAGGCTATGTTTTTCTTGTAATGATTCCACCTTGACCTTAAAATTTGCATTCATTTTGTTGAACATCAAAACCAAAACCCAAACCCTAATCTAAAATGGAAAACCCAAAACCAAAAACTTAAACCTTAAACCTAACATGAAACCCTAAACCCAATAAAATTACCTAAACCTAATAAAACCTAAACCTTATCCTAAAAACCAAAACTATAACCCAAAACTTAGAGCCCATCTTGAAACTTAAACCCCAACACAAAATCCTAACCTCCTAAAACCTAAAACCTTTTGCTAAACTCAAACCTACAAAACCCAACCCTTAATTTAACAACCTAAAAAAATTACAACCTAAATCAAACCTTAACATGTTTCATTTTTAAACATAAAAATTAAAAAAATTAAAATGAAACAAATGGGCAATCTTTTCACAAAATTGTAGATAGTTTGTTGAATGCCCTAATTGCATTGAGATTAACTCCAAACACTACTCGTGCCTCCCAATGCAACATCATGAACATCTCCCCACCCATGTAACTAAAGTTGTCCAACAAATATTTAAAGTATTCATATGTGTGAAAAAAGTATTGATGCCAATTTTCTTGGATGTTTGACTAGCAATGGAAGATATTGATGCCATCGTATAACCCCAAATACTTGACAACCAAATAGATGAACCCACGGTTTTCCACCATGACAAATCGTGCATTGCATTTTTTTGCCCACTAAATTAGTTCCCATGGGTAGGATTGTTCCAATGCTTACAAATTTTGATGAAAAATCTGTCAATAAATCTAATGCACCCCTAGAATTGCAAAAGTTACATAGTTAGGATTTGTTGTTCTTCAATGATGGGTCATGAAATATTGTCGATAGTGACAAAATTGATGCAAGATGCAATGAAAAGACAATCATCATTTATTGCATTTATGTTTTAATTATAGATGAAGGCATTGTATTTAATCACATTATTAGGTTTGCTATACAAAATAAAGCTAAACAAATGCTATTCTAAAGCAAACTTAGATGGTTGCCCAAAAATATGATGTGACTCCCTTGTGGACCTCGCATGACTAATAGTGATCAAGACCCTAAGCTTTGCCAACTCCACAAACCTTGAAAAGTGAAATTGGCGAAAGTTTTAAACAAACTCATAATAACCCGTTTGGTTGTTGACATATCACACACACCTACACTGGGTCGTCGATTGCTTGCATTCCTCCTCCAACTTCACTATTGTGAAATACTCCCAAATGCTGATGCAAGCAATTGCCGCATATATCCTTAATTAATCTGTCACAAGAACAACCTAAAAACAAAAGTGAAATGGGGCCCCGAATAAATCAAAATCAGGTGAAGTTGCAGTTCTTTAATTTTTTTAAAGCACATGTGAAATAAGATTCACAAAACCCTGAAATAAAGTGTAATGAGATTCACAAGAAAACCCTGAAAGATTAAGTGAAATAAAATGGAATCACATTTGAAAAGGAGAAAGAGAAATGAGGTCTCTATTAAGGTACTTATAATATATTCCTAACCTCAGAAATGGCTTAGATAGATAGGTATCCAAAGTGGTTAATCCTAAAATATGGTTAACCATGGAAAAGAAACCCTCTTCTGAAATTATAAAAAAAATGAACTTGAAAGTTTCTCTCCCCCCAACCCTCTAAACAGTTTCTCTCCCATCCCCCCTCTCCAGAAAACAGGAGTGTGGAAAAAGTAAACCAACCCCACGCCACCCCCCTCTCCCCCTCGCCCTCCCCTCCCCCCAGTCCGATTTTGAAGGCAGTCAAACCCTGCCTCCAAAGCAGGGTTTTATTTTCATTTTTGTGTTGTAGCCAAAGTGGCGATCATCCATAAGGCAGTTTAGCCAAATTTGCTTATCAACAAGATATGAAAATAAAAAAGTTGAAGTATCCTTCACATTTTTTGGCCACTTGCTTGAACCCAGCAGAGAATTCTGGCGATTTTGTAAGATATTTCTTAACTTTTTAAAAGTTTGGCTACTAGGAAAGAAAAAAACACATATTTTTACCCACCTTGAAAAATAATTTAGCCACAAAAGAAAACCCTGCTCCACAGTCAACTTTTTATATCACCATGTGTTTTCCATTCTTGTTTGGGTGACTTTATGGACAACAAGGTACTAGGGGTGAAATATGAAATAGGCATGAGACACCTGGCAAAACTCGACATCACTTTACAAATATCTTTATTACATAGTTTTCAACAAGATCTTTATTAGAAAATTAGGTAATAAAAAGGTATTAAATGATGAAACCCTGCCAACCATATATTAACCAAAGCACCTGATAAAAGGGCAAAACAAGGAACAAAATGGAAGGACCCATGTCCAAGAAGAGAAATGAATCACCCAAGAGGGCAAACCATAAGGGGAACATCGAGTTCTCGAACCCAGTTACTAAATTAATATATAGATTATAGAAGACCCCTAGAAAGAATTAGAATTTTGTCAGTTGAGATATCATATAATTAAAAAGGAATGTATCTCTAGGTAGGTTTCATGGAGTTTCTCTTTGCAAACAAATTGATATGTTATTTATCATGACATTCATTGTCCATTCTTACTTGAATGCTTGAAACAGGAACATGTGTTATCCTAGAGAAATTGTAATATAACTTTGTGTGCTTACATGCATGTGTGTGAATTTTTCAGAAACAAAAACATTGTACTTTTGACCTTGATTCATTAAATTTCAACAACTTAAATTTGTGAAATGAAAATGTTGTGAGACGTTTGGTTGAATATTGTCACCCACAAACTGTGTAGCTTTTTAATTGTGTACAGGGTCAATGTTGTCTCAACTTGAAAATAAAATATGAATATGATAATTGGTCTATTTGCAAATCAATGGTTGGTTTGACACTATATATGTATGAGAAACAATCTCAAGAGATTAAAAAGTTTTGGTTGTGCTTATGAATAAGGAGTTACAATTGGGTTTGCAAACCCTAAAAAATGTCATTCAAAGCCTAGAAAGCTATAAGGTATGCTGGTAATATTTTGGTGTGATTATAGAAACTAGATGAAATAGACCATGTGCCAATCAAACTCAATGAGAAGTCTATTTGATACACTGAAAAAGTTTATCCTATTGATGAAGTTATAATGTAAAAATGTTCATTGCTTTCATTTGTATTAGCCTATTGTCAAAATTATGCTTTTATTTTATTTGTATGTAACATTTTTCAAAGTGTCCAAAATGGAGGGTTGGTAATTCCAACACTCGAGCAGAATGGCAAAGTGGGGTGAAAGTATTGACTTGCTTGAGAATCTTGACTAAGAGTTTGGAGGCATTGGGTGAACCAGCACCTACACTGGTACCATGAAAAGGACCCAAACTTGTTTTTGTGTTTCTTCCAAACATTATAGATATAGACCCCTAAACTAAAACATGGTCTCTGAGTGCAAATTTTACATTTCCTCCATTGCTTATTAGCTCTGATTGGCCTTACTCAAAAGGTGATGGTACCAGTGTAGTGTAGATGCTGGTTCACCCTGGCTGAGTTTGGAGGGGAACCATTGTAATATTAACTATGTATGAACATGATTTTTTTTCTTTGATGATGCCTGACCGATTTTTTAAATTTTATAACAAACAGAACTGAAACTAGAAGTAGGAGGCTAAAAAATCACTTCTCAAATGCTTTGGTGGTAGGAGGGGGATCGCAAGAAAAATAATTTGAAGTCATTCTGCTACACAATACCTTTATCATTAAACAATATGTAATTTGGGGACATAGTATTCATGTTAATTAGATCATGGGTGTGATCACAACTTCTTATTTTATTTTAAAGGAGCCATATTGATTAGCCCATTAGCAATTTTTTTTGGAACATTGGGCATGCCTTTAATAGAAGCACCTCCTTGGACCCCAGTTCCAAAATAGAAACAATTTTTTTAATGAAAATTTATCGATCAGTATTACTCAGAATAAACCAATTATTGATATGGATACCAAGAGATTAGCTTTTGGTAGACAAGCCTTGGTTTTCACACATATGGATAATGAGATGAGACTCATGCAAAACTATGGAATATGAATCTTACATCAGTCCACAAACTAAGTTTGTTTTTGAAGCTGCTTGGTTGTCAGGACCTCTTGTTTGTCAAAATCTGACAGGAAAAAATGCAATGGTTTTCAGCAATGCAACCCCTGTTGCTTCAATGACTAAAATCCTCACCAAAGAAATGGGAATTTGTGTCAGTTGTGTAGGTTTTTTTTAAAAATGTTTTTAATCAAGTTTTTCATGTTACTCATAGAAATATGCATACACTCTATGAACATTTCAAGATAAACACCCATCCAAATAATTTCAACAACAAAAGATAAAAATATAAAAATGTGCTCCTAAATTTCACCTTTTTAATTTTTATTCAGAGTATTTAAACTTTGGGCAAACCGTATGGGATAAGACCCAGGTGTTATTGAGAACATATTGGGAACAGATTTGAGAACTTAAGAATCTTCTGGGAACATGCTGGAAACACATTGCGAAGAACCAAAAAAAAAACAAAAGTAACTCACCCCACCCCCAAAAGCAAGAACCGGGCCCATCAGGAGTGCATGATGAGCCTTCTGATTGGTTGCATGAAATTTCTCTTTCCAAAATTATGGATCACCATTTTTGATGGGGGTTAATACCCCCATTATAGACTTGGGGTACTTATTTATTATTGATTTTAATATTAGATTAATGCGGTCATGGGGTTCAAGAGTCAACTTCAAATGTAATGAATTCATTGATTGGTCCATGAGGGAAAAAAAACTTTCTCAAAAAATGTCCAAAAACAAAGGACAATCCTTTTGAACTGTGAGCAATATGAAACGAATTTTTTATTCATAGTAACATTATAGATATTGCAACAATGCTTCAAAAATCATGGGCATTATTTGCAAGCAAAGGCACAAAATCTGAATGGAAATCTTGCTATGTTCCATCAGAATCACTAAGCATTTTTAATGGTGAGCAATTGCAATTTATTTTGACAATTTTTTTGTGGAGACAATTATACAACTTTTCCTGAACGCCTTCAACCAATCACTGCTGCTGCTATGTGTACTGAAGCTGTAAATGTTCTCAAGCCTCGTACATTTAATGCTGAGTCTCAATATTTCATATCCTTATTTAATAAAATTTCACGAGTTTGCACACAACAGCCAGGAGGGGATGCAGCATGAAATGAGAGGTGCA
>Ga0209611_10015030_pt1 | contig 10192 bp, 7 predicted proteins | sample S1TSphgellanicum_3_FD_187693 | JGI IMG/M metagenome (GOLD analysis project Ga0209611, IMG submission 187693) | Host-associated microbial communities from peat moss isolated from Minnesota, USA - S1T2_Fc - Sphagnum magellanicum MG (SPAdes) (version 2) | ecosystem: Host-associated > Plants > Peat... | reverse complement strand
TTTTTTTGCAAATTGTTGATTTTTTTCACAATTTAGGGTTTGGAAGTTTTTTCAGATGTTCTTATGGGGTGTAAAGTTCTATTTGTCTTGTTACATTGTAGGTCAAATTTGCATAAATAAATTTTTTTGGTGTAAAGATATTTATACATGTGTGGATTATAGAGGCATTGATCATGTTGCTATAAAATCATTTTGTAGTTTTTGTAGTTTAAAGTTTAAAAAATCATGCAAATGTTTTAAAATTGTTGTTATGGGGGGCATACCTATTTTCTTTAATATTATTTCAAGTCAAATTTGTAAAAGTGGCCATTTTGGTATAAGAAAATTTATGTTTATGTGAATTATACACATTATTTGTTAATAATTATAACATTAGGATGTGTGAATTGAAATAACATGGTTTTAATAATAGAATGGTTATCAAAACACATGGATTGTTACATTCCATTGCAAACATATTTTTTCAATAGAAAGGATATTTTCCTTTTTCAACCCAAAGGTGTTCAATCAAATCATTATAAAACTTGAAATGAAAATTCAAGTTCTTGATCTTTTTAGTACCTTGAAGTAAAGCCTCAAATGTTAGCTCTGCTTCACATCCATAACTACAAATGGGTTACCAATGGTTATAAATTTTTCCTTAACTCATCTTCAATTAACATATTATGCAAGATGACACAAATGTGCATAATGTTTGTCATGGTATTCAAATCCCATTGCATGCGATGGTTGGCAACAATGACCCATTGCGATTGCAAAACACCAAAAACATGTTTGATATCCTTGCAAATAACCTTTTACATCATGGCAAAATGTTGGCACTTATATCTTGTGGGTCATGGGTAGTTTGTACAAAATAAACCCACTTAGGATAAATGTTGTCAACCAACAAATAATCTAAGTAAATGGTACCATTCAAAACAAAATGAATGTTGTTTCTAGTAGCATGTTACATATTGTAAATGAGTGGTCACTTATCAAGGACATTGATGTCATTGTTGGAACCTAACATGTTAAAATATGCTTGTCATATCCACAATGATTAATGAATGATTACCTCCAAAATGATGTTCTTGTTGTCATCTTTATCTTGGTACTAACCTTGCCAACCTACAAGAATTTTTTTCCACTTTCAATGCATGTAATTGATAGAAGGAAACATATTAGAGCACCTTCTAAAAACATTAGTGTCCATTTGCTTTTGGAAATCAACTTTTGTAGGTTGCTTTAAGTACATAAATTAGAAACAAGATTATACTATAGTAATCAAAACCATTTCATAGACTCCATGGCGATGCTAACACCCAATTAAACATATTCATCTATCACATGAAATGCCACTCTATATGCAAGCATATGAAATGTAATAGTGCATTTTTGAATGTTTAATAAACTCATTAGGTTTGTAGCATTGGGCTTCTACCAAAATATGGATGGTAAGTAACAATTGCATTCATAATCGTCATGAAAAAAGACTTATTCATCCTAAAGTGGTGTCAAAAAAATCAATCATTGTAGATTGGATAATCACAAAAATAATCTTGCATTATTTTGTCATGCCCACCAATTTTATTTCTTTTGACACTATGTAATCTACAAATTGTGGAACTACCTCACTTTGGAACAAGTTTTTACTCATTTATATCACTTCACATTTGCTTAAGAAATGAATACATCAACAATTCATCATCAACATCTTCAACGTACAAATGGCTTATGATTTGATCGATTAGAGTGGCCCTCCAAGCATCTAACATAGCTTTTAAAATATTCTTACAATTCTTGGTCAAATTATATGAATGAAATGTAATTAAATTATGTTTGAAAGGAGGTGCTTGTTGGCTATGGCAAACAAGGGGTACCATCCACAATGTTGAAGAGGTTTGGGGCATGAATTGTGTATCAACCGGGTTGGAAATGAACCAAATAGGGCCCACTAAATAAGGATGCGTGGGGTGTGAGGTTATCTGTTTCTTAAAGCATTTCCAAGTAAATCACAAAATAGTTTAGTTGCATCCACAAATAGGCAATTATTTTGGTGATGGAGTGTGATTTTTGTGGGCCATTGCTAGTCATGTTCTAAACTAAATCACTTTATTATTATACCCAAAAAAAATGCATTTAAGACTATTATAATTTAACTTTTTTTGAAAATTTTTTTAGGTATGTATATTGATATGAAAATCCCAACCAAAAATGGGAAGATGTGATGTATGTGTCTAACATTTAGGTTGGTTCCATGCCACAATTTATACAAACCCTTTTGTAATATTAATTTTGTAAGAAAATAATTTTGTAGTTTTCTACATTGCCTCCCCTCATAGAGAATTTGTGGTATTAAAATGTTTGATCATGTTGTACATGCATTTTTTACCACATGTAATCCGTGTACATAAATGTTTTTTTTTGGGTTGAAGATTTTCTAAGTTGTATTGTTGGTAATTTGATTATGAGAATAAGACTAAATGAATTATACAAACTTTGTCTTGAGCGTATTTCTTCTTGTAACTTAGTAATCATTTTGGACGTTGTTTTTGGAGGTTATAAATAGGATTTTTGAGGTCATTTAACTTGGAACCTTGACCAAAATATGGCTTGAACATTTGTTTGAAATCAAGGCAAAAAATCTTAACAATCTAACATTTACAATGACTTTAAATTGCTTACACTAATGGAAGGCAAATAATATCCAAATTGTTAATGGAGAAACTCATAACTTTAATCAAAATTCTTTTTTTTCCATGCATTAGGAACAATTGGTAGATTTGAAAACAATTTGCTTCTTGATATTTCAAATATTGTCTTGTTGCCTAAATCATCATTTATTTTATGAACATGAATGATATTGAAACAATTACCCTTAGTTTTACTATTATTGCTAATGAGGTTTCAAATGAAAAATATTTTTCATTAAAAATGATACAAATTGAATACTTGGAAAAAAATTCAATGTTGTTGAACAAAATCAAATGTAGTGGAAAAACCACCTCATGGCTCTTGTGCAACAAAAGGAGATCTAGTCCTGATCCGCTCACATTTGATAAATGATCATTAGTTGCTCAAAAAAATATCCTTAGGTTGGTTATCATGATGCCTTATGGTAAGATCCTACTTGGTTCTAATGGTCATCCTTATGGTAATGGAACATTTTTTGTGATCGAGCATTGAAAAATGGAAAATAATTGACGTCCTTTTTATTATATTTATTTGCAAAACCCCTTGTTCCACCATTTTCCAATATGTAATTAAAATATAAAAAAAAATTTACATTCCCCCATGTTTGCCACATATGTTTAGACATGGGCATTGATAGGTTGATGTTGGGAAATAATCACATTCATATTGTGAGTTCAAAACATTCAACTTGACAACTCTATATGGTAATAACAAAGTTGTTGAGATTTTAGTTGAGTTCCTTAATGTAATGCAATCAAGTTCCATTTGTGATAAGGCAATATCCTATTTGAAATTGTCACAAATGGCCTTTTAAAAAAAAAACTAAAAGTATGGATAATAATTGGTTGTTAAAAATATTATAAGCATAGTTGATATTGCTTTTAGATTGATATGTTAGTTTTTGTTAAATACAACATCTAAAATGTCGTCTATATTGACAATCTATTCAAGATCTTTGACATCATGTTATAAAATAATGTATAGTGCTTTACGTGCTTCTTTAAGTTTTGTTAAACGTTTATTGGGATCAAGATTGTTGTTTTACAACAAATGGGTCTGATCACAAATTGTCAATGTCCTTAAAGTAAAAGGGGGGCTTTCACCATCATTCATCATGTCACGTTGATTGGAGTTGAGGTCCATGTTTTGCAAGAAGTTATGGAGAACCTTCTATTTTACGTAGGTTTGAACTATTGTAATAGGTGCATTTAAATACTTAGTGTATTTACGAACTTTGAACTTCGACAACTATGTAGGTCCTTGTGTATTTAGTTGGTTAGCCCAACCCATAACCAATTTTATTAAGGCAAGCATTAATCCAACCTTTAAATCAAGACTACAAACACCAACAATTCACACATACAATTTATTACAATCATAGATTGATCAATCAAAAAAATTCTTATGGAATTGTGTTAATGCATAACCTAGTTCCCAACAAGAATGTTTAGACCCTACAAAGATAATTGGACCATCTATCGCACATGTCTTAGTTCAAGGAAAGAAAGTGGGTAAAACCAAGCTAATAGGAGTCAATTTTGGCGTAACTAGTCTTGGTTTTGATGTTCATAAGTCTCATACACTAAGTTTATGTTGAAAGTATATGTTGTATTTATGTGAATCCATTTCTAATATGTTAATTTAACATTTAGTAAAATTTGAAAGTAATCTAATAAATATAAATTTTCTTTTAGCACATTTAAAAGCCCGTAACCAAGGCTTTTCAACATAGTGAAATAGTGTAAAAACATTATTTAAACACCGTTGTTTAACACTAGTTCAAAACATTTCATCTAATCATGTGTTGTCACATCATCTTTTTAGGATTAGTCATAGTGATTTAGGAGGTTGTTATTGGTTCCTATTAGTCCATTTTTACCCATGTCCATTTTTAAATTTTTGATTGTTCCAATCAACAAATTTTTTTTATAATAACAATTATAAAAATTTAATATTGCACAATTTTATTTTCTCACAAGAAACCCTCTATTAGGTTTAAACAAAACTATTAGAATATTTTGTTTACATAATAACCAAATATTATATCAAAAAATAACACAAATCATCTCTTTAACAAAACTAAAATAAAAATGTATGATTTATTTGAAACTAAAAATGACCACCAATATGTTAAGAAAAACCCCAATGAATTATGCATAATTTAACATATTTACACATAAATATCATGGTTTTATGTACCATGGTCCTTCTTGATCAAATTGTGTTTTGTTGTATTTAAAAAATAATCTCAACCAACATGCATACAAAATGTTTTTGCTTATAAATGATAAATTTTTATTGTGATTTGCAAGTAGATCATGCAAACAAAACTAAAGGAGACATTTCATCTGAAAATAATTTAGAAAGATCCATCACATGGGTCATTTATTTTTGTTCGGTAAAAATCGTTTTTTGTTTGAGTCATTTACAATTAGTATCCACCTAGCCTCATCCCATCCCACCAACACCACAAATTTCAAATTAATGGAAAAATGAGGGATATTAGGCTTTGGATGCAAAACTAATTTGTTATCAATGGCATGTTTTTGAACAATCTAAACATTATTTCACCACACATTGAATAACATGAATTCAACCATGTTTTTTTCATAGTGTTATCATTGTTATTGTTTTTCTTCATTTGAAACTTATGACCTTTTTGGCAAGTTGTTGTGACCATTGTCACCTTTTAATCAATTTACTCTTTTGACTCATTGAAAGATTTTGTAACAATAAGAGTGTTGCACTTGGGTGGGGTTGTTGACTTCTTGTTGGTGTCCATCAAATCAAACCATATGGGCATATTTTAAGCAACAATGAACAATAAGTAAACAAAACGATGCTTGCTTTGGATACTTGAGGTTGAACAACTTTAAGGATTTATCAAAACATTGTTAAGAAATGTGTTAGATTCATTTGAAGAAAAAATTGATTGATAGCAACCCATGAGCTTTGCCACATCATGTTTTTTATTGTTGCCACTTTGTTTGTAAGTTGAGAGCAAATTGCTCTAGTAGACCCCTCCTCCAACAATCTTGCACTTTGAATGATGATCCACCATGCACTCCCAAAATCTAGTGGATGGTTGCCCATTGCCACACATCAAGTCTTGCAATACAACAAGAAGACTTCACACCAATTGGACATCATTTTTCATATAAACAAAAAAATCTTCCCTTTAGTTTGCCTCACTACAACTATTTGGATTCCTTCAAGTATTGCCATCATTGCATGGACCCACACTTGTGGAGCCTTTCATATGGTATGAGTCCCAAATATTGCACCTTGTTATGGTATGTGCCTAATTCTTATTGGGGTTAGAGTCTTATATGTTGTTGGTGACCCACCATGGCATGGTTGAATTAGATTGTAGTGCCTTGCAAAACCTTTAAAAAACAATTATATAATGTTTTTAGAGTTGGTCTTAATGTAGGATTAGGGTTCTTGACATCACACCCATAAGAACACCATAAAGTCCTTGGGAATGTCCTAAGATCCATGGGCTCATGAGTCCAACCATCATTCTAAGGCATAAGTCTTCTTTTAAATTACATAATATTTTGTATGGTTCTTTTAGGCATGAAAGCAAAAGGCGAGCTATATATCAAGACAATGACAAGAATAAATTTTAAAAATTTAGCAAAATCTTAAGCTTGAGCTACCATGTGCCCTTAAATGATCTTTCGCATGAAAAGAGTGCTAGAAATAAAGACCATATTTCAGTTTTTTTAATAGAAAAATAAAATTTCTGAAGAAGTTTGTTATTATTATTGCATATCAAAGGACTCAACCATTACAATTGAAAACCCAAAGATAATTACCAAGTAAGAAAACACAAATGAAAATGAAAAAAAAACCTATTAGTCTCAAATATCAAAACCATGGGGAAAAAAACCTCAATGAAGAAATAAACATATTTTTAGATTTATAAGTGGTAGAAAGAAAGAAAGAAAGAAAATAAATAAACATAACTAAAAAAAAAAAAGATCCAGGAGGGGGTCTGCCTTCCTTGCTGGCTCATCCCTCCACCTCCTCTAACTAAAACCTCCATCATGGGTGGAAGTGGCACCTTACGCAAGTAGAACAAAACTACCCCTATATTTAATTAGGGTCATCTATATCACACCAAAACTAACTACCCTACCTACAATTGATGATCAACACTTCTTTGCTAAATATTTATTTATTTAAAAAAATGAGGGTTAGTAATTTCAAACTTAATTTTTCAAAATTTCAACGAAAATGGATCAAACCATAAAATCTCAAACAAACACACAAAAAAAAGTGGTTGAAACTACTCAAACCGAATTTCAAATTAAAATGGACCAACACATGGAGTAAGCAACACAACAACATGAAGGAAGTTGGGTTCATTTGGGTAATTTGGAACAAAGTTGTGATGATGAATGGTTAGAGAACAAGGGTGGATAAGTTGGTTAATCGAGGTTGGCCTATGTGTAGTAACTTAGAGAAGTTTGTTTTGCAAATATTTTGGGATTGTAAACATTCATAAAATGTGTGAAACTTTACACAAAATCATGAACTATTGTCTCTATGGCTTAAGCCCAAATAGGTAGGTTTCCCCCAATGCAATGGAGGCACAACAAAACCCAATAGAATAGGCAATAGTGAGACCATTAGCTTAAGTAAACAATTTCTTTGGACTATAATGTCATGTTTTGGCATATGCATAATATTTAAAAAGTCATTTGGAATGTGTTGTTGGTGTTGCCTACCAAGGCAAGGATATTGTGTTTAGATGCATTATAAAGTATAGTAGCTTAAGGGATTTTGACCCCTAGGTAATAGCTCTATTCTTATATGAGGATTTTTAAAACATGATATTTTGGCTTGTGTTGAAATTTGAGATTAGTTATAGAGTTATAATATCTTGAAGGATTTTGGTTTCTTTTAGAGAATTTTTGAAAATTCTATTTTCACATGGTGGAATATTTGAGTTTCCATAATTCTTCTTTTTAATACTTTTTAATGTAAATGGCAAGGCCATAGTGTGACATGCCCCTTGTTGGATTATGGTAGAATAAGGGGGTACAAAAAGTGTGAAGTTAGGGTTTACGGTAATGCCCTTTCATAGAGCAAAAGCACTTTGACAAAGTGTGGAGCAAACATGCACAAAGTGATTTGTGCTAGTTTTGGTAAGTTTGTTAAACGATGGATCGTTAGGCCTTGCAAAAAGCTTTATTAGCTATCCCCTAAACATCAAACATGCCCACTACGGGGCTACTTTTCAATGGAAATTCATGACATTTAGGGTTTAAGTTGTGAGGGTTATGAGTGTGTGATTGCACTCGACTCTTCTTGTGGTGAGGGGTTCGTTCTTGTGCTTTCTTTCTTTCTTTCTTTCTTCACAATGGATTCATTCATTTGTGCCCCCCAAAAAAAAGAAAAAAATTGAAATGTTCAGCTCATGGATGATTGCTCTTATTTGCTCCAGATGTTCTCCACTAGTAAACTACCTCTACCTTTTACACACTTCCCAAGCTCAAAAACATTTGAAGCATGCAAAATTCAAGTCATATAAAAGGGCCCCAAGGAGCAAATGATTTGAAAGTAGGAAATTATTAAGGGGTTGAGCCAAACTCTGGATTTACTTTAGGCTTTTGGGATTTGATCTTACATTTTATTTAAAAATTGATGGATTTTGTCTCTTGATCTCTAGGCAAAATCATATAAGGTATATACCCTTCTCCTTTTCCATGCAACATTATTAAGTTGTAAGGGAGGTTCCCATACTCGTGTGTTCTCCTGAGGTTTTGGAACACCTCCCATTCTCGTGTGTTCTCCTGAGGTTCGGGAACACCTCCCATACTTGTGTGTTCTCCCCAGAGAGAGTGGGCACCTGAGGGTGTCCCGAACGTCAGGAGAACACACGAGTATGGGAACCTCCCCCTTGTGTAAAACAGCTCTCTTTTGATTTCCTCGCTTGCTTTTTTCTTGTTTCATAGAAAAGAAATATTTCCATGGGAACATGGGAACATATAAAATTAATTAGGTTGTATGAGTGGTTGGTTTTGGGGGATGTTAAATACCCCTTACCAACTTTGCAAGTGTTAGTACATGGCCAATTGCAAGTCAAGTTTTTTGGCCAATCCTCTTGAGCTTTGAACCCGCAACCTCTTAGGAGAAGGGCAACATTATTACTAATAGCGTAGATTCATTCACTTCCAAGCATCAAATGATCAATCAAACCTTGTGGGCATAGCCCCCATCCTAACATTGACACCCACAAAAGTTCATAGGGGAGGCTTTTTTTTTCATCTTCCCTTGTTCCCAATGGATTCCCATCACGTTCCCAATTTGTTCCTCATGTTTTGCTATGTTCCCAAAACACGTTCCCAATAGCACCTCTATTTATTTCCCATATGCTTGAAAGTTTTTTAAAGTATCCCGTACTAGGACCGGGCTGGTAGGTATCAAAAGTTAAAAAGGTACCCACCCAATACCAAAACTAGCTGGTATGTTCAAAAGTCCATAGTCGAGACCAACACTTGATTCTACAAATGTTCAATTTCATTATTATATGCTAATCACACACTGGACTTAAAAAACTTTGAGATCGTATGAATCGTTTTTTACATTTCATAGCGATATGAAACCTTGTGATACATGCAAGAGACAACCCAAATTTTTTTAAAAATGATATAGAGGCATGATTAAATCAGTTACCCAACATTCATATCTTGAGAAAAAAAACCCAACAAGTAGATGGGTAGACTTCAAAACAACCCATCAATTGGATGGGTGCACCCAAAATCTACACATGCACATCCATTAACTTGGGGCAATAAATATCATAGCATGAGTATCATGGGAAAAAAAAGGGAGAACATTTATGCATATGTAACATACATACCTAAGGGTCAAGTAAAGGCCGATAGACAAGAACCCGCAAGGTAAGAAGGGTAGAGGTAAATATTTCATCATTTACCCTGTATTTACCATGTACGTATAAGTGGGTAAATGTAGGGTAAAAACAATATTTACACAAGTATGGTACATTTCAAGGTGAAGAAACACAACCTTACCCTAGGATCAATTTCATCGTTAAATAATCCTCAAAATAGTGAATTTTGTTGCGGTGAAAAATATGAAGTTGACATGTTGAAAATCATCATAATTATCATAGGCTATATTCTGAATAATTTCACTACTCCTATGATAATATGATGATGGAAGTAAAATAATATTTTTAAATTAATAAATTATTTTTAGAAAAATAATTATTTGTTTTTGTCAATGTGAAAATTGAGCTTAGGCTACAAAAAGTATGCGATTGGGCATTGCAAACATGAACACAAAAGATCCTAAAAAAATGACAAAATATAATCAAATCAATCAATAACACTAAATTATATTCAAAGAATTTTTCTAATGAAAAATAAAAATAAAAATAAAATTTAAAGAGGTTCCAAAAGCATATGGTAAGAGCTTTTTCTCAAGATTATTAATGCATTGAATAAAACTAAAATGCTATATATATATATATATATATATA
>Ga0209611_10015029_pt1 | contig 10193 bp, 12 predicted proteins | sample S1TSphgellanicum_3_FD_187693 | JGI IMG/M metagenome (GOLD analysis project Ga0209611, IMG submission 187693) | Host-associated microbial communities from peat moss isolated from Minnesota, USA - S1T2_Fc - Sphagnum magellanicum MG (SPAdes) (version 2) | ecosystem: Host-associated > Plants > Peat... | reverse complement strand
AACCGTGAAAAACATTAAAATAAATCAAAACAACATTCACAAAAAAATGAAAAAAAAAAAAAAAAAAAAAAAAAAAAAAAAAAAAAAAAACAAAAATTAAAAAAAAAAAAAAAAAAAAAAAAAAAAGGGAAAAAAAAAAAAAAACAAGAGGGAAATAATCTAAGAAAAACCAAGGAAACAAAAAATTTAAAACCCCACAAAAACCAATACTAAGAAAACCAACCAAAAAATAGAAATAAACCAGAAACTTTTTTTAAAAATAGCAATAAAATTTTTAAACAATTCAGTTTTTAAAATATATATATATATGTAACCAGAATTTTAAAATTACTGAAAATAAAATATTAAAAACAGGAAAAAAAGAAAAAAATCAGAAAAAAATGAAATGCCAAAAAATGGTGTAAAAAAATCAGCAAAAAAACAGGAAAGAAAAAATTGAAAGCAAAAAAGAAAGAAGAGAAATAAATAAAAGCAATTTTTTTTTTAAAAAGAAATCAAAACATCGATATGAAAGCACTAAACCTTTACTACAATGAAGAGCTCATGGCAATGGCGACAAACCTCTACTACCATTATTGGTTTACAAAAGTTGGATTGCAAGATACTCACCTTTCAAATTACCTCTTATGTTGTTTTTCCTCTTCATCTTTCTCCTCTTTTTTTTATTGTTCTTATTCTCCTTTTCCTCTTCATCTTTCTCCTCCCTTATTTGTTGTTCATGTTTTCCTTTTCTCACTACTACAATTCATGGTTTTTTCGACTAGGTTTTTTAATCAAAAAATATTTAAAAGTGACAAGCATCAAAAACCCACCCTGTCAATCAAAACAAATCATTTTGGCCATGTCCTATGTGACTGGGCAATCAAATTGAACCTTGACATTTTGACTAGCAAAGTGATTCACAAAATTCTTATTTACTTGACTTGTAAATAGTAAACCATTTGATTAGATTAATTTTATACCTAAATTAAAATCATTTTTTGGATTATTATTTTTAAAATTAATAGGTAGGTAGGTAGTAAATAAGTTTAGGTAAGTTGAGAAAAAGCACTTAGGTATGTACGTATGTGCTAGCCTAGCCTAGCCTTGTCTACTTAACCTAACCTAACATAACATCACTAAGCTACCTTAATCTAACCTACCTACCCTTGCCTTGTAAGCATGCACATAGGTTGTAAATATAAAGAATTAAACCCCAAACCTTCACAATGATAAACCAAGTGTTCAACTTTTTTATTTCACATGTTTATTTCACTTTGTTAAACATAATGGCTAAATCTAGGTGACAACTAATGGCTAAATTTAAACTAATGATTAAACCTAATGGCTAAACTCACCAATTTAAACTAATGGTTAAACTTAAAGACTAAATTTAAGGATTTAAATTAATGGTTAAACCTAGTGGCTAAATTCAACAATTTAAACTAATGATTAAAATTAATAGTTAAATTCAACGACTTTAAACTAATGGTTAAACCTAATGGCTAAACTCACCAACTTAAATTGGTTTAGCAACTAAACTCACCGACTTAAATTAAAGGTTAAACCTAGTGGCTAAATTCAATGACTTAAATTAAAAACTAAACCTAATGGCTAAATTCAACGACTTAAATTAATGGCTAAACTTAATGGCTAAATTCAACATTTGAAATTAATGGTTAAACCTAGTGGTTAACCTCAACGATTTAAACAATGGTTAAACTCAATAACTTAAACTAATGGTTAAACCTAGTGGTTAACCTTAACGACTTAAAATAATGGCTAAACCTAATGGTTAAATTCAACAACTTAAATTAATGATTAATCTTAATGGTTAAACTCAACAACTTAAACTAATGGTTAAACATAATGGTTAACTTTAACAATTTAAAATAATGGCTAATCCTAGTGGTTAAACTCAACAAGTTAAACTAATGACTAATTTTAGTTGCTAAATTTAATGATTTAAATTAATGGTCAAACCTAGTGGTTAAACTCACTAACTTAAATTAATGGTTAAACCTAATGATTAAACTCACTAACTTAAATTAATGGCTAAACATAGTGTCTAAATTCAACAACTTAAACTAATGGCTAATCCTTGTGGTTAAACTCAACAATTTAAACTAATGGTTAATCTTAATGGTTAAACTAAATGATTTAAACTAATGGTTAAACCTAGTGGTTAAACTCACTAACTTAAATTAATGGCTAAACATAGTGTCTAAACTCAACAACTTAAACTAATAACTAAACCTAGTGGTTAAACTCATCAACTCAAACTAATGGCTAAACCTAATGGCTAAATTTGTTGACTTAAACTAATGGCTAAACCTAGTGGTTAAACTCAACAATTTAAGTTAATGGTTAAACATAATGATTAAACTTTGACTAAATCTAATGATTAAACATAATGGTTAAACCTTATTAATAAACCTAATGACTAAATTTCATGGCTAAACATAGTGGCTAAACTTAATCAATAAACATAATGGTTAAACATATTTCATGGCTAAACCTAGGCTAAACCTTGTGACAAAATCTAGTGGATTAACATAATGATTAAACCTTAGCTAAACATAGTGCCTAAAGTTATGTTAAACCTAGTGGTTAAACATAATGGCTAAATTTAAATTAAACTTAATGGGTAACTTTAATGGTTAAACATATTGGATAAACTTAAACTATATCTAATGGTTATACTTAGGTAAATTTAAGCTATAACTATTGCCAAAATTTAATGACTCAACTTAGGTTAAATTTAGTGGCAAATTTAGTGGCTAAACATAATGGTTAAATTTTAAATAAATTTAATGGCTAAATTTTGGGAATCCTAATGGCTAAATTTAATAGCTAAACATAATGGTTACACATAGTGGCTAAAATTAGATAGGTAGGTAGATAGATTAAAAAATAAATAATATGTTGGTAGGTGGGTAGGTAAGTAAGTAGGTTTTACAAAAATGAAAAATATAGGTAGGTATGTATGTAGGTAGGTAAATAAAAGGTGGGTGGGTGGGTGGGTACTAGGTAGGTAAGTAATTATTAAATAAATAAGTGGATGAGTATGTAGGAGGTAGATTCATAAGGTAGTAAACCATGTCGTATTTGACAAAAAATCATTAACCATCTTGACTAAATGTTCAATTTGATTAAAGACCATTAGTGATTTTTACTAAAGATCATTGGCCATTTTGACTAAGGTTGTACAACTTGATTATGTGTATCTAGTCAAATGAACCATTATAGTCAAGGTGATTAGTCAACAAATACATGTGTCATTCAAACCCTTGGCCTTTAATCAAAATGACAAGTTAATCAATTTGAACCGTTTTTAAAAGTATGAATTGTAGTAATGAACCTTAAGCGAATTTATATTCTTCATGAGAAAAATTTACACATTGAGTGGATTGGCTCATTTACCACCTAATTTGTGATGTCCTTACTCACTATTAATATGGTCATGTGTAGTGTAAGATTTTTGGGTACATAAAGAACGAAAAATGTGAAAGAATTGTCGTTAGTGTTGTGCTTCGGGCTTGTGACATCTTGTTGACCAACGTTTTGTTATACCTAGATGGGGATGACATTGCTTTCATGGTGTCTTGCAATCATCCACTCAAGGTTTAGACCATGCATGCCTTGGGTTTTGAATGTTCCAATGCAACTGTCCACTTGCAACACAAAAGGATTATTTGCAAGCATGTTATAAAAAATTACAATATGTTCCATCCAACCATTCCCAATGGTGCATTGTTCAAGAAACAAGTTTTTTTCATGGGGTGCAAAGGGGATCCCTAATAACAGGATTGTCAATTATTGAAGACTTGCTTCCTAAAAAACAACACAACAACCCCAACAAAAAATGTATGCCTCCTTTCTCAAACTTTGAATTATTATGTATCAAATTCTTAGCATATACTCCCATCAATAGCCTGACATTGTTTTGAACTTGCAACTATGGAACCTACTTTGTCCATTTAAAACACACAGACCACCATATTACAATGATGTTCTCTAGTTCATGATGTTTTTATTACTTTGGTAGTCTCTATAATGGCTGCCTACTTTAAAAAGTTCAATGATGCCAAACTTATCTACATATTAAAACAACTAGTTGGTTTACATTTATGCATTATGTTCTCAGATAATGCAATACCTAATCACCTAATTCATAGTTCAAGTCAAGGGCAAACATGTGTACTTTCATGTCTATGGAGCACAAATGTTAAATGTTCTGAAATCAAAAAAGGATTAAAAGGTATATGATTCAGGGAAAATATCATAACATTACATAAATTACAAATGATTTTGTACATATGTTTGCTACATATGGAGTCTTAGAAACATAGTGAAAAGCCATATAACCAATGGTCAAATGGATGACAAATTACAACAAATGCCAAAGGCACTTATAGACATGGACAACATGTAGACTAAAAAATGTTTGAGGACTCTAAAACATAATGGATGTGCTTTCAAGTTTTGCCACTTCTTCAAATTGCAACACCACTCCCAAATGCTTTAGAGGTCGACTTAGTGCCTTCATGTTGTTCTTCCAAATCAACAACCCACTTTATAGATCTATTTTCAGAACCTTGTATAGTTTACATTAGTGTTTTGATTGATGTGGTTCGAGTTGCCAATGCATCATGCCTCAAAAACCATGTAGGGGTCATATGTAGCAAAACATGTATAATGACATAAATTTGTGTTTAGTACATTTGCAAAAAAACTTGCACATGGAGAGAAAGTAGTTTTGCCACTTAAGGGTTTAAATGCACATACCTTAATGGATGATTCTAGGTCTTCTACCATGTAATCGTAGAACTTTTGTATGGATTTCATAACATAAAAGCCACATTCCCAATTTGATTGTTGTTGTGGACCATCAAGCCACACCCAATTGAATTTTGAAAATGTTCATTTCTATGCACGTGACCTTGAAAATTTTCCTTCTGTAATTGTGCATACTTTTGCAAAATAACGTAACAAGATGGCATTGTGAAAGAGGTTTGTAAATCTGAGAGGATCATAATGAAACAAATGTTCTACACTCAAGATCAGAAAACTCCAGTGACTAGCATCTTTGATTGGGATAAATATTGCTTTCACTATTGTAGGCAACTAAATTTTTTTGTGGACGAACTAAATGACATTATGTTTAGACTCCCCCTTTTCTTTTTTCCAGTTCTTAACAATGTCCCACATATGGGGGTGTGTGATGTATAAATCACAAAATGAAAGATGTTTGTGCATAAACCACAACTTAAAGAAATCCATAATGTTAGTGGAAAGGCGGCTTTCACTGCAGTTGAGGAAGGTAATGTTTGCATCGATTCTCAATTTCAAATAATCACCTAAATGACAAAAGAAATTGTAGAATCTTTTGTCCCACCTCTGGAGTCAATGAATTTTTCCACCACTATCACGAACTTATTTCACAATTATAGTTTAAGCTATAAGTGTCAATGATGGTTCTATTTGAAGATTAAGAAACAAAATTCAATATTGTAGCCTGTTGACAACTGACATACACAACCTAATGTCTATGCTTGAAGGTCAAAAATATTTTCAATGACAAACAAACCTTTCCAAAAAAAACAAAAAAAAATGTCCAAAAAACTTGCATTACAAACTTAAAATTTTGATACATAACCGCATTGTATATGTTGTTGATGAATTGTTAATTAGTTGGGCTTGTCTATGTGGGAAAAGGTATATAATCCTATAGAGACTCAATACATTTTGAAGCAAATAAACCTTAAGTCCTTAACACATAATTGTTACTTACTTCTGCTCTACAAGAATTGTGGCAACTATAATGTCCAATTGTTCAATGTTGTGTTTTCTTCATGTTTTATAACAAAAATGGGGGAAGACAAATGATCAGGGTCACTATCTTTAATTATGCCTTGCATGTCTAAGGTTAGCTATAATTATGCTATTCTTTGGTTTGACACTTCATAGTTCATTTTTAAATCTTAAAAGGTACCTACTTTCCTCCCCCTTATTTGCACTTCTTATTATAGTTGAATCTTATACACTTGTTCCAACTAATTTTTTTTTCATTGCAGCAATGTTGTGGGTATTGATCCAATTTCCCTTCAAACTAGTAATTGTAGTAGCCTTTGTCGATGTGGTAGTAGTCCATTATGCCCATGATCCTTATAGTCGATAATGAAGAGCCAATCTCTGCAAGAAAAAACAAATAAGCACATGTAAAACCCAACCCAATTGTTTGATTAGTGTGAGATTGAAGTGACTACATGTTATGATGGAGTTCAATTAGGATGTCCAAGATAATGGAAAATAATCAAACACATCTTCTACTAGCCCTCAAGCTATGTGAGCCATAAAAGAAAGTTGCAAGTTTTAAGAAATTAAAACAAGACGTTTGGAATTACATTTTAGTAGTTATGTGGGTATTGAGATGTGTTGTACTTGTGATGAGATTTGTGTTTCATTGCTTCATGTTTCAATATCGTGTTGTTGCAATTGTAGATGTGATGGTTGTTTTGTTGAGTTATGCCTTAAGTATTGTGTGTGTTGTTGTGTCAAATACATGGTTGTTGATGTAGTGGGAAATGACAACTAATGATCTTGCCATCATAGGTATTTGGAGGTCCACAAAAGAAGAACAAGATTTATAAATCCACAATGCAATAGAGTAGATATCATTATGTCATCTTGTACTTTGAAGACAAGTATGAGTAATTGGCCTTGGAAGCATATTTTGACATTTGATGCGTTGTTGTGCTTATAGGTAATAGGCCATCATTTGAATGCAAGTTTTGTGGCAATTTGTTCAAAGACAAAAATATTTTGTCTTACCGCAAAATGATGAATTTGTGCCTTGATTACACGAGCGGTGAACTACTCAAAATGTATCCAATGATGACAAAAGTTGAAGTTAAGGAGTTTCATATGTTAGGGGAGTTCAAGTTTGGGAAAACATTCCCAAACCAAAGCAAATGAACAATTGATGATGTGTTAGAGCAAACCAAAAAAAGGGTTACACCACCAAAATTACAGAAGTAACCATTTGGTATGTCGCCTCTAAGACCCATACATTTAAAGGAGAAAGATGTATATGAACTAAGTAGTGATGAAGACTTCTTCTTAAGTCATAGTGTGAAAGCAAGTATAATTTTTCATCTATCTTACATTTTATTTCATGGTTGCAAATTGACATTTGTAATGGTAAGTATTGGCATGTTTCTTCTTAATAGTGGTATTTTGGAGCTTTCTAGGTTCTACTGCAAATAATCAAAGAAAAAAAGTTAATATTCCTATGAAACAATCATTAGAGCATGTGAAACCTAATAAACTATCTACTAGGTAAAACAAAATAGCCCCCCCTATAATTATTCCCATCTATGTTTATGCCACCAAGGAATGCAATGCATTTCACAAGAATTAATGTAGAAGCAAAGTCGAAAGCAATTGCAAAAAGTTTCATAATTGAAAGTTCTTGTGAACTACCTCCTCCCCTGACAAAAGTGAAAATCAATGGACTTTATGTTCTTCTATTAGAAACAAACATTGTGATGGATAGGAAGATCTTGGAAAAGCCTAAAGAGAGACTATGGTGCTTTTGATGAAAATGGAAACAAAAGTTATTTTGGGAAACATGTTGATTTTTACATTTGGCTAGTCATGGTACCTTTATTTGCTTGTAAGTATTATAAGGTTTGTAATATTTAATTTTCTTTGGTTCTTGCTTTTAAATAATGTTCTTTTACCCTTTTCTTTTTCCATGCAAGTTGGTGGAAGGATTGAAAGGACAAGCCACATTAGTGACATTGTCAAACAAACTTTCAATGCATGGACATTTGGAGGGGGTGGAAAGAACACAATGAACAAGTTTAATCAAATGACATGCCTATGGGAATATTTGTAGTACCTGCAATTGAGAAAGGAATATGATGAAAAGAAAGTAGGAGCTATAGAATAGAAACTAAACTTGCACAAACTTCTAAACATGATTCTTTGCTTAAAAAAGGTGAGATCTTTCTTTCAACTCATGTGATTGAATTATTTATCCAAATGCAACCAAGAAATTTTGTTCAAACAAAAAATGAAGAAAAAATCATAAGAAACTATTACCTACATTGAGTTCCTCATGTATCAAAAACAAAACACCAAAATCCTAGATAGTAGGCAAAGTTCTACTATGCTTAAAATTGAACTTCAACTAGGATTCTACTGAAATCAACAATGTTGTTGAGAACATAATTTAACCTTAATATGATTAGACATGCTTGAAAAAAGCTCAAGAATGGTTTTGCCGCTACAACTATCAATTATGGTAGAAAGCACCATGTGCCTTTATGAATTAAAAAATTATAAACACAGTTGACTTGCAAAAAACATTTATAGCAATAGATAGTAACTACTAGTCATGCTCCATAATTCAAAACCAAACATCTCACTCATCACATATTCTAGACATGGCAATCAACAATTTACAACACAACTTACACAAAAAGGATAACAAAAACATGTACTAAACAGGAGAGAAAGCAAGCACCCGTTGATTCTTGGTCACTCAATATTTCTAGATTTTAGATGGGTTGTTGGTGAATTAGGGTTTTTAAGTATGTTATGTGATTGGACTTTCCCAACAACGATACAACAGCTCCAAGTGACTACATTCCAACACACACAATGAAAGGGGGAAAAAATGAAATGGGAGACTCACCCCTTCTAGCCATCCTTTTGTTGCCAACTTTACAATATTGATGTATTTCTATTGACCAAAGAGGTGAATCATGTAGGGGTCTTCTTCAACTATTATCGGCAAAATATTTGAAAGAAAATGCTTGCATTCTCTTTCTTTGTTTGTTGCCATTGCCAGGAATTCAAGGTTGTCAAGCTTTAAGATGTTTTTGGTCCCCAATATGACGAACTCAATGGCATGGTAATTGTCCATAACTATGATATTTTGCTCAATTTGTGCAAAGTCTGTAGTGATTTCGAAAGGCATTAAATTGTGTTGTTTAGCAAAGCTTCCAATTGTAGACTCCATGTTCTTTCCAAGAAAAGCTCCTTCCATGATTGGCCAAACCCAATAATGCAACGCAAGTAAATGCAACACAAGCTCGTTGTGTGCTTTAGTATTGAATTTGTTAAACTCATCACTTCACCAATAAATGCAACATTCACAATACTAAATGTACATGACGAATATGTTGCAACTCAACCGTAAACCCTAAACCTTCATATTTTGCTCGTGAGATGTAGACATGGAGCTTATCCTTTTGCATCTAAAAAAAGGGAAATTTCAAACATGATCTATGAGTGTAATTTTTTGTAGAATGCATACCTTGTTTTGCAAAACATAGGTCATGTTGTAGATCATGTCGATGGTGTTGCAGTTGACAATGATCGACAAAGTGAGGTTCGACAACAAATGTGAAATGAATGTCGACAATCATCTACAGGGGTGGATGGAGGACGGAAACTCGTGGGTCCGTCTGATGACATGGAGAAGGTGAAGGTGGGGTCACTGGATGACATGGACATTGAAACAATAGGGCCCAGTGGCAGGGCCTGCAGTAGGCATGGAAGGCATGAAAGTGGGGTCAGGTGGTGGGGCACTAATGCTAAAACAGCTCCAAACAGAGCTTGTTAGGGGGTATTTAGCACCTCACCACAGGGACAGGGACTGTGGCATTGGATCCAACTTTTGGGAGTTTTCCCTTATTAGAACCGCTTTCATATTAGATGAACCGTTTTTTTGGTGAAAGTGTTTAGACTGTTGAGATTGGAATGGATTTTTTTGCGGTTCAGAGTGTGGACACAGTACGTAGATGTGCAACACCTTTGTCTATTGGCAGGGCCAGCGTGCTTGTGATGCCTTGTTTTTTGTTTTCTGAGCAAATGGAAAATCCATTAAAAGGAGAGGAGCCCAAACAACAAGGACCAAGGCGGCCAGACCTGGGGTTCCTCTCATCTTTTGGATGCCTCTTGATTTGCATTTTGCTCCCATTTTAGCAATCTCATTGGCCAGAGACTTTAGGTATATAATCAGCCTCGTCCACAGATCCTATGTATTTTGTGTAACTACTTTCTACACTAATATTATAACCCTTGTCTGTATAGGTACCAACTTTTCCAATAGAATTTGCATGCAGCCAAATCAGATAGCTGAGCATGCTCTCAAGACCCGGATCATTTTTTTCAGTGGGGGAGGGGGGTGGTGTGTGCAT
>Ga0209611_10015027_pt1 | contig 10194 bp, 8 predicted proteins | sample S1TSphgellanicum_3_FD_187693 | JGI IMG/M metagenome (GOLD analysis project Ga0209611, IMG submission 187693) | Host-associated microbial communities from peat moss isolated from Minnesota, USA - S1T2_Fc - Sphagnum magellanicum MG (SPAdes) (version 2) | ecosystem: Host-associated > Plants > Peat... | reverse complement strand
AGCGTTTCGATAAACATCTTTCGGATCGCATCGCGCTCCGCCTGCGCCGCCTCGTCCGGCTCGAAGGCCAGTACGTCCGATGCCCCAACCAGGCCCTTGCGGTCGAGCAGGCGCAGCACGGTATCCAGCTTCTCATCCACCTTGCTGATTTCCGCGCCCAAAGCGAGAACCATGGCGAATAGCCGGTCGACATTCGGGTCGTCGGCGAAGATTTTGGTTGGCCCGCGCATGGCTGTATGGTGTGTTTCGGCCATCATGAAGAACCCAGCTTAAGGTGTTTGCAACCCAGTCCCTTGGCGGCTATATTTCATCCATCAAGGCTCGCATGTTTCAACATTCCCTGGCCGCAAATGCAAGGATCGCGCATGACCCGCTTTCATCCCGAAAGCCCAGAGATCACGCAGGACTCGCTGTCGCGGCTGCGTTTCATCGCCGATTTCCGCAAGCAGATGCATGCCAGCCTGTCGAAAGGCAATCGGGCCGCCTATCAGGCGGATATCGCCCCATCGCTCGAAGCTGCTGAATCGGTTGTTGAGCGCCGACGCGCGGTGCGCGAGGGGCTGGAGCGGCATCCGTATTTTCGTGGCTGGAGCAGCATGTTGCTCGCCTCGCAGGATTTGATGTGGCGCGTTGTTGGCCAATCGGTGGCGCCGGATACCGAGCGGATGACGAATCGGCTCAAGGCCTTGGGCAACCAGGCGCGCGGATCGGTCACCCTTCATCCCGAATTGGACGGTCCTGATTATGTTGTTGGCGCCGATGTGCACCGTATGCCGGGCGGCTATATGGGGCGCGGCGGAGAGAACGACATGCAGGCGGGCGCGCTCTATGATCTGGGCGGTGCCATCTACCAGCTTGGCATTGGCAACAAGGCCGGCGGCCTGCTGAACGATAGCCGCGGCCGTACAGTGGTGGCACATCTGCGCAGCCGGTTTCCGGATCTGGCGCCGTTGCGCATTCTGGATATGGGGTGCGGCGTTGGCCACAACACGGTGCCGCTCGCCGCCGCCTTTCCCGAGGCGCGCGTTACCGGCATCGATGTAGGTGCGCCGCTGCTGCGCTACGCACATCTGCGCGCCGAAGGGCTGGGCCAGCCAGTGCATTTCGTGCAGGACAATGCCGAACACACGCGCTTCGAAGATGCCAGTTTTGATCTGGTGGTCTCGCAAATCATGCTGCACGAAACATCCAGTGCCGCCGCCGCGCGGATCATCGCTGAAAGCCGGCGCCTGCTGCGCCCCGGCGGTGTGGCCATCCATCTGGAAGTGCCGTTGCGCGCCGAGGAAGGCGATGATTTCGATCAGGTGATGTGGCTGTGGGAACAGCATTACAATGCCGAGCCGAATATTGCCGGCGTCATGGATGACGATCTGGCGGGTATGGCCAAAGCTGCGGGTTTTGCCGATATACGCCTCGGCTACCAGGCGATTCCCGCGCCAGGCAGCGACCAATCCGCCTTTACCCCGCAAAAGACATCGAAAGGTTTCGCCTTCTGGCTTGTACTCTCGGGTGTGGCGGCCTGACCAAAACGCATTACGTCGCCGGCCGGTGCTGCCGCGCATAGGCACTCCATGGCAATTCATCATCCGTCCATGGCACATAAGCAAAAATGCGCGGATGCACGGATGCGAACATCGTATGAACCGGCGGTGGCAAATCGGCCGCATCACGCAGTTTCAATCCGGTTGCCCGCCACATTTGCACCGCCCCTGTCTGCCCCATCATCATCCACGGAAAGCATCCGCCCATGCTGGCCAAGGAAAATGCCGAGCTGGCGCAGGTAACCGATGGATCGGCCAATTCGCTGATTTTTCCGCTATGCGTCGATGCCAGGCAAAACCGCAGCCTCGGCCCTTCGCTTTCCAGCCGCCATTTTACCGGATCGACCGGGTTGGGGAAATCGGCATATACCTCGCGCGTCATCCAGATCATGTCGCCGCTCTGGCGCCAGTCCATGCCGAATGGCCGGCTGGTCTGCTGCTTCATCAGGGCGGCATCGCCGTTCAGCACCACCGGCATGCGCGCATGCTCGGAATATACATAAGTCAGCATGCCTTCGCGGAACTGGAACGGTTCCACCATCCGGCCGGTAATCGGGTTTTTCAGCCTGGCCAGCGCCACATGGTCACCCACCGCATGAAACACATCCGCCTCCCAGGTGACGATGTGAAAACTGCCATCCGGCTGTGGTTCGGTCTTGCGGCGGATCAGCGTATCCACGCCGATCACCGGGCAGATCGGCCGGCCCGGCGCCGCCACATCGATCACCCCGGTGTACCAGTAAAACACCGTCTCTGCCTTCAGGCTGGTCAGCAGCTTCATGAACGCCGTCAGCTGCGCGCGCGGCGTGGAAAGATCGAGAAGCGGCAATGCCCGCGCGGCGCCCCCGCCCAGCATCAATGGCGAGCAAACCCCAGCGGCCAGCGCGCCGCGCCGTGAAACCAGTGGCGCCTGTGTCATGTCAGCTTCCGGACTTGCTATTATTCAATCAGCGCCACGTCCGCACATCCCCCTCAACCGCGCGCCGGCGCGTGTCCACCCATCGGACAGTTTCAGCCGCTCGCTGGCCACACCCCCGCCTGCCGCGCGATCTGAGCACCCTGTACGGGCCAGCAAGGATCAGCAGAGTGGTGGGCTTCGTCGTGAACGGGCGGCAGGTGCAGGTGGCGGCGCCGGATGATACGCCATTGCTCTGGGCCATCCGCGAACATCTTGGCCTCACCGGCACAAAATTCGGCTGCGGCATCGGCCAATGCGGCGCCTGCACCGTGCATCTCGATGGGCAGGCCATCCGATCCTGTTCCACCGCGCTCAGCGAGGCGTCCGGCAAACACGTCACCACCATCGAGGGCCTGTCGTCCCCCGGCGCCCCGCACAAGCTGCAAACGGCGTGGATCGCCGAACAGGTGCCGCAATGCGGCTACTGCCAGTCCGGCCAGATCATGCAGGCTGCCGCCTTGCTATCCCACACGCCAAAGCCCGACCGTGCGACGATTGTCGCACAGATGGACGGCAATATCTGCCGCTGCGGCACCTATGGCCGGATCATCAAGGCGATCCAGCGCGCTGCCGCCGAGCCCTGATATGAACCAATTGGCCATCCGCGTTCTCTCCCGCCGCGCCTTCATGATGGGTGCCCCGCTTGGTGTTGGCGCCAGCTTCGCGCTGCCGCAAGCGGGCCAAGGCGCGCCGGTGCCGGCCACGGAACCGCTCAGCGCCTGGGTGGATATCGCGGCGGATGGCGCCGTTACCATCCAGTTCGCCCAGGCCGAGATGGGGCAGGGCATCATGACCGCGCTGCCGATGATCCTGGCCGAGGAAATGGATGCGGATTGGCCGCGCGTGCGCGTGGTGCAATCTGCCTGCGACGGCGCCGTGTTCGGCGTCAATGGCGCGATAAAAACCTTTGGCAGCACAGCAATCTCCACCAATTACCGGCGCTTCCGCCTGATCGGCGCCAGCATCCGCCGCAGCCTGATTCTGCAGGCCGCCGCCAATCTCGCCGTGCCGGCGGCCGACCTCACCACCCGCCCGGGCATGGTGGTTCATCACCCATCTGGCCGCGTTCTGGCTTACGGCACGCTGGCGCAAGACATCCGCCTGCCCGCGCAACTGCCCGCCATCACCGAGGCGGAGCTGAAGAAAACCGGCACATTCCGCTATATCGGCAAGCCCCTCAAGCGGGTGGATGTGGCGGAAAAGAGCGATGGCTCGGCCATGTTCGGCATCGATATCCGCCTGCCGGGCATGGTTTACGGCGCCATATTGCGCCCCGAGGTGCAAGGCGAAACCGCCGAGACGGTGGATGACGCGGCCGCGCGAAAAATGCCCGGGGTGCTGAAAATCATCCGTCTGCCTGGCGGCATTGGCGTGATCGGCCAAACCGTCGAGATCACCCAGGCGGCGAAGGCCGCGTTGCAGGTCACCTGGTCGGCCAAGGCCAAGGCGCGTGGCTATGAGTCGGAGTCGGTGGGCGCCGCCTACCGCGCTGCGGTCAACAACACGGCCAGCCCGGCGGTGACGGTCCTGAAAGCAGGCGATGCGCCTTCCGCCATCGCTGCCGCGCCCGCCACGCTCGCCGCCACCTACAGTGCGGACCATGCCGCGCATCTCTGCATGGAGCCGATGAATGCCACCGTGCTGGTCAAGGGCGATCTGGTAGAGGTATGGGCCGGCACCCAGGCACCTACCAGCGTTCAAGCGGCAATCGCCAAATTGGCGGGCCTCCCTCTCGCGCAGGTGAGTGTGCATTCCATGTTGCTGGGCGGCGGATTCGGCCGGCGATTCGAAGTCGATTACCCGGTCGATGCGTTTCTGCTGGCCAAGGAAATGCCGGGTCATCCGGTCAAACTGATATTCAGCCGTGAAGACGATATACGCCAGGATCCCTATCGCCCGCTTGCGGTGCAAGCCATCGCGGTCGGGGTGAACGCGGATGGCAGCCTCGCTGGCTGGCGCCATCGCATTGCCGGCGAATCCTATTTTGCCCGCACCGCACCTGCGTTTCTGCAAAAGCTGGGCGGCAAGGATCCGCTGGTGACCGGGCTTGGCGACATCGCCTATCCGGTCGGGTCGCAGCTGATGGAATTCCTGCGCCAGGATCGCGGCATTGCCGTGGGCGCGCTGCGCGGCACCGATGCCGGCTACACGATCTTTGCCGTGGAGAGCATGATCGATGAAATCGCCGCACATCTCGGCACGGATCCGGTAGCGTATCGTCTCCGCCTGCTGCGGCAGAACACGCGGGCGGCCCATGTGATAACGGAAGCGGCCGCAATGGCGGATTGGCCGCGCAAGCGGCCGGAACGCGGGCTGGGGATTGCCTATTCCGGCGACCTTTCCAGTTTTCTCGCCGTCATAGCGGAGGTTTCGCTCGATCCGCGCAGCAAGGCCATCAAGGTGCACGCCATCTGGTGTGCCTTCGATGCGGGGCTGATCATCCATCCCGCCAATCTGGAGGCGCAACTGGAAGGCGGCCTGGTATTCGCCATGGGCCTGGCACTCACCGAACAACTCAACATCAAGGATGGTGCCGCCGTCGAAACCAATTTCGGCGATTACCAGGTGCTGCGCATGTCCGATCTGCCGGACATCCAGATCAGGCTGATCTCATCGGATAATCCACCCGGCGGGGCGGGCGAAGCCGGCATTCCCGCGGTCGCCCCCGCCATCGCCAACGCCGTCGCCCAACTCACCGGCGGCAAGCGAGTCCGGCAATTGCCGATGCTGCCGTCGCGGGTAAAGGAAGCCCTCACCGCCTAACCCCTCGGGAACCCCGCAACAAGATGGCCCACGCGCAGCCCTCAGCAGGCTAACGACACCACGAAGCGCGTGCCCCGATGGGCGCGGTCAAGGGTGACGGTGGCGCGCAGGGAAGCGGCCATCGAGCCGACGATCAGTGAGCCGAGGCCGCTGCCTTTCGGCGCGGCGCTGTCCTGCGGGTAGCCGACGCCGTCGTCTTCGACGATCAGCCGGAGCAGGCCGCTTCGCTCCCGCCCGTCGCGCGAGAGATGTACCCGCACCTTCCCAGGCGCCCCCCTCGGATAGGCGTATTTCAGCGCGTTGGTGACCAGTTCATTAACGATAAGGCCGATCGGCACCGCCTTGTCGGTTTCCACCCGGATCGGGTCGGCGGTCAGCTCGATCTGGTTGGCCAAACCCTGATCCGCCGCTTCGCCCGGCTGGGTTGCGCGCTGCAATTCCTCCACCAGCCCGGCCAGATAGGCGTCCATTTCCACGAACTCGACATTGTCGCTGGTGTAGAGCCGCCGATGTACCATGGTCACCGCCTCCACGCGCTCGGCGGCCTGGCGCAGCATCTGGCGGGCGGTCGCATCCGTCACCTTGCGGGCCTGCAGCTCGATCAGCGAGGTAATCAGTTGCAGGCTGTTGGCGACGCGGTGATTCACCTCGCGCAGCAATATGGCCTGCTGGGCGGCCAGCGCTTCCAGCCGGTCCCGGCTTTCCATCAGCTCGCGCTGGGCGGCGTCGCGCTGGCGCTGCAAGCTGCTGCGGGTGATTTCGTGCGAGATGGCGGTGCCGAGCAGTTTGATAAAGCTGCCCTGCACGTCTTTCACCACGTAATCGGCGGCGCCGTTCTTCAGCGCCGTCACCGCGATCCGCGGCTCCTCGGCGCCAGTGACGAAGATCACCGGTGGCGGGTCCGGCAAAGCCAGCAGGGCGTCGAGAACCTCCAGCCCGTCCTGGCCAGGCATGTAGTGGTCCAGGGCAATGGCATCGAATGTGTCGCTGGCGGCCAGCCGCAGACCCTCCGCGCCGCTGCCGGCCAGCACCACGTCACACCCGCTGCGTTCGAGGTGGCGCTGCACCAGGCGGCCAATGCCTGGATCATCGTCGATATAGAGGATTTTTTGGCCGTCAGCCGGCATTGTATGGCCGGGCTGGCGATGCAGGAGAGCACAGCATCAATCGGGTTCCGGAACCTGCATCACCGTCAGGAACAGGCCCAGCTGGCGGATGGCGGCGGAAAACCCTTCATACTCCACCGGTTTGGTGATGTAGACATTGCAGCCGAGATCGTAACAGCGCTGTATTTCCATCTTGTCGTCGGTGGTGGTCAGAACGATCACCGGGGTGCGGCGCAAGGCCGGGTCGGCCTTGATTCGGGCCAGTATGTCGATGCCGCTCATATCCGGCAGATTGAGATCGAGCAGCACCAGGATCGGGTCGGATTTCACCCGTTCGCCACGGTCGAACAAATGCGCCAGCGCCGTGGTGCCGTCGGCGACATGGTGGATATCGTTTGCCACCCCGGCGCGGCGGACATTTTTTTCGATCAGCCTCGCATGCCCAGGGTCGTCCTCGATCAGCAGAATCGTCACGGGCACGGCGTTCATCCTATCGGCGCTCCATTCTGTACCATTGCAACCGGCAATCTGACGATAAACGTCGATCCCACATCCGGCACCGACTCGCAATCGATGCTGCCGCCCATCCTGCGCAACAAAGCGCGAACATGCGCCAGGCCAATGCCTTCGCCGCTGGTGTTCTGCGGACCGGCGCGGCGGAACAGCTCGAACACACGCTCGCGGTCGCGCTCGGCAATGCCGCGGCCATTATCGCGCACCTCATACCGCGCGAAGCCGCCCTGGCGCCTGCCCTCCAGGACGATTCTGGGCGCGCGGCCGGCGGCGGCGTATTTCAGCGCATTCTCCACCAGATTGGAGAATACCTGCTCCACCGCCAGGCGATCGGCGACGATGGCGGGCAGCTTGCCGAGGGAGAGCTCCGCCCCGGCAGCCTCCGCCTGGTGGCGTACGCTGTCGATAACGCCGCCGAGCAGCTTTTCCATGTCCAGCCGTTCTGGCGAGAGCACGCGGCGGCCTTCGCGGGAGAGGCGCAATATGGCAGTGATCAGGCGGTCCATCTTGGCGGTACTGGTCTGGATGAAGCGAATCGCCTCCGGCAGGTCTTCATTGCTGGCGGCACGCACATCCGGCGGTACAGTGATTCCGGCTGGTTCCAGATTATCGGCGACGAAGCGGTTCAGCCGGTTGGTGGCATCCTCCAATTCACCGGTGAAGCCGATGATATTCAACAGCGGCGCACGCAGATCATGCGAGACGATATAGGCAAAACGCTGGATTTCGTCATTCGCATCGGTAAGCTCGGCGGTGCGTTCGGCGACCGCGGCTTCCAGCCGCTCGCGGCCCGATTCCAGTTCCCGGTTGGCGGTTTGCAGGTTCTCCTCCGATTCGCGCAGCTTTTGCACGGTGCCGCGCAGGCTGTTGCTGACGAACATGGCCAGCAGCACGAGCAGAATGAAGGCGACCGCATCGACAATCACCAGCAGCCGCGTGCCGGCGCGGCTGCTGTCCAGGTCGGTGGTGATGGCCAGCTGTTCGCGGGCGGCGAGGCGGCCGAATATCGCCCTTGCCGTGTCCATATCCTGCTTGCCGCGATCGGTCTGCACCAGGGCGATCGCGTCCGCCATATGGCCGTCGGAGGCGAGCTGGACGGTTTTGGCGAGCTCGGCCATTTTTTCCTCGATGGCGGTGCGCCAGGGCGGCAGGTCGGGGTCGCCTGGCAGCAAGGCATCGATCTGGTCCAGCAACACCGGCACGCGTTTGGCGGCTTCGGCATAATTGCCCAGATAGGCGGGCCGTTGGGTCAGCAGAAAGCCGCGCTGGCCGGTTTCCGCGGTAATCACCGATTGCAGCAGATCGACCGTCGTGGCGCGGGAAAGCTGCGCATGGGCGGCATCGCCCAGATCACGATCGGTACGGGCGGCAATAACCGCCGAGGCGGCCACGATCCCCAGCATGATCAGCGCGCCGGCCGCCAGCGAAAGCCGTTCCAGCCGGCCATACAGCGTTGACGGCGGCCCTGAGACAGCGGGGCGGGACGGTCTGGGGATCGAGAGCATGGTGGTCCTGAGATGCGGCGTGTCGGCGATGCGGAGGCAAACGCGGTTGCGTGAGGAAGGATGCAGGGGTGGATTTATAACGCTTGGCGCCTCTGCCGGATGCGATGCCGCACTACCAGAGCGTTGGACAGGCTCACACCGTAGGGTGCAACGCTCGTTGACATTGCACCACGTAGCAGCGGGTTGGCCCCAAATGATAATTCGCGCCGATTTGACAACGAAAGCGGCCTGCCGATGCATCGTCGGCAAATAAGTGCGTCGGCACGCCGACAAAGATGCCGCTTCACACAAAGGCGTGAGGCGCCCGTTCGACCCAGCAACCCGATTCGGTTAATGCCGAACGGGCCCTAAGGCATCGTCGGCACATAAGTGCGTCGGCACGCCGACAAAGATGCCGCTTCAAACAAAGGCTTAGGGCCCGTTGGACCCCGTAACCCGATTCGGTTAATGTCGAACGGGCCCTAAGACCACGCCTAGGGAAGTCGACGCCACTGCTGAAACGCCGTTTGCATCCATCGCGGTGAGCCGCGAAAATCGATTGCCGGGCATGCGGCACTGATTGCAAGACATCGACACGATGAAAAGCGCCGCCATTCGCGTAACGGCAATAGATATCATATCATTATCATGCAGGGTCGAGCGCGCGCCCTGATTTTTGCAACACAAATGAAAATCGGTTTGCATTCCGCGTCGTCAAAAATGAGGATAGTCCACTGCGTCAGTCTTAACGGCGCTCATGGGGGCTGCGATGCCGGACAAGCGTTTTATTTTTGTTCCGTTTGCGAGGGATTCTGGGGCGCACGAAGGTTTGCAAGCAGCGACAGAGTGGGACACGCACTCTAGCAACAAACGCACGTCGGCCTACAAAGCTACCGATAAAGGAAAGACCGCCCCCTGGTACTTCGTGGTTGATACCGCCTATACGACAGTATGTTACCGCGACGAGGTGTTGCACGTGCCAAGTTGGAGCACCGAAGATGTGATTTATGTGCTGGGTGGGCATTCCGCCCCAGGCTCGACCACCATCAAAACAACAGCCAATTTCCAGAATTTCGAACTGGATGGAGACCAAGTCGCTAAGCGACTGGTGGAACAGTTCACCCTAGGCAAAAGCTTCATTGGGCAAATAAAACTGTATACCTGCGACGGCACCCAACCAAAAGGGCTAATCTCAGTGTCTTTTGGCCATAGCTTCGTTGAAAGTTTCAAGAGCAGCTGCCCAGAATGTAAAGTTTTTGCCTACGCTGCGAAAGTGGAGCAGGAGCACAACTCAAAATTTAACGGCGTGCTTCGAAAGAGTGGAGAAGCCGATGCAAGGTTAGGGCGGGCCAAAGAGTTCCGCCTCCAAATCTATCCTCCATGACTGATGCCACTAAGTGCCGAGAGTCATTCATATTACCGGGTAAAGCCGCTTGAGTTTGACTCGTGCGTCGGCGGCGGTGAACTGCCAAATTATCCTGCACCAGCACGATCTTGGCGGCGCCGGGAAAATGCTTGTCCGATAAATCCTTGAGTATTTTGGCATAATCCACAGCCGTATGGCGAGCGGTGACCTCGACATGGCGCCAGCCCTCCAAGGGCGCGAACAGCATGAACAGGTTGGCGGTGCCGTTCCGCTCGTATTCATAGCCGCGCCGGGCCTCCAGAAAGGCTCGAAGCCTCACAGCTACCAAACCCCACCCGCGCCGAACCAAGCAAAATCCGCCCGCTCGTGCCATCTTTCGCGACTTAGTAGGACTAAGGCATCGTCGGCACATAAGTGCGTCGGCACGCCGACAAAGATGCCGCTTCAAACAAAGGCTAAGGGC
>Ga0209611_10015026_pt1 | contig 10195 bp, 7 predicted proteins | sample S1TSphgellanicum_3_FD_187693 | JGI IMG/M metagenome (GOLD analysis project Ga0209611, IMG submission 187693) | Host-associated microbial communities from peat moss isolated from Minnesota, USA - S1T2_Fc - Sphagnum magellanicum MG (SPAdes) (version 2) | ecosystem: Host-associated > Plants > Peat... | reverse complement strand
CCCTTAGCCTTGGTCGCGAGCCCAAAGCTAAGGTTACGACAATTATCACTAGGTATAGGGGAAAATGGAATGAATTTTATTGGAACAATTTAATGTTATCTAAAGCACAAATTTTTGTATTAAAACACCTTTTAGACCTAGGATTAGGTAGGGTTGAAGTTATTACTTAGTGCAATCACATGTTATGATTATAACAATTTGCAAATCTTATATATTAATTCACTTGGTCTGTCTGTGACAAACAGTGACTCCGGATGAATAGTGACCACGGACAATTGTTTGAAAAAAAAAATGTTTTTAAAAAACCAAAAACATCAACCAAACATTGTTGAAATAATACACTTATGCATTATGCACAGGGTTCACACTAGTTACAATGATGACAACTAACAACCCTATTTCCATTTGCATTCACACAAGGCCCTAGATTATAGGTAGCATCATCATTGTGAAAATATTGTGAGAAATCATGCATGCAATGTTGTTTCCTATTGTTTTTCCCCCCTTTCCTCTCCTCTCCATCTCTTCATCACATAGTAAACATCTTCTCCATCTTCATTTTTTGCTCTATGTTCTTTGAAGCTCCATCTCTTCTCTTTGTTCTTTGAAGCTCCATATTGTTCTTTGCTCTTTGAAACTCCTTTTATTTCCTACTCTTTGACTTTTCATTCTACAACAGACAAGCTAACGTAACAGAGTGAGTGAAGGGGACATGACTCACCTTTCCAAAATCATGGTGGCAATAATTTGTGTCAACAAAGGCAACCCCCCAACTGCAATCATCTTTCAAAGCCATGATCCCCATCCTGTGCCTGCATTGCAAGATTGCAGTATCATTCAATCCTCTCTTTTTGAGAAAGAGAGAAAAAACCCTCCAAAGATGGAATGCCCATCAAGACCACCAACACATCAGCTTAATCCTTGACAGGGGGTGAGGAATGTGTCCTCTTGGAGGCAGCTATTGCCCTAAATGCTTTGAGGATCAGAAAAGACAAGTTTAATAATAAAAATTTCACCCAAGCTGCTTGTGTTAATTTTAAAAAATATATAAATAAATAAATAAAACCTTCACCCAACCTGCATGTGTGAAAAATAATTTAAAAAATAGTTATAATAAAAATTTATAAAAAACTCTTTTGATAATGAAAAACCCTATTTTTTAGTGAGAGGATTAGACTCGAGAGTGTGTGATTAGTGATTAGGATTAGTAACTGGAAGCTTCAGAAACACGATATTACCTCGACAGTCTTTCTCGAGAGCCTTTGTGTTTTCAACGTTTTGCTGTGGTTTTCAGGGAGAGCGCGGTGCTGGAAAAACTCGGGCGATGGCGATCAAATTTCCTGCAAACCTCGTTGCTGTCGTCTTCCTGTGTGTGACGCTGGTGCCGGTTACCAGCGCTGGACTAGATCGGCCCGTGAAGCCAAGCACTTGGAAGCTTTGTGGTTAGTTTCTCTCATGGCTGGAATCGGATCCTGACCGCCTTTCTGCTTTGTGGTTAGTTTCTCTCATGGCTGGAATCGGATCCTGACCGCCTTTCCTTGAGGGGGGTGGGTGTTGTTTCTTTGTTACATCCTGCTTTTGTGTCCTTTTGGTCTTGGTCCTCGCACTAGATTCTTTCCTCATCAAAGATTTGCTTTTATCGTTTCGTTCTTCTTGGCTTCTTTGTAGCAGGGCGGTTTGGCATTTTCTCCTGCGGATTATAAGTTATAGAACCCTAGGATCCATGTGTGTTATTTTGTTCTCAGCTTATTTTCCTCCTGCTGTTTTTTTAGCTCTCCTGGCGGGTAGGATTTGTTATCAGGTTGCTGGTGTATGTGCTATTTTTTTTAAGAGTTCAGGGGTGTGACCATATGATGATGTATTCAGTAGTAGAAATATTTGTTGTTCCTGATTAGTTCACTCAATCATGTTGACTGTTAGGCACAAGGCCATTGAGGAATTTTGATGTGCAATTCCTGTTAGTTCCTGATGTCTCTGATTGTTCCAACTTCATCAATGTAGACAAGGACTCAAATGGCTGTGGGATATGCCGGAAATCATTCTACTAGCTTAATTGTACTTCTAATGGCAATAATAGCTCTATCATACTTCCAACCTCCAAAAAGTCTAAACATTAGCATCTATTGTGAGCTTCCTCAGCCACAATTTGTGGGTATTAACATCTGTATGCCTCATGTGGAGTCTGATAGTTTCAGATCTGCCAAAAATTCACATTGTTATAGTCAGTTTTATAGGTTGTTAAGGCTTTGTAGCTCAAAAGAGTTTTATGTAGCTCAATTGACATGCTGAATTGGTCTTATGAAGAGGAAAGGTCACCCTTCAAAGCTTCTATTAAACCAAAGGCCACTTAAACAAAGATAGGTTTTGTTCTGTTGTTTCCACCTTTGAATCTCTAAAATCTATTTGAGGGCTTCTTACTTCCAACTTGTGAGTGTTTCCAAGCTCATTTGCCCTCAAAAGATCATGCTCTTAAATTTTTCTGCGATGTCTCTCTCTTCTCTTTCACTTTCCTTGTCTGTGGTTTTCTGGGGTTTTCCTTCTGTTTTCGTTTGCCTTTCTTGTTAGTTTTCTTGGTAATCTTCATCTCTTTTATGCTTTATTGAGCTGCCCAGCATTGTGACAGAGTCTTGCCTTCACCCACTGCCAGATCTGATTAAGTAAGTGGGGATATTATAATATTGGTCACTACCATATGTGTTGCCATTTGATAGCAGTGATTATGTGTGTGGCTGTCACTATTGTTCAAACTGCTTCAGTTTTTTCCACTGTTGGGGTCTCCTCTTTGTCCTGTTGATTGATATGTTGTTTATACCTGAAATCTCTATAACCTTGTTATTGGGTCATCTCTCTGTTTTACTTAAGTTGTTGTAATTCCCTAGTATATGAAAGTTCTTTATGAAGACATACATTCAACTCTCTTTTCTGCCAAGGATTTCCCAAGCTTACAGCTAGTGAATCCCTGTGCTTATGGATGTATGTACTGCAGTTGAAAGGGTGCTGACTGCAAAAGGAGACCTTTCACAGTTACTACAACTTTGAGCAGTATTTGATGAGACGTTGTTTGTTGCAGATAAACATGCAAAATATGACGTGGAGGTGAAGAATGTAACAATTCAACCCTATCCTGCTGTCAGTGGAGAGGATGTCACTTTCATTGTTCCTGCGGTTACCAGTGAGTGTTCTCTCCACTTTTGGTTTTGAAGGAGGTTTCAACAAGGGTGTCCTCACCTTTGTCAGCCTTTTGTGGTTTCCAGGGGTCTTAATTCCTTGTTTTCATGTGGATGCCTGGAGATACTGTAGTGCAGCATTATGTGGTGTGCACTTTGTAATAGGCTGAAGCAAACAGCAATTGATTTTGACTCTTCACCAGTTTCTAGAACTGATGATGGCATTTTTTACTTTAAGGCATTATCTTTCCTTGATAAGAGCTAGAGATCTATGCTGGGTAAATGCAGTACTACAATTGCTGTGTCAAAGAAAACAGAGTTGATGGATACACATGTGGAAGGTGTGCATAAATGTTTTGTCAATGTAGGTTGCATAGGCACAACATAATATGATGCACATTATAGAAAATGTCTTTGAAGCTAATGTGCACAAGTTCTCTTTCTCTGATTCATTAAGAATGTTGGTGTAGATGAAAAAATCACTGGAGGAACTGTGGTGATTACTGTCTCTTTCCATGGAGTTCCAGTGCATGCTGAGCGTAATGACATCTGTTCCAGGGCAGAGTGTCCCATTGCTCCAGGTGGTTTCACACTGGAGAATACACAGCCTCTGCCAAGGGTCACACCTCCGGTAAGTTCTGGACAACATCCTGCATTTATATATCAGGTTGCTTGGAAAAACATCTTTTGTTTTGTCATGGTTTGCTGCTTTCTGTTGCTGGCATGGAGCTATAACAGCAGACAGTTGAGGTGTCAATGCATATTTTTGATCCTTGTGCAGGGTGATTACAAGATCAAGCTCCAGTTTCTTGGTGAGGATGATAATGTTCTTGCATGTGCTGACATCACGTTCACCATTGTGTGGGGTAAATTTCAGGAGACATCCCTAGATTTTTTTAATCCATTGCAATTGCACAGCAAACCAGGTCTTAGACAGGCCCACCTGGCCCATCTTTAAGTATCTTGCAAAATATGGTTGTCTTGTGGCTGGTAACTGTGAGAACAAAAGTCCCTAAGTGATATGTCTGGAGGATGTGTGAGATGTCTTGATAGTTGACGTTTAGACCGCCTTCCTCTTGTTATTGTCCAGTGCTCATGTCAAGTTTACATAAGTGCCGGTAGATATTGTAGTTATGCTACTTTGCTGGTGTAAAAGGTTCAAGGCTTGCACCAAGCCTCTTGCTTTTGTTTATTTGTAAGGCTGTGCACTTTAGCACCTGTGTAAGAGAACACCAGAATTGTGTCTCTTATTTACTCAGCTCTCCATTTGATTTTCCAGATTGGCAACTCCTGTTATTCTCTTTATTTTTGTCAAACTTGTCACTGGGACTTATGATTGTAGTTTGAGCAACAGCAGGAATAGTGTCATAGAAATAGAAGACGTAATATGAGTCATGCAACTGCTATGTTGTAGAAGTAGAGTTGTGCTGTTTACTTAGGATAGACTCAACTCTGGCATCTGTTGGTTATCACTTCTCAAGCTGTGGAAGTGACATAAGAACATTCATGATATTCAATAGTAGAAAGATGAAAGAATAGGATCAAAGAATAAATGAATGTTTTTAATAAAAGACCATTCACACAGAGTTTTAAGTTGATGGTAACTCAGTGTTAAGAAGTGCATTTCAAGATTACAATTCACATATGAAATGTTTGGTAACATAATTTCCTATGTGGCATCCTACATCCTGTGTGGCATGCAAACTTATCTCTGTGTTAGGGAAAATGCTTGCAAACATTAAATCCTTAGAAAATTGTAGATTTACAAAGAAAAATGTAGTGTTATCTTTTTGGCCCAAAATTGGGCAAATAACTTAGTCCTAGCATTAAATATTAAATCTCTAAAAAATTGTAGATTTACAAAGAAAAATGTACTCTGATGTATTTGGCCCAAAACTAGGCAAATAAGTCATACCAGCAAACTATTCATCATGACCCATCAAACATTAAATCTTTAGAAAATTGTAGATTTTCAAAAGAAAAATGTAGTGTTATGTATTTGGCCCAAAATTGGGCAAATAACTCATACTAGCAAACTATTCATCATTGCTCACCAACCTTCTACTTGCCATTGTTGGGTTTTTGCCTGCCCGCCTTTGCTTTCTGTAGCATTCATGCTAAAGAATAGGAGCATTTCAATAGCACTCAAGAAAAATAGCGTTTCACAATGCTCATGAATAATAACAAAATCGTGAAACAACAAAACTCATGGATGAAGTCCACACTCAACAACATTGACAACAATGTCACAACAACAAACAAAAGAAGCTCTTGCACAAGAAAGGGGACTAAGATCACTTGTAATTCATTTCACCATGGATACTACAGTGATCAAGGCACTGAAGAGCGTAAGCAGTCTCAATTTTGTAGCATTTTTTCGTTCAATTGCTTCTAATGGAAAAAAAATGAAACAAGAACAAATGTGTTTAAAGACTTTGAATTTTCCAATTCAATACAAATGTACTTGTCATCCATGATAAAAAAAGGAGGTCCATCAAAGACAAAGAACAAAGGAAAAAAAAAATTGCAAGTTCAAAAGCATTAATTGAAGTCCAATCGAAGAAACCATGGCAACTTAATTGGAAGCACGAGGAATTATCGGCTCTCATCAATGTAAAGCAAGATGAACACATAACATCTTTGGACAAGGTTGACCCTTGAGATTAATTTGAAACAACGTGAACAAAATGGAAAAAAATCTTTGTGATGAATGTTGATCTTTCGTTGCACATGAGAAATGACCTAGCTTGCAAAGACAAACGGGGATCCATTTTTGGATAATTCAATAAAATTGTTGATCATATTTCAAGAATAGATCAATACGAAGATTATTGGGCTATGAGCCGTAGGACAAGATTTCACACCATTTGCCATGACTTTTCAATAAGATCCACTACAACTCTATGTTAGAATTCATGGGAAAGAAGGTTGTGTTTAGTCCTTTACATGCCTAAAATCTAATGCAAGATGTAACAACATTCGCCATCCAAATGGGATTCCTGAACTCACCATTGATGAACCAATAGATTTCATTGGTAGTGGCACAAGGACAAAACAAGTTTTATGTGGGTATGAAGATTTGTCAAGAGTTAAGGACAATTGGGGACTTGAAAAAGAAATCTCAAGCCTTGATCAAACTGCAAGCTTGCAAACCATAGTATTGTTTCAACACTCCCAATCTTTCCAAGAGGTGATGAATGAAACTATGGTAGATCTTGGTAGCATCCTAGTCCAAAGTCTAATGCAAGCTATAGAACAAACACCACTAAAGACCCCAATGAAAACCCTTGTGCACATTGAAATCAAGACCTCGACACACATGCCTCAAACACTGAACTCAATCAACAAATGAAATCACAATGCAAGAGGTGGAGGAAAAAAGAATGTTGGTAACGTTGATGCAAAACACAAGTACTTGTTTGCATATAAGACCATGGATGAAACCATAGAACAAAAAACTCAAAAATTAGTGGATTCTATTGAATTGATGCATGGACAAGCTTGGTTTTAGAGGAGAAAAAATCAAAGCTTCAAGAGACTATTATGGACAAATGTTGGACTACTACAAAGGAAGAGACAATATTGCTAATGAGACTCAAATGAACATGGTGTGGGCAATAACAAATTTCATTGATGTTATGAATTTGATTATCAAAGGTGACAAAAGTAAATGGGAAATTTTCCCAAATCATGACTTTGATGATTATAACAAAAAAATGGACATTAGAAGATGGGCAAATTGAGGTTTCAACATATACAATACTTGATATAAAATAAAATAACAAAGCATATTTAATTGTGAGTCATTTTTTCTAGCGGGTTGAAGGTTTAGAATTTACATACCTTTTTGATGATCATGTCATAAACCTTTATCTTCCAAGATAAATGTTCAACTCCTTGTGCATTGCATCACCAAACCATACTTGCCCCTTAATTGTAAATGTTTGTTGATCTTCAATTGCAAAAACATCCTTTATGCCATGTCCAATTTTAGATTTTGTTGCATGTCAACAATAATAACCCGCATTAATATTTCAATTGTAGTTTTAGTGTGAGATCATAATAAATTATGTAATAAACAACAAGTAGTGAAAGCATCCGACACAAATGAACACATGCAATTTAGTTCTGGTAATGAACTCCTTGAAACTTTTTTTGAGAATGTTGAAAGCATTTTCCACGATGGAATGACCTCATTTGTGCTTCTAATTATACAACAATTACAAAATTGTATGTTGTCTTTCTTCATTAAAAAGAATCATAATCCAAGTGATTAGTGGATAACCTTTGTCACTTAGAAGATAAGGTGGAAAACCATGTTGAGAGGTTGAAGTGTTAGATGCAAATAGACCATGATATTGTGCAAATGCAAATTTACGCAAAATTTTCAAATCATTCACACTTCTAAAAAAACCCACAAAGACATCAATTAATTTTTCCTTGTAATTTACTATGACTTGTGCTACCACACTATACCCACTAGACTTGTGATGGAAGCAATCTTTGGGATATGCAAAAGCTTTAACAATAGATATATGAAAACCATCAATTGCACCTTGCACATATGGAAGACCACACCAAGCTTGAAATTCATCAACAACAAGTTTCATTACTTTTCTTTGACGCCAAAAAATCAGAAACTTGTATTTAAAAATGAATGCATCAACAAACTCATGCAAAATTAGAAATATCATAAACTTTCCTATGGCAAAGAGTTTGATATAGGTAAAAATTTGGCACCTTGAGCCAACTTATAGATAGAACAACACATGTGAATTTCTACATGTATGGCCTTGTGGTAGGTCATGTCTTGCTTTTAAAAAACAAGTTATAGGTGATATGTAATGTTGAACAAAGTTGTTTTGTTCATGTGAAAGTTTTCCAACCACCTTTTTTCATCAAATTTTGTTAACGAAAACCTAGAAAACCAATTAATGCTCTTGAGCTTCACCAAGTGACCCAATTCTTGTGACAACAAATTTAAAAAAAAAGAAAGTCGATGCTCATGCAATGCAACAAAGGTAAGAAGAAACCTAGAATGTTGTTCAACTATTGGAAGGAAGTTGGGGTTGAAGAGGGGCATTGAACTTGCAGCTCGTGTTGCAAAAAATAAACTTTCCTACAATAGATTAATCAACAAGGCAATGCATATTGTGAGAAGAATGTAATTTATTTTAATATCCATGGACAATTCAAGTATAGACAAGAGGAATAAACAAAAATAAATAGGAGAGAAAGATAAGCGATGTTTGGGGTCAATGTGCAAAGCTCAAAGGAGAAGAACCTCTAGATTGGAGTTTAATACATAAGGCTCACATAGGAGAACATGTAGAAGGTTGTTTGGAGTTAATGTGCAAAGTTCACAAAGGAGAAGAATCATTAGAGCACTGAACTTGGAGTCAATGCGCAAAGCTTAAAAGAGAAAAAAAACCCCATAACACAAAACATAGTGAACTATTGAAAGCACCATAAGAAAACAAAGCTCAAGAATGAAGAGAGGAAATTTGTTTTTGGAGCTTGTAGGAATAGGGTAGATGGGAAAAAGGAAACAATGGAGAGCAATAAAAAAATTTATTAAAAAAAGCCAGTACTATCATCGACCCTCTATGTGAACTTGAAACGATTTGTCAATGTGTCTATGGTATGTCAAAGGTGCCAAAGATACCTACCAAAGATACCTAGCACTTTGTTTGAACTCATTTCTTCTAACGGCCTATATTAGGGTAACCGACTTTGAGATGTAACTTTGTGGTAGACGTTAGGCTAGTGTTAGGCAGCTAACCCTAGAGAGCCCTAACACTATGTGTGAATATAGCATAAATGCTAATTGATCCAGATTGCACAAGTGGCTACAAACCTATGATCCTCACCTCTTCCTCTGCCTACAGAAATAGTTTGCAGGTTGCAACCCAAATGTTACCAGTCATATGTTACCTCCACAAATCTGGAGGTGGGTGGGCTTGAGATGTCATTACTGGTGAAATGTGGCTTGGTTAATCCAAAACCCAGTCTTACATGCCACCAAATTGCACCTGAAGTTCTTTCTCAAAACAGACGTTTGGGTATTTCTTAACAGGTAATAGCATGTCCAGGAGCTCCGAGTATGTGATCCTGCACAGTAAAATTGGATGAAAAAAAGTCAAAATATGCCATTTTGACTTAGGACAATGGTTTTGGCTTGGCATAATTTGCACAGTTCACTCAATTTACTGTGGCTGGTGAAATGGACAGCAACCGTGAGACAAGAGTGTAATAAATATGATCTGACGGGTGATGAGTGTTTCTGATTGGCCCATCATAATGATTGGTCTAGGTGATGCTATTAGTAGTTCCCCACATATTTGCTGTCCTAGTTTCAGTTTTATCGTTTGGGTTGAAAAAAAGTACATAACTAAAATTAGATGTGAAAAATATTTTTGCAGGGTCATATACTGATCACTGCTGCAGATGCTCTAAGAACATCTCCAATGGTGCTCAGTATGTAACTCTGGATAGTAAAATTAAATGTCTAAGTTTAGCTGTGTTTTTTTTGGCAACCCCACCAATAAAACTGAAACTGCATATACATGGGGGATTACTAATAGCAAACCACCTGGACCAATCATTATGATCGACCAATTAGAAATATTGAGCCTCAGTCAAGTCCAATTTATTACACTCGTTTTTGGAGGTGCACAACTGTGTTGCGCCTTTCACCAGCCACGGCTAGCTGCACGAATTTGGTGCCAAAAAACCAATTTCCAAAGCTAAACTGGCACATTTTGACGTTTTCGCAATAAATTTTACTGTCTGGAGTCACATACTAAGCACTGTTGGAGATGCTTTAAGAGCATACCCAAGAGCAACCTTCTATCAGTTTAGAGGGCATTCAGTGTGCACAGTTTAGTTTCTCCTCTTTGTCCACCCACGAAGCTGAAAAGATAGAGTGGATGAAGTGAGAGACTCTATAACTCTCACCACCTGGGGCAGTCATTGTAGTTGGCCAATGAGAAACAGTTATTGCTGCAAAACAATCATTTCCAGCTACT
>Ga0209611_10015025_pt1 | contig 10195 bp, 11 predicted proteins | sample S1TSphgellanicum_3_FD_187693 | JGI IMG/M metagenome (GOLD analysis project Ga0209611, IMG submission 187693) | Host-associated microbial communities from peat moss isolated from Minnesota, USA - S1T2_Fc - Sphagnum magellanicum MG (SPAdes) (version 2) | ecosystem: Host-associated > Plants > Peat... | reverse complement strand
GAAAATAAATCACCAAGAAGGGCCAAAAGAAAAAAATGTAAGCTAGGGAAAAAATAATAAGAACCCAAAAAAAAACACACGAGGAAAAAAAATATTAACCAAATAAGCTAACCCTTGGGGGATAGTTTCATCCCATCCATGAAATCCTAGAATGAGATTTTTTGGATGGTGCACTAGTGGATGTTGGGTGACTGAAGCCCAATTTTTCTACTTGGATGTCATCCAACACCATATGCATCAATTGATGGCAACACTTCATTAATTAGAATGAAGTTTGGGCTATCCTTTATCTGAAATTAGGGTGCAATTAGGGGGCATGTTGTGAGTTGTCACCACCGTCCCTCAATATAACAACTAAGAATTCATCATGCAGAAGGAAAAGCCCTAACAATAGGCAATGGAAAAACAAAACTAATATGGAGATGGCAAGGTCTATTCATTGAATAAATGAATTAATCCTTATAGTTTCAAGGAAATTTGTTACAATCATGGTTTCTCTTCAAGTGAAGAAGTGAAAGTTATTTTGAGCATCGGTAGAGGTTTCAATGGTATCAAGTTAATCTTCTCCCTCTGACTTCATGGCAATGTGTCACATGAAACAAAGATTATGGGTTTTGGTATGCCAACAGGTATCTTAAGGCAAGATATATTGTCCTATTCTATAGTTACAATTATGGACAGTTAACATTGGATTGTTTTTGGCCTTGCCTTGGTAGGCAAGGATATTGTGTTTACATTCATTGTAAAGTATAAGTAGTTTAAGGGATTTTTGCCCCTAGGTAATAGGTATATTTTTATATGAAGACGATATTTTGGCTTATGTTGAAACTTGAGACTAGTTATAGAGTTATAATATCTTGAAGGATTTTGGTTTTATTTAAAAGATTTTTTGAAGATTATATTTTTGGATGGTGACATATTTGATTTTTCATAATTTTCTTATTTTGCCTCAAGATATCTTTTAATGTAAATGGCAAGGCCACAATGTGACACACCTTTTTATTTATTTTGCAACAAGATTTACCTACAAATGAAGTTCATGAATGTATCTTTCCAATCACTCGGCTAAATATTCTTGGATGACTACCTTGTTTTGTTGCATATGTTTAGTTTATTGGATAATTGCTCAAGTCATCACAATTGAAACCCATAAATGATGTAAAAATAGATTATAATTGTTGTGCTTGAAAGTAACTTATTATCAAGTGCATATATATATTTACTACACACATGATTATCACATAATTAGTGACTTACTTCATAGAGATATTTGGAATAATTGTTGTTGGTAGTAGTTACCAAGTAGTTAAATAAGGCAATTAAAATCAATAGAGAATAGCTACCATAATTTCAACACTCATGGCATGAATGTATGTAGGTGTCATGAACTTAGTCTTGCACTCATAATCAAGGTTAAAGTTAGACAATAGAAATAAGTAAGGAAAGAGACCAAGGCATGGCATGATTCAAACACCTTGTCAAGGTGAGTGATAGTGTGTGGGAGTATAAGGGAATAACTCCCATACCCTTCAAAAGCACTTTTATTTTAGGAGTTTGGACTTTCATGAATTGAGCTTCCCATCAAGTTTTTAAAAACATTAGGCAAGGTTTGGAGAACCAAATCTTGTCCAAATCTAGTGATCTTTGGACCATTGAAAAGCCTTAATGTTTAATACAATGTGATGTTCTCATGTTGTTGAAATAGATTAAATTGTTAAAAAGTTATATGGCCATATTTGAAAAGTCATGATGATGAAGATATAAGATAAAGTCTTGAAACAACCCAATCATATACCTTTTGTAGAATTTATGAGATCCCAAAATTGCAAGAGTTAAAATGTAAGAATTTTGGGCATTCACTTTTACAAATTTGGGAAAAATTCATTGGAATGCCACTCCCATGGTCACCTACACATTACATTTTAAAGGGAGTAAATGTCCTCTTTAAAGAATATGGGTCATGGGGTATTTTGTGACTGTATGTGTTACATGGAAATTGTTTGGTTTGAAATTGCATTAACCACCTTTTGCTGAATTGCGATGATTGAGGTGATCAAAAGCAACTTGATAAATACCAATTGGGTCAAAACACATTCAAAGGAGCCACAAACATTATTTTATATTAAGATTGCATGTCCTTTTTCCCCAAAATGAATTTTTCATATGAATGGATTTTTGAAATTTTTTTTACAACTTGAATTATGAAAAATGATTATAATTGTTCAAATAAGTTAGTTTTTTTCTTAATAATTTCTTAATAAATATGAATTTGTAAAAATGTACATATTTAGGTTGCAAATTTTATTGTTCATCTTGAAAAATGATGATAATTTCAAATCATACCAAAAAAGATGGTTTTAAAAAGTTAAGTTTAATATATTATAAACCATAACTTTGTTAAATACATCATGTAAATTATACCCCATATATATAAGCATGTTTGAAGTTTTGAAATTTTGAAATTTCAAATGTACATACAACCCAACATTCATATTTTGAGAAGAAACCCAACAAGTAGATGGGTAGACTTCAAAACAACCTATCAATTGGATGGGTGCACCCAAAATCTAAACATGCACATCCATTAGCTTGGGGCAATAACAAGGATAACAATTAGTAATCTTGACAATTGGATGGCAAAAAAAAAGGTCAACAACAATTGTAGCAATATGAAGAGTGGGGAACAAAAGAAATTAAGAAAAAAAAGTCAAAACAACCACTAATAACAAGTAAAAAATTTGTAAATATTGCGAGGCACAAGGTCATTGAGAACGAGAGTGTGAAACTCAAAACATTGTAAGCAAGATTTGGGAATTTGATTCCACACTTGAGCACATTTCCTAGAAGAAACAAATTAAACTTCACAAAATCCACACCAATTTTTGAAGATAAAGGCAAAAGAAAAGAAAATTTTGTTGAGGATTCATGAGGTAATGATAAAATCTAACTTGAAAACTACCTTGCTAAAACTATTGAGAATCCTTCTTGATACTTTGATTTTGGTGCCATTAAACATGTAATAGAAAGTAAAATTTTGTTAGTATCTTTGAAAGGAAAAGGTAACACATCCATTACAACAATAGGTGGAGGTTCCCACCATTTAATTGAAGAACACATTGTTTTAGTTCAATTCAAAATTAGAGAAATAAGTCTATCGAGAGCAATCTCTATGTACCTAACATTTAAAAGAATTCATGTTGTCCATTGGAACCATTGGAGATGTAGGCCATATAGTAGAATTTTTTTCATTAGTCTCTCTAATTAGGGACATGACTAATGCTATCATATCAAGAATCGAAGTGAAGGGCAACGGTTTCTATAAACTTGAACAAATTTTTCTGTTTAAATTAGAATTCAATTTCAACTATAGTAGAAAACAGTTAAAACACAAACCCCATCAAATTCAAAAGACAATTCTATGGCACAAAAGGTTAGGTCACTTAAAATTTGAATCCTTTCATCTCATGTTTTAAAATGTTGGTCTACCCAAACTACCTCAAATTCATCATGTTTATAATAATTGTCTCAAAGGAAAGCAAATTATAATGAAATTGCTAAAACAAATTACACAAAACTAGCTCTAGACAATCCTAGAGATGATCCACATTGATATCTACAAGCCTTTTTGAGTCAAATCAACAACATGTTCAAAATATTTCATTACATTTGTGGACAATTTCAACAAAAAGACATGGGTGTATCTCCTAAAAGCTAAAAGTTAAGCTTTAGATGTCTTCAAGAAGTTCAAGACTATAATACATTAACTAGACATGCAAAATAATCAAAATCTTTAGGATTGATCATGGAAGAGAATACTCTTTTGTTGTTTCAAGGAGAGTTATGTGCATTTGTAAGAATCAAGAAGTTTAATCGACCATACAACCCACAACAAAACATATTGGTTGAATGTAAGAATAGATCTTTGTTGGAAATTGCCATAAGAATTGCATCAAAAGGAGAATTACCCAAGCATTTATTGGAAAATTTTTTACAAACTATAGACTATTTTCAAACATGAAATCTACCAAGATGCTACAACTAATAATTCATAGTATGCCTATTTAGGCGAAAAAACTAGATTCAACCAATTTGAAGGTTTTTGGAACAATACTACAACTCCCGTAACTAATGAGAAGACAAGAAAATTTGATTTCAAATCATTGGGAATTTTGATAAACATGGATCAATACTCAAAGGCCTATAGGTGTTACATTCAAAAAATGTGACAAATCATTGTCTTTAGGGATCAACATGGATCAATACTCAAAGGCCTATGTTACATTCAAAAAAAGTGACAAATCATTGTCTTTAGGGATGTAATGGTTGAAGAATTTTCAAATCCTTCAATCACAGAGGACAAAGTAGTTGAAGAAACAAATAATCACTTCCACATTCCTTTCTATTGAAAGACAGATCAAGGGCATGACACTTCCAAAGGTGGCCCAACTTTACTTACCAATTGTGAAGACAATTCAATAGAGAATCAAAATGACAATGCACATCAACAATCTTGATCTCCCTTGCAAACAACTCCAGTGCAAGATAGTCCAATCCCTAGTCCTATAAGAAGCTCATCATCCAACCAAGTGGTTGTGTGAAGATAAACTGGGACAGCATAAAATTAATGAGACTAAAAGATTACGTACATAACATCAATCACAGTTTGGAAGAGGCAACCAGGGAGCCAGGTCTAAAGGAACCACCATAACAGAAGCACTCTCCAACTCAAAATGGTTGGGAACAATGAACCAATAAATGGAAGCAATCCACAAGAAAAAAACTTGGAATTCGGTTGACCGTGCCTAAAAGAAAGCTCTTTCGTGTAGATGGGTTTTCAAAATCAAACATGCCCAAAACCATGATGGAATATTCGAGCCCAAGTTGGTTGCTAGAAGCTATGAATAAAAAAAGGCATTGATTTTCAAGATATCTTTCCTCCCATGACTACCATAAAAACCACGCTAGCTCTTGTAGGAAATGGTGGCAATGTTCCCTTGTAAGTAAACTTGCAACACATAGCCGGTGTCAGATCTAGAGAATTAGCAAGACACTTAGGGGTTGAGTATATATTTTACCACTATGGGCCATGCTCAATGGGATCCACATAACTGTACTAGGCTTATTTTTATTGAACTCAAAACCATTTAACTTTGTTTTCAAATGTTGCCCACTGGTGGAATGTTCCACATGTTAGGGCAACCCACAGTTCCACCTATTCAATAGAATTTGCTCCTCAATTATGCATTTTCACCGTGGTCTTGCATTCCACTGCTTTGCACAATACCACTGAAGGACATGTTGCATGCTTTGACATGGGTTTGTGCTATGGAATCATCACATCCAAATTGTACACAAGTTCAACAAATGAGGCGATGTCATGCACAATGTCATGAGTCAAGAACAGAGGACCCTCAGAGACACCAACTAAAAAGAGAAGAATGACAAAAAATGCAATTCAGCCTACCCCAACAGTCATGCATGATGATCTAATTCAAAGAACAATATATAGTTTGGTGGGTCCAGATTGGCAGAAGAGATCCTGACCAAAAACTATTTTGGTTTGGAACAGGCCTAGCCCCCTTCACAAGAGTGATGGTGCCTGAATTCCTGAGAAGCTAATAGAAATCAGGTCCATTGAAACTTGCAAATGCTTTCAGTTTATCAAGTGCACCTACCTGAAAAGCCTCCCTAACAAAGCCTGTCACATTGATTGCAGGTGTCAGACTTGCTGTTAGCAGTATAGAAAACTGGGGGAGGGGGGAGGCATTGTAAGGAAAGACCCTCACATTCAATAAAAATTCTCAGACTTGCTGTTTATACCATGGACAAGGGAGGAAATTGACAATCCTCACAAACAATTCTTACACTAGATTTCAACCAGTCTCAAATGCATCAGCAGTTTTCTAATGTTAATACTGACAATACTGACAATGATAGCTTTCTTTGGAACACCTCCAAACATCGTGTGGTCTAAAGTGATGAGAATCCACTAAGTTGAAAGTAAAGTTATATGGATTTTGGGGTATTTGGTCCTAGCAGACAATGTTGGTCCTCTGAGAGTTCTGACAATTTGCATATTCCTGCAGGCCACTGAGCAACAATCCTTGCCAATATGATAAGAATGATATTTTCAGCCAATCAGAACCACTTTAGCAAGCACATAGCAACTTTCTTTTCACATATTTGCCTGTTGTGCAGATCCAGGTGAGAGGTGCCAGTCGAATGGTAGGCCTGCTGTGGGTAACTGCGTTCCATGCTCTTGTGATCTACTTATGTTACTAGTCATGTGAGTCCCCCACGAGAACTGGACAAACCCCCAGACCACAATTGATACACCAACTATGCCAATGAACAGGCCTGCAGTAATGGGCGACTGTGAAAACTTGATCCATCCTATTGGTATTAGGCTAACAAGAAATGACAAAACCCCCACTGCAAAAAGCTGGAAGGCTCGCCGCCAGTCTGTCTCACATCGGACACTCCAAAAGGTCTCAAATGTTAGTCGTGGAAATGGAGGCCTTCGAACAATTCCCTCTTTGTAATTCACCACAAATGCCTTACATTTGAACATAAACTCCTCCTCGGCCTCGTCATTTACATATAGCTTTCCATTTTTAAGAATGCTGCCGAGAATTAATGTGCATGTCACCATGGCTATAGTCATCAGCCCAACTGCAATTGCTGTCAAAACACCATATGATACAATCCAAACTGCACCTGTTTGAGTTGGAACTGTGAATTGCGTAAGGGTGACAACAGCAAAGCCTGCAAATAGTGCAGCAAGATTTGAGACTGCCTTGAGTTGCTCTGATTTCTCCTCCACATCTCTTCGGTTCTTCTCCACAAACCTGCATTACTGCATATTAACTCAACAATTCTTCTTGAGTGCAAAGGTTAAGGTAGAAGAGCTCCTCCTGAATTGCTCTTTTTGACATCGATGTTGAAAATTTATTGGAAGTCCAGGTTTGCTAATTAGACTGAACATATCACACCTCAATACTCATCAGTCTTCATGTCTGGACAACCTTGTAATTATTTATGCAGGCATCTCCTCCCTTCTTGCATTGGTTCCATCCATACCAGAGGCCATCAGCATACAGAAAGCCAGGTGTTGAAGAACTCAGACCAAGAAGTGACAGAAAATGAAAAGCAAATAAACACACCTGGTCCACAGATACCGGGCATTCTCCACATGTCGCTGTTCCATATCCTCTTCTCTCCATCTACCCCCCGACCCAACCTGTTGATGTCAATCTTGAAACAAGATCTAATCAACCATGCAGCATCACTAGAATGGAGCCTTGATCTGAGTTGGAGTACTTCAGCTTTTCTTTTTTTTTAAAGATAGAAAGTATACATGAAAAGGACCATAATCCGCATATGAACAAAACTCCTGTTAGGGATTTTGATTGGTGACTCTAGCCACACTAGTTGAGGATTACCTTAAACTGAATTTCAGAAACTGAGGACAAATCTTGCAACAAGGCAGAGATCATCAGAGATATGAATATTGCAATGATGAAAAAAGAGTTTGGCATCTGTTTGTAGACCAATCAGCATTTGTTGAATAGTGCAAGGAAAGGATATCTAGCCCTAACATCCCTCTGCTGCATGGGGAAAGAAGAGAAACTACTCTGGAAAGCATGTGGCAGGTGCATTCCAAGTTAATGGAGATGAAGAAAAAGTAAGGGAGAAAGTGGCTGAGCCTCACAAATGATAGAAAGTGGGAAGAGTTGAACAAATGATGGTACCTCAGCTCATTGTTCCGCATTCCCCTCTCCTCCTCCCGCCATATGCGTTCTTCACCTCTGTAGTCAATGTCCTCTGCTCTCCACTGCCTATCTTCAGACCTCCATGAACGGTCCTCTTCATGCCACACACTTGATACGCCAGTGTCAAATGCTGTAAAAAGCACTTGCATGGCATCCATAGTAGAAGAACCCATCTTCCTTATCTGTCCTTGCAACTCTACCACCTTTGTGCCTCTGACTATAAATAAACCTGTGGATTCATCACTTCATCCCTCCTGTATCTTGCTGTAATCTCAACTAGAGACTTGTTACAGAGGCAGAATTGGGTCCTTTAATTGCCATCATAGTAACTACGCATACTCTGGACTATGGAACTTGCTACCTGTTTTATCCCTCTTCTCAGAAAACCAGATTGAAGGGACCACTTCCGTCACCTCCATGTGGATGCAGTTTACATCACCCGCCATGGGAGTACGACACAATAATAAAAGGGCAGCTGGATCACACTGCAACCCTAGATTCCCAATTCCTCAATGTTGCTCCAGACAGACACAGGACCCAACCTCGTCATCCCACTGAATCTCCATTTGCAAAAGCCACTGAACCCTGGGATGGCAGATTGTTCATTCCTTCGTCATCAAATCATGATGATGCTTTAGGAATTGTTGATTGCTGTGTACTGTTTTTGAAGGCAGTCAGTCAGTCTTACGCTAGCTCTCTGGTACAATTATCAGCCACATATATATATATATATAGATATATATACACACACAAGTTCATCTTAAGATTTCTCAAACCTCACCAGACTTGAATTACACACTTAGTAAAATCCCTTCACAATACCATCACAGAATTCCCTCCTGGACTAAACTTTAGGCTTGCCACTCCAGAACCCAACCGAATCACACTGGACCTAGCTTACTAAAGCACTGTCTCTCCAAAACCCCAAGCGACAAGAACTCCCAGCTTCCCTTCCCGATAAAAAACACACAGGGGATCGAGATGCTTGCTGCTGCTGCTGCTTCTTCTGCCTTTGCTGATTCCAAACTGCAAGCCGTGCCGAACTGTCGGGGGGGGTGGGGGGGTGAAGAATCAGAAGAACCTTTTCGTACCGAAGACTTTCGATTTCATGTTTTATAAAAGCTTTTTAGAGGTCGATTCTGCCAGAAGAAAATGATTTTTTTATGGCGGAATCGACCTCTGAAAATGCCTTGCTGGTGTGTCCAGACAGGTGTCTATCTAAATTAGGGTATTTATTTTGCCATTGTTAGAAATTGGTAGCAGATTATTTTTCACAATAGTTTTATCTGGAGCATTATTCGTAATCAGATGTAGACAATCCCGGAAAGTGGAGTAGATTAGGGTATTTATTTTGCCATTGTTCGAAATTGGTAGCAGATTATTTTTCACAATGGTTTTATCTGGAGCATTATTCATAATCAGATGCAAGACAAGTTCCAGAAAGTGGTGTAGAATATGTGTCAGCCATGGTGTAGAAACGGTCTCTTGGATGTGGATCTTGGTAGTTTTGTCCTTGCACTTGGGTTCCCCCTAAAATTGCAAAACCATGTGTAGAAATTGCTTGGAACAAAAGATATGCAGGAGTGAGAAACCATGTGCAAAAAGTGTTTAGAACAAAAAAATGTTGCATTTGTGGAATAACAATGACGATGTTTATTGAAGTGTGCACCCCATCTTTGGAGAGGACAATGTCAACATATCATTTAAATGTTTGTAATGTGGAAGAGGAAAACACATGCAATTGTTCCAAAGTCACATGCAAATTGATTTCCTTGATGATATATGCAAAGACATTATTATGTATCATGCCTTCCTATGTGATGATCATTATCATGGGGACATTGTAATAGATGGATACCCAATGGGTTGATGGGAAGAGTACACACATAACAAGGAAACCTTATTATTGAAAAATGGGGTAGTCCAAGCTGGATTTGAAAGGCAATGGAGAAGCTTGTGCCCATAGGTGAAAGATTGAGAAGATAAGCTAAGTTGTGATCCAAGCATTTAAGCCTAGGCCTAGGCATGAAATGATGCCGGTTGAATAGACATGGACATCACATCCGAAAGAATGTAATAAAAGGTGTGATGGTGTAGACATTTAAAAATGGAATTATAAAAACATTCAATGTCATGATCTTAGCCTTGAGTTCATGACTACGGCTAAGCCATGAAAATGGAAGCAAGTTGTTTTGGGGTTGTGTCCAGAAACCCAAGCACACACACCCACAAATGTGGTAAAAATGCAAAGAAATGAAGTCCTAACCAATGTTGGGTGGATATCTGGAAATTTTTTTATATCCTTTTTGGATATCAGCCTGGATATCACTTGGGATATTTATGAATATCACTTATATCATATCTTGCTTTTTGATATTTGAAGGTTATGCTAGATATAAAGATCTTGATATTCAAAACGAATA
>Ga0209611_10015024_pt1 | contig 10195 bp, 5 predicted proteins | sample S1TSphgellanicum_3_FD_187693 | JGI IMG/M metagenome (GOLD analysis project Ga0209611, IMG submission 187693) | Host-associated microbial communities from peat moss isolated from Minnesota, USA - S1T2_Fc - Sphagnum magellanicum MG (SPAdes) (version 2) | ecosystem: Host-associated > Plants > Peat... | reverse complement strand
GCCGACATTGCCGCGGATTCCCAACGCGGCGGAAAAGTCGTATCGCGTGCTCGCCTGTCCGGTTATTCCCGTACCCACGTCTTCATAGTTCTCGACTCTTCCTGCCAAATGCGCCTGCCATTCGGGCGTGAAATATGTGGAAAGATCTCCATAGCCGCCAACTACATTGCGCGAACTTGACGACGAACTGGTCGGCGTGAAACCCGGATAGGCAGTGGAGCCGCCGAGCAGATAAGAAGCAGGCTCGCCTGCCCCAAGATGATACGTCTCGTAGCGGTGCTCGATACCCCACGCAACATTGAGGGGTGCGCTCCAGAGGCCCGTGTCGAACGGCCGGCGAAGGTCGAAAGTGGTGTCCAATTGACTCGCCCTGAACGATCCATCGTTGAAGCTCGTTTGCGCATTTCCGGTGGATGCGAGCAAATTGGGATTGACTGAGGTCGAGATTCCTATATCGGCGGAATCTCTGCCGTAGGTCGTACTAAGGTCCCAGTTCCAACCGAACAAATGATCTCCTTTGATCCCGGCCGTGATGGCACCGTCGTATTCCGCGAGTCCCAGTACTGGGATGAAGCCGGACGGGTAGATGGCCTCTACCAACGCACCGAGCTGGGTTGGTGTCCGACGGGTCTGATATGCCGACGTCGTGCGATGCGCAAATGTTGCAAAGCTGTAGGCTGTGAAATCCTCGTTTATGGGAGTTTCCAGATTGAGTCCAACCGCTTCGACGTTGAAGCGAGCGTCACCAGTGATCTTGTTTCGCACCGTGTAATCCGATCGCGGATCGTAATTGCTGCGGTTGGTGTTGTCATGATGATCATAGTCGAAACTCACATTGGCGAACCCGTTTTCACCGAGCTTGAACCCGGCGTTGGAGCCAAATTGCGCGGTAGCCCCATCCCCTTTCGCGGTGGCGCCGCCGGTCGCTGCCACGTCCACACCACTGGCGTCGCGCTTTAAAATGATATTGACCACGCCGGCGATCGCGTCGGTTCCATAGCCCGACGTCGCACCGGCCCGCAGCACTTCGACATGGTCGACTTCCGAAAGCGGTATCAAGGAGATGTCGACAGGATTCGAGCCTATGTAAGGACTGGTCGATTGATTGATCAACGCCGAGAGGTGGCGCCGCTTGCCGTTGATCAGCACCAGGACGTCGCCCGGACTGAGTCCATCTATGGAGAATGAGCGCAGAAGAGCGGTGACGTCGCCCGCCACCCCGAGCGTGTTCAGCGAAGGTACGACGGACTTCAACGCATCGAACAATGTCGTCGCACCGGTCTGCGTCAGGGTCTCGCTGCTGATTGACGTGATCGGCGTATCACTGTCCTTCAATTGCCGACCCGACTCACGAGTCCCGGTGACGATTATTTCCTCGGTCGATGTGGAAGCACTCGCCGCCGGCCCGTTCGGCTCACCTGCGATAACGTCATTTGCCCATGCCTCGGGCGCGGCAGCTTGGAACAAAAGGAAAACTCCGCCCACCAAGGCGGGTTTGAAAAGGTTTCGCGCAAGCGCGCCACGACCGATGGAAACTCGTCTCATTTGTTGAAATCCCTGATTTTCGCTTGCGTTCACATTCATTACAGTCACCCCAGAGCACCCGGCAGCGCGCGCTGCGACGCTCATGGGGGATGCCACTTCCCAACGAGTAAATAAGCCCGTGCGCTGTGAAATCGCCGTCGATTGACCGCACGTAGGATTGTTTATTTCTACGTCGCGCTCGTCGTCGAGGCGATGCGCGAGTGTTGAAGGCCCTAGCGAGAAAAATTTTAGTGCACGGATTCAGGTCCGGTCTAATAACGAATTCACCTTACACAATCGCTTTCCGGTATGTGGCTTCGCATCCCATGTCCATACGGAGCCGCACGATGCTTACCGAATGACGCGAAATCGGCACACACCGTCATTCGCCAACTGCGCGACGAGTTGCAGCTCCCACGCGATGTAATCCTCCATTGCTTGCGCCGTGTTGTCTGTGCCCTCGTAGGGACGCTTGTACACGTCGATCTGCGGCGATACCCAGTGGGGCGACCGTTCCAATGGTTGTCCTGCTTCTATCCACGCTCTGGTTCCGCCTTTCAGAACTTTGATCGGACGACGGCTGGCGAGGGCGGCGTCCGCCGAAGCATGGGCGGCCAGGCAACCGTCGGGCGATGTCAACACGATCGTTCCAGTTCCCTCCAATTCCGGCAGATCAATGGCGAAGCGCGACCGGATAGCGAAGCGTGCGCCTGGAATATGACCTCGCAAATATTGCGGACTCCGTGCCAAGTCCACGACGGTTGCCGAGACACCCGAAGTGCATGCCAAGGTTTCGGCAGTGACGAAATCGATCGCATTCCCGGCAATCTCTGGGCGGCGCGGCATTGGTGGTCCTTTCTGATCGAGGGCAAGCGCGCCTGGTTCAATGACGACTGCCTCCCATCCCATCTGAACCAGCCAGGACGCCGTCATGGTGGCGCGCACCTGATCGTTGGAGAAAAGGACCAGTCGCGCGCCGCGCACTCCGACCCATTCGTCTAAAGCCTGGACCAATTGGCCGCCAGGAGCCGACTGAAACCCGGCAGGATGGCCACTTTCATATTCCTCCGGCGACCGCACGTCGAGGCAATAGAGAGTGCGTTCTTTGGCATTGCCGATCCATCGGTCCAGTGTCGCGATGTCGATGTAAGTGACACCGGTCTTCGCCGCAAGTCGACGACTCGCCTCCTGTGCCCAAGATTGTGCGGCCCGCGAGCTTTCCCCGAAGCTTCGTGTCTGTCCGTGAACGAGCGAGTACCCGGCCAATGTCCATCCGATGGTGCCATTCCGCAGAGCGGCGACAGGATTGGGAATACCGGCGTTGATCAGGGATTGGGCGCCGATGATGCTGCGGGTGCGGCCGGCGCAGTTCACCAGCACCAGGGTTTCCGGGGACGCGACCAGGTCACGGCTCCGCAGAACCAATTCCCCGCCAGGAACGCTGATCCCGCCGGGAATGTTCATCGCGTGATATTCCTCGAACCGGCGGGCATCGAGGATCACCATGTCCGCTCCTGCCTCTAATTTTGCCTTGACCTCCGAGGCCGACAGGGCTGGCGTATGGTGTATGGACTCCACCAGCTCGCCAAACGCTTTGCTGGGAACGTTGACATCGCGAAAAACCTCTCCTACTGCGCGATACCCGCTTAATCCCCCCTCCAAGATGGCAACGTCAGAATATCCAAGCGCCGCAATACGTCGGGCGGCCTCTGCGGCCAAGCCCTCACCATCGTCGTAGACGACGATCGGCGCACTCAAACGCGGAATGAGATCCATCACGCGCAGTTCGATTTGGGACAATGGCAACGAGACCGCGAAGAAGGGATGAGCCTCGGCAAACGGCATCTCTTCGCGCACATCCAGTAGAGCGATCTCTTGCCCGGCCCGCCATCGCTCGCGAACCTCATCGGAGCTCAGGATCTTGCACTTGAACCGGGACGCAGGAGCATGCCAAAGTTTCATGACTGATCTCTGTAATCGCTTGGGCGACCGTGGTTGAGAAGACGCCAAGGGCCTGCGATCAACCACAATCGCTCCGAAAATCTCCACTGGCGACTGTTGAGATTTTCGTTCGCAATGGAGCAGGCTGCGCGAAATCCGCCGACCGCTCGATCCCGCGTACGGCTGTGGTTGCCGCTGGTTGGGGACGGCTACTCCGGCGCGAAGCCAAACATCCGGTGGAAGCGTTCTGCGTAAGCCGGCCAGACCTCTGAATTGATTAGGCGTGGGGGGCGGCGACCATCGACGATGTCGAGCAACTGTTTGACGGCCATGCGGGAAATCTCCTCCCGCGCTTCGAAGGTGACGCCCGCGATGTGCGGTGTCGCTATCACGTTATCGAAGCGGAGCAGCGGATGCTCAATGGGCGGGGGCTCAGTGTCCCAAACATCGAGCCCGGCGCCCGCGAGCGCGCCCGATTCGAGCGCCGCCGCGAGCGCCCGCTCGTCATGGATTCCGCCCCGCGCGGTGTTGATGAAATAGCAGGTCGGCTTCATCCGTGCGAACTCGTTCGCTCCGATCATGCCCAGGGTTTCCGCGGTGCGCGGGCAATGAATGGAAACAATATCGGCCTGCCGCAGCAACGGCTCGAGCTCGGTCTTTCTGGCGCTGCGGGCGGCGATCTCCGCCTCGTTGAGATAAGGGTCATAGGCCAGCACTTGCATGCCGAACAGTCCGTGGCAAAGTTCAGCGACGCGCCGTCCAACGTTGCCCAAACCGACGATTCCGATTGTCTTGCCCCGGATTTGGGTCCCCACATAGTCGCCGCGGTTGATGCCGGCTTCCCGGCGCAGGTGACGGTCGGTCTGGACGATACGTTTGCACAGAGCCAACATCATGCCGAGCGCATGTTCTGCAACCGCCTCGCGGTTTCCGCCCGCCTGGTTGACGGCCAGCACGCCGGCCGCGGTGCAGGCGTCGACGTCGATCGTATCGTAGCCGGCACCGCTGCTGGATATCACCAGGAGATTGGGGGCGCGCGCGATGAGCTCGGCGTTGCCGCGCAGATGCGTGGGAATCTCGTGACGATCCGCGCTCAGGTGATAGGCAATCCCGCCGCCGAGAACTTTCACGATCTGGTCCGGCGTGCTGTCGCTGGTCAGTCGGTCCACCCGTACATCAGCACGCGCTTCCAGAAGCTCGGTGAAGAGGGGCAATGCAAACCTATTGTGAAAAAATATATGCTTAGTACCAATCGACATAGCGCGTCACTCGTTCGATCCGCGAACATAGTAACGACGGCGGCAAACGGCTGCAATCCTGGTGGTATCCTGTTGGTGAAGAGTTTTCATGTCATCGCATGATGCGTGAGAATCGAATGGTGCACCCATCATGCCTGCCTCGCACCTTGATGAAAGCGCAATCAAGATCGTCGGCATAAGCAACGTCCCGCGGAGGACCAACTGTCAATCAACAACAGCAGCAGCAAGGGCGATGCCGCCGGCGGCCTGACACGGCGTCGCGTCTTGGCGGGCGCGGCGGCCGCTGCCGTCGTTGGCGGAATCGGGACATCGGCGTTTCTTCGGCGCTTTCGCGCGCGCGCGCAACAGCGGAAGACGGTCCGCTATTGGACGACCCAGGGCGCGCCGGCGCAACGCGCCGTCTATGCCGACATCGCAAGGCTGCTGGCGCAGGCCTACCCGAACATTGAGCTGGCCATTGAGTATGTGTCCGACAACGACGTTCGAGCCAAGCTCGCCGCGGCGATGGCAGCGGGCACTCCGCCCGAGATCGTGGCGAACGTCGGCATCACCACCCCGGCCTCGATGGCCGCTGCCGGGCTGCTCGAGCCGATGGACGAAACGGTCCGGCTGGTGGGCTCCGAGAAGTTCGAGCGCAATGCGTTGTCACTCTATGAAGTCAGTACCGGCCATCATGACGCCCTGCCGATCTCCAATACCAGCGCAGGTGTGTTCTGGTATCGCGAGGATCTTTTTCAGGACGCGGGACTGGCGGTTCCGCAATACTGGGATGAATTCCTTGTCGCTGCAAAAAAGCTGAGCCATAACGGCGTTTACGGAGCCTGTCTGCCCTATGGCCGGATCGGCATGTCGAGCGATTATTTTTCGATGCTGCTCTACAACGCCGGCGGCTACATCCTGGCTCCCGATGACAGTCTGGTTTTCGATTCCGAGCCGACGGTCGCCGCACTCGAATTCCTCAAGGAGATCCGCCAATATTGTCCGCCTGGCGCCAACAGCTACAGCTATGGTGAAACCCTCGCAGGTTTCGTCAATGGCGCGTCGGCGACAGGCCTGTATACCGGCCGCGTCCTTGCCAACGTGGCTTTCCAAAATCCAAAGATCGACCAATCAATTCGATGCGCCCGATTTCCGTATCGGCGCGAGGGCGGTCGATACTGGCACGCGGCGGGATTTCCCTCCCAATTCATTCCCAAAGGTGCAGCCAACGTCGCGGAAGCCGTAATCGTCGCGGCATTTCAATACCATCCCGAGGTTTACACGAAGTTTCTGTTGGGCGCGCCAGGCCAGAATATCCCGGTATTGAATGGGATCGGCACTTCCGGGGCATTTCTGAGCAATCCGATCTTGGCCCGGCATAAGCGCGAGGTTGCAACTCTGGTGGAGATTTGCGCCGAGGCCGAGACATTCTGCAAACCGAGTCCGGAGCATCGTCTGAATCCGAAGCTCGGTTTGGTATGGACTTCATGGATTCTGGGCGAAATCGTGCAGAAGGTCGTGGTTGAAGGCGTCCAACCCAAAGCCGCCGCTGCGTGGGGCCAGGACAAGATCGCGGCAATCCTCAAGGACGCCTAGACCGCTAATAACCGCGCGACGGATCGTAGTAGCAGAAGCTCATCGGTACGCCCCGTTCATGGGCCGCGATGACATCGGCGACGTGGCGGGCTCGGCCGCGCTGTGAGGCGGTTGCGGCACAGTGCGGGGTCACGATGATCTTTGGATGTGTCCAGACCGGACTCGTCGCCGGCAGCGGCTCGACGTCGAACACGTCGAGCACGGCACCGGAGAGTTTTCCATGATCGAGCGCTTCGATCAGGTCGGGGAGCACGAGATGACCGCCGCGAGCGACATTGACGATCGCGGCTCCCGCCGGGAGTTGGGCGAATGTGCGGGCTCCGAGAATGCCGCGCGTCGCAGGCGTATCCGGCAACAGGCAGACGAGCAGATCGGTGCGGGCGACAAATGCTTCGAATTCACCGTCACCGACGAAGCTCTGGACTCCTTGGACGGTCTTCGGTGATCGGGACCATCCGGCGGTCGCGAAGCCGAGCGCCCGAAGCATTTCGGCGGAGCGAGTGCCAAGCACCCCCATCCCCAGTACGCCGGCTCGCACATCCCATGCGCACCGCTTTGTCGCCACAGTGGCCCAGCGCGAGCTCGCCTGGTTGGCGAGAATTGGCTTGAAGTCGCGCAACAGCGCAAGCGCAGCAAGCGCGACGAATTCACCCATGAGTTGCGCGCCCTCCGAACTCGCCATTCGTACGATCTGCAGATGAGCGGGCAGATCTGGGTCGCGCGTGATGTGGTCCACACCGGCAGCGGTACTCAATATCAGTCGCAAATTGGGAAAGGTGGCCAGTCGCCCGGGTTCAGGAGCCCAAACCAGAACGTAATCGACGTCCTCTGGTCTCACCGAAGGATCATTCCACCAGCGGACATCGAGATCCGGGGCGAATTCGCGGAATTGCTTCTGCCATTCTGGCAAGGCGGACTCTCCGCCGGAGTTCACGAGAAGGAGCATGGTCTGTTTTAAACCCTTGATACTAGGAATGGGCTAGCCCGTCGGCCCCCGAGGAAAGTCAACTTCGGCGACGACATCGGCAACAATCACGCTCTCACTCCAGGGTCTATGCCCTCCCGGGCGGCGAACGATAAAACATCCATGAAAGGGCCACCGTCGTCGAATTGTCCGAGTGGGCCGACCGAAGCGGCTCTGCCCCGGTCAGCTTGGCGCCACATAGGCCTCCGCGAGATTGGCGTCGAGACCGTCCGCGCTGATCGTGTGCCGTCGCACGCGCCGGTTGGCCAGCGTGACATAGGCCGGCGCAACCAGCGGGATGGTCGGCAGGTCGGCCATGACCTTGCGCTGGAAATCTCCGTAAAGGTTCGATCGCTTCTTGACGTCGATCTCGGTCTGCGCCGCTTCGAGCAGACGATCGGTTTCGGCGCTCGCATAATGCGATGCGTTCGAGAAGGCAACCCCGGGTTGAAAGCCTTTTGACCAGTAGAAGCGCTGCACACCCATCGCCGGATCTGGTGCCGCATTGCCGCCTGTTACGATTGCATCGAAATTGCGCTCGGTATAGATGCGCCGAACATAGCTCGCGAAATCCTGGCCGCCGCGCATCACGAACTTGATCCCTATCCGGCCCAAATTGTCGCGTAGATATTCGGCAATCCGCGGCATCGCGCCGCCCGGCACGGCATCCAGGTTCGCCGTCAACCGCACGCCATCGGCGTCCGGTTTGCAACCGGCATCGTCGAGCAGCCGGCGCGCCAGATCCAGGTCATAAGGGTAGATCGGCAGATCGGGTGTGTAGAACTCGGCCAGTGTCGGCGGCACCGGACCGTGGCAAGCCACCGCCCGACCGAAGAAAATATTGTGAATGATGAATTCGCGGTCTATTGCATGCGCAAAGGCGCGCCGGACCCGCAAGTCCTTGAACATCGGACGGTCCAGGTTGAACTCGAGGAAGAAGATCGTGGCCGTGTATTCGAAGCCGTGGCTGTCGATCGCTATGCCGCTTTCCCTCGCCAATCGAGCAATATCGCTCAACGCCACAGACACTCCACCGACAATGTCGACTTCTCCCGTCTGCAGGGCCGCGCTACGCGCAAAGGCGTCAGGCATCACACGGAAGATGAGGCGGTCCAGATAGGGCTTCGGGTGATCCCAGTAGTCCGGGTTACGCTCCAGCACGATATAGTTGCCGTGGTCCCATTTGACAAATCTGAAGGGGCCGGTGCCGACAGGAGCAACATTATGGGGATTTCCCCGCACGTCGGTCCCCTCATAAAGGTGTCTCGGCAGGATTTGAGATTCCGTCGAGGCCAGCGCCCTCAAAATACTCGGCTGGGGCTTCGACAAGCGAAAGACGAGCGTCAGCGGATCGGGTGTCTCCGCCGCAACCAGATTGGCGAAAGTCGTGCGTCCCCGGCTGTGGAGTTTCTTCCAAACTTCGGTCGCGGAGAACGCCACGTCTGCGGCAGTGAAGGGATTGCCGTCATGCCAAGTGACGCCCGGGCGTAATCGAAAAGTGATGGTCAGACCGTCCGAACTCTGTTCCCAGGCGGTCGCGAGTTGTGGTCGCGGAGTCAGATCAAAATCATAGGTCAGCAGACCATCGAAGATTTTGCCGGAGACGAGCCCTGTCGGCCCGGCGCTGGTCATGGCATTGGTCAGTGTGGAGGATTCTGGAAACTGCCCGACGATTATCTGACCGCCCCGTACCGGCACGTCTGCGCCGAGCGCGCGGATGATCCTGCCCGGTAGAATGCCGGATGCACCCACCTGCAGCGCGGATCTGAGAACCCTCCGACGGGACACAAGGCCTCGGGTCAACGGATATATCCACCGGCCCGAGCCACCGTGCAAACCAACGTCATACCGAAGCCCCGGGCGTTGGGAACGGCAAGCCAACCGGCTTCGTGCCGTTCACGGCGAAATCACCGACCGAGCGGTCGCGATATATCCGAGGATTATGCGAAGCGAGCGTTCGAGCATTACGCCAGTGGCGGTCGAGACCGTTGCCGCGCTTCACGCCCGACGCACCCAAAGCGTCGAACAGTGACGTGACCGCATCGAGGATCAGGTTCGTTACAACGGTGACCGATTGGTTCACCTCGAGCTCGGCAATATAGCCGGCTGTCTCCTGGGCTTCATGATTGCCGGCGAGATGCGCCTCATAGCCGCGCTGCAGTGATTCAGCCGCCTTCAGAACAATCGCTCCAGCCGCATAGGCTTGGCCCCGCACCCGACCGACAACTTGAAGGATTTGCGGATCCTGGCCGGCTTGTTCAGCATTGCCATGCTGGTAGACGCGGGCGCGCCCGGCCACCAAGCGAGCGACCTCGGTGGAGGCAGCGCGTCCAATGCCGGCGAGGGTGGCGAGATGGAAAAGTTGGTAGAAGCCGCCGGCGTAGCAGTAGCGATCCAGCGACGGATTGATGAACTCATTCGAAACAGCCACGTCGTTGAAAATGATCGTGCCGCTCGCCGTCAAGGCCTGTCCGAACCCATCCCAATCGTCGAGGATCGTGACGCCCGGCGCGCGCGTCGGCACGATGGCTCGGACAAACCGATCATTCTCGTCGACCGCCCCCAGCGTGATCCAGTCTGCAAAAATCGATCCGGTTGTATAGTATTTCTTCCCGTTGAGAACCCAATTGGAACCATGCCGGACGAGCTTGGTAGCAGATAGGCCAACCTTCAGCGAACCGACTTCCGAGAAGCCGCTTCCCACCAATTGCTTCTCGACGATGCGCCCGAGCCACAGCCGGCGGTGATCTGGATATTGGGAATTCAGAATTTCTTCCGTGAAGCCGAGGTGCGGACGTAGCGCATTGGTCACATTGGGATCCGCCTCTGAGAGCTCAATGAGCAAATTGAACAACTCCGGCAGCGTGACGCTCAGCCCGCCGTATTCGACAGGGACGCGAAGAGCAGTGAAGCCGGCATCCTTCAACTTTTC
>Ga0209611_10015023_pt1 | contig 10196 bp, 8 predicted proteins | sample S1TSphgellanicum_3_FD_187693 | JGI IMG/M metagenome (GOLD analysis project Ga0209611, IMG submission 187693) | Host-associated microbial communities from peat moss isolated from Minnesota, USA - S1T2_Fc - Sphagnum magellanicum MG (SPAdes) (version 2) | ecosystem: Host-associated > Plants > Peat... | reverse complement strand
CGCCGGCGGTTTCGAAGCGTGGAAGCTCGCCGGCGGCAAGATCGAGGAACGCACGATCGAGCAGCCCGTTCCGCTCGTCTCGGAGCACCAGCTCGAACGTTAGTTATTCAGGCCTCGCAGTAAGTGCGAAGAGCGGGGATTACTTGCGTAATTTTAGCTGTGGGATTAAACTTCTTTCCATAGCTCCCGCTGAAGCTCGCACTTGAGGGAAACGTATGACGAGTTCGACAACCGCGCCATCGCGCGCGCGTGCAACCGCTACGGGCAACTTCGACGTGATCGTCGTCGGCGCTGGATTCGCCGGCATGTACGCACTCCATCGCCTGCGCGACAAAGCCGGGCTCGACGTGCGCGTGATCGAAGCGGGCGACGGGGTTGGTGGTACGTGGTATTGGAATCGCTACCCGGGCGCGCGCTGCGACTCGGACAGTTACATTTACTGCTTCACCTTCGACGACGACCTGTTACAAGAATGGGAGTGGTCGGAACGCTACCCGCAGCAGCCGGAGATCCTTAGCTATTTAAATCACGTTGCCGACCGTTACGATCTTCGGCGGGACATCGCCTTCGGCGAGCGCGTAACGAGCACGGTCTACGACGACACGGCGCAGCGCTGGACCATCCGCACCGAAACCGGAAGCGTCGCGACGGCGAAATACGTAATTGGCGCGGTGGGCTCGCTCTCAGCGACAAACTTGCCGTCGATCGAAGGCTCGCACACGTTTCGAGGCCAGAGCTATCACACGAGCCGCTGGCCGCACGCGGGCGTCGATTTCACGGCCAAGCGCGTGGGCGTGATCGGCACGGGCGCATCGGCCGTGCAGGCGATCCCGGTGATCGCACAGCAGGCGAAGCAGCTCACCGTCTTCCAACGCACGCCGAATTTCTGTGTCCCGGCGCGAAACGGCAAAGTCGACCCGGATGTCGCGAAGGCGAGGAAGGCGAAGTATCCCGAAATCAAAGAGAATATTCGCAACTCATACTTCGGGTTCGAGCTCGATTTCATCATGAAGTCGGCGCTGGAGGCCACGTCCGAAGAGCGCGAAGCGGTCTTCGAAGACATGTGGGATCGCGGCGGCTTCGACTTCTGGCTCGCCAACTACCAGGACATGTTTTTCAGCAAAGACGCAAATGAGCTCTGCGCCGAGTTCTTGCGCAAGAAGATCCGCCAGACCGTACACGATCCGGTGGTCGCCGAGAAGCTGACGCCGAAGACGTATCCGTACGGAACGAAGCGACAACCCCTCGATACGAACTACTTCGAAACGTTCAACAAACCGAACGTTACGCTCGTCGATCTGCAGGAAACGCCGATTCGCCGCATCACCGAGAGCGGCATCGAGACGAGCGCCGGCTCAATACCGCTCGACATCATCGTCTTCAGCACCGGCTTCGATGCGATGACGGGGCCGATCAAGAATATGAACATCGCCGGTCGTCACGGCGAGAAGCTTGCCGACGTGTGGGCCGAGGGTCCGCAGACGTATCTCGGCCTCATGATCGCGGACTTCCCGAATCTGTTCATCGTGACCGGCCCAGGCAGCCCATCGGTACTGAGCAACATGCCCGTTTCCATCGAGCAGCACGTCGAGTGGATTTCCGACTGTATCGAACATATGGAGAAGAACGGCATCGCGACGATCGAGCCGTCGCCTGAAGCGCAAACGCAGTGGACCGCTCACGTGGCCGAAGTGGCCGGCGCCTCGCTGATGCCCGAGGCCAACTCTTGGTACATGGGCCGCAACGTACCGGGCAAACCTCAAGTGTTTATGCCGTACCTCGGCGGCGTCGGTCCATATCGCCAGAAGTGCGCGGAGATCGCCGCTGCCGGCTACGAGGGTTTCCAATTCGTTCGAAGCGAGGGCGCCGTTCCGGTCGCCGGGAGAGCACGATGATCGACAATTCGTACTATTCGCAAGAGAATCACGGTCCCTACGAGCTCGCCGGCATCGGCGACTTCGAACTCGAAGACGGGGGCACGATCCCAAATTGCCAACTCGCGTTTGCGACGCATGGCACGTTGAACGCCGCCAAGGACAATGCGATCCTGATTACGACATGGTACTCGGGCTCGAGCAAGATCTGGGAGCAGGTGTACATCGGCAAAGGCCGTGCGCTCGACCCCGACAAGTACTTCATCATCGTCGTCAATCAGATCGGCTCGGGGTTATCGACCTCGCCGCACAACGCGCCGGCGCCGATCGCCATGTCCAAATTTCCGCACGTTCGCATCGGCGACGACGTGCGCGCGCAACACAAGCTTCTCACCGAGAAGTTCGGCATCACGCAGCTCCAGCTGGTGACCGGCGGCTCGATGGGCGCGCAGCAGACCTACGAGTGGGCGGTGCGCTATCCCGAAATGGTCTTGCGGGCGGCGCCCATTGCGGGCACGGCCAAGAACACCGAGCACGACTTCCTCTTCACGCAGGTTTGCAGCGAAGCGGTGACCTCCGATCCCGGCTTCAAGGGCGGCGAGTACGCTTCGAACGCAGACGTCGCGGAGGGTTTGAAGCGTCAGGCACACGTCTGGTGCGTGATGGGGTGGAGCACCGAGTGGTTCAAGCAGCAGATGTACAAGCCGCTTGGATTCGAGACCGTCGACGCCTTCGTGACCGGCTTCATGGAGCCGTATTTCATGGCGCTCGATCCGAACGATCTGCTCTGCATGGCCTGGAAGTGGCAGCGCGGCGACGTGAGTCGTAACACGAACGGCGATCTCGCGGCCGCCCTCGGACGCGTGACCGCGAAAACGTTCGTGCTGCCGATCAGCGAGGACATGTTCTTCCCGCCTCGGGATTGCGAGGCTGAGCAGAAGCTCGTGCCCGGCAGCGAGCTGCGCGTGCTCGACAGCATCTGCGGCCACCTCGGACTGTTCGGCGTCGATCCGAACCTGCTCGCGCAGCTCGACAAGAATCTGAACGACTTGTTAGCGACGCCGGTGACCGCAAAGGTACCCGTCCAGACCCACTGAGTGCTTTCAAAGCACTAAGGCGTCACCTCGAAGACCGTCCCGCAACCGTATTCGCAGTTCGCGCTCGAACCGCCGTAGCTAGCAGTCCCCAAGAGCGTTCCACGCTTGGTTTCTAGCAGCGATCCGGACGGATTCGCTCCACCGGAGCCCGGTTCAAACGAGAACACGATTGATTCCACGTAATGCTGAAACCCGCCCGGCTTCAAACTGTAAATCGTACCGCAGCTGCAGCCCGCCGATCCGCCACCAAAAGTCGTTCCGTAGACGATTCCCGCAGGGTCGACGATGGGCGCCGATTCCGGAGAAGCGCCGTCGTTAGGGAGGCCGGAAAACACATGCACGTATCTCTGCTGGTAGCCTGAAGCTGTAGGCTCGAGCTCGAAGATGCCGCCGTTGAAGATGACGCCGCTCGTGAAGGCAAAGGGAGCGGCACCGAAAAGATCGCCCCTCGCATTCGCGGCAAGTCCACCGACCGGATGCGGACCGTAGGAACCGCGCCAACCCGATAGGGTCAGCACGCTTTCCGAATAACCCGACCCGCTTGGCCTCAGGGCGAAGACCGCACCGCAATCATACCGATTACTGTAGCACCCGTCGTCACCACCGTCAGCGACGCCGAAGATGGAACCGTTCACTTCCAGAAGATTCGATACAGGTGAGGTTGCGTCAGGCGGCGCGTGAAACGAATAGACGATGCTTTCCACGAATGTGTCGCCCGCCGGTTTGAGCTGGAAAACCGTTCCGCATGTCAAGTGGTCGCCCGAGCAGCCGTCCCCCGACGACGATCCGCCTCCGATTGTCGTCCCGAGAAGCGTTCCTGACTTCAACTTGAGGAGTGCCGCTGAGGGAAGGCAACCGTCGGGGCGATCTGAAAACGTATGGATCGTCTTCTCGCGATACGTGTCCGTCTCACGAACCAGCTCGAAAACCGTTCCGCAGCCAAGGGGGTATGACGCTGAGCCGCCCTGCTGGGCGGTTCCGAAGAGATCGCCGCGCTGATCGAGGAGGAGGCTCCCCTGGGGATAGGCTCCATCGCTCGTGCCTTTGAAGCGGTATAAGACGGTCTCGATGTAGCCCGAGCCATGCGGAGCGAGCCGGTAGACGGTACCACACCCTTCGTTTGAGTAGCAGACCGCAGAGCCGCCCCCGACGTACGTCGTGCCGTAGAGATTCCCGGCAGCATCCGCGATGACGGCGGCAACCGGAAACGCACCGTCATTGCCGCCTTTGAAGCGGTACAGGACGCTCTCCCTCCCCGCGTGAGGAAGAATTCGCGCGGCCGAAACCGCATTGGTCGAGGCGCCGGCGAAAGTGGCCGAGACCGACGAGAACGCAATACAAGAACCACCAACCAGCGCCAGTGCAAAACGTTTCAATCGCATTCTCGTCTTCTTTCAGCATGGCTTCTTGATTTCGACTCCCAAGAATCCCCAATTTCGTTGGTTCCGCAGAAGCAACTCTTGTTTTGTGGGATCGAGAGAAGAACGTGCGGACTGACTTCGGCTACGTGTCGGCGGCACGCAGGCGGAAGCGCTGGATCTTGCCGGTCGCGGTCTTGGGAAGTTCGCTAACGAAGTGAAAGTGGCGGGGATATTTGTACGGCGCCATCTTCGCTTTGCAGTGACGTAGGAGGCCGGCTTCCAACTCGGCGCCGGGCTGCGCGCCGTCACGAACGACGATCCAGGCTTCCGGTTTGATCAGGCCCTGGTCGTCGGCGCGGCCGACCACGGCGACTTCCGCCACATCTGGATGTTCGATCAAGGTCGACTCGATTTCGAAGGGCGAGCACCAGATGCCGCCGACCTTCAACATGTCGTCGGAGCGGCCGCAATAGAAGAAATACCCGTCGGCGTCGCGGTAGTAGGTGTCGCCCGTGTTGAGCCAGCCGTCAGCGAGCATCGTCGCGGTTGTCTTCTCCGGATTGCGCCAATAATATTTCGCGATCGAGCCGCCTCTGATCAAGAGCCAGCCCGGCTCGCCGGTCGGCAACTCAGTGCGATTTTCGTCGACGACTATTGCCTCGTAACCGGGTACGAGCGTGCCGCTCGAGCCCGGCTTAACGACGCCGCCACGATTGGAAATAAAGATGTGCAGCGCTTCGGTGGAACCGATGCCGTCGAGGATCTCGAGGCCGGTCTCGTCTTTCCAGCGGCGGAAAATCTCGGGCGGCAACGCCTCACCGGCCGAGACGCAATGGCGAATCGACCCGAGGTCCGGCTTCAGCCGGTCCAGCGCCTGCAACTGAGCGCCGTAGAGCGTCGGCACGCCAAAATAGAGGGTCGGCCTGAAAGCTTCGATCGTTTCGAAGGTGCTTTCCGGGGTCGGGCGGCCTTCGAGTAGCACGCTCGTCGCGCCGGCCCACAGCGGAAACGTCATGCCGTTGCCGAGGCCGTACGCGAAGAACAGCTTGGCCGCCGAAAAGCAGACGTCGTCTTCGCTGACGCCGAGGGTCTGCGCGCCGTATTGGTGGCTCGTCACGACCATGTCGCGGTGCAGATGCACGGCGCCCTTGGGCGAGCCGGTCGAGCCGGAGGAGTAGAGCCAGAAGCACTCGGCCTCCGGCGACGCTTCGACCGCCGTAAATTCGCTCGCGACCTTGGCCGACCGAGCGACGAAGGTTTGGCCGTCGCCGTCGACCTTTAGGACGTGCGCGGGCTTGTGCGCCGACGCCGCGAGCGCAGGCTCGACTTCACCGGCGAACTCCTGCGAGTACACGACCGCAGCGCACTCCGAATCCGCGATGATGAACGCGTAGTCTTTGGCGCGCAAAAGCGTGTTGATCGGAACCGGAACGATCCCGGCCTTGATCGCGCCCCAAAATAGGTAAAAGAACTCGGGACAGTCCTTTACGATCATGACGACGCGAGCACCGCGCGCGATGCCGAGTGCCGCCAACGCGTTCGCGCCGCGATTGACGGCGGCGGCCAGCGCAACGTAGGTCACGTCCCCCTGACGCGAGCGAATCGCGACCTTGTCGCCCCGGCCCTCGCCCACATGCCGGTCGATGAACGGGAGCGCCACGTTGAATCCGGGCGAATACTCGATTTCGCCTCCCGGTTCCATTCGCACCCACGGCGTTTCGGTCGTCGTATTCATCTACCCGGCTTCATCGTCGGCTGGGTCAGGGCCTGGGCCTGCGGCGTGGCGTGGCGGGGTGCCGGCACACGCGCGGCGCATGAGGCTACTGGGGTCAGGCACGGCGCCCTGGCCGCTCAGCCGCGCCGGTTCAGAATCTCATAGACCGGCGCGTTGTCGGCGAAGACTTGCCACTGCGCGACCTGGCCGTCGCGCACGATCGCCTTCCAGGCTGCGGGAGTTTGCCACTCGACACCGTCGATCGTCCCTCCGGCTTGCCCAGCCGCTAAGACCATCGCGTCGTCCACGAAGACGTCGGCCGCTTCGATCCAATAGTCGGGACACAACTCTAAGTAATCGCGCCAGCCGCCCTCCGTGGCGGCCGCACCTTCGACCCGGTTGCCGAGCGAGTCGATGAACACGTGATCGCCGGTCATCAGGTTGCCGAGCGCCGCGAGGTCGTGCTCGTTCACGGCGTCGACGAATGCGAGGAAAATCTCGTCTGCGGTCGTTGAATCCGGTTCGGTCGGATTTGATTCGGCCGGTGAATCCATCTTCAGCTACGTCGCGACCCGCTAACCGGCGGGGACGTAGACCTCCGAACCGAGCTCGACGAACTCCGCCGACTTTTCCGCCATGCCGCGTTCGGCGAACTCGCGCACTTCCTGCGTGATCTTCATCGAACAAAAATGCGGCCCGCACATCGAGCAGAAGTGCGCGACCTTCGCGCCGGCCGCGGGCAGCGTCTCGTCGTGGAAGGCGCGGGCGGTGTCGGGGTCGAGCGAGAGATTGAACTGGTCTTCCCAGCGGAATTCGAAACGCGCGCGAGAGAGCACGTCGTCCCAGTGGCGCGCGTGCGGATGGCCCTTGGCCACGTCGGCCGCGTGCGCGGCAATCTTGTAGGCGATCACGCCGTCCTTCACATCCTGCTTGTCGGGCAAGCCCAAGTGCTCTTTGGGCGTCACGTAACAGAGCATCGCCGTGCCGTACCACCCGATCATCGCGGCGCCGATGGCGCTCGTGATGTGGTCGTAGCCCGGCGCGATGTCGGTCGTCAGCGGCCCGAGCGTGTAGAACGGCGCCTCTTTGCAGACGGCGAGCTGGCGATCCATGTTCTCTTTGATCAGGTGCATCGGGACGTGGCCCGGTCCCTCGATCATGGTCTGCACGTCGTGCTTCCAGGCGATTTCCGTCAATTCGCCGAGCGTGTCGAGCTCGCCGAACTGCGCTTCATCGTTGGCATCGGCCAGGCAGCCGGGGCGCAACCCGTCACCGAGCGAGAACGTGATGTCGTAGGCCTTCATGATCTCGCAGATCTCTTCGAAGTGCGTGTAGAGAAAGTTCTCCTGGTGATGCGAGAGGCACCACTTCGCGAGGATCGACCCGCCGCGCGACACGATGCCGGTCACCCGTTTGGCGGTCAGCGGGATATAGCGCAGCAGCACGCCCGCGTGGATCGTGAAGTAATCGACGCCCTGTTCCGCCTGCTCGATCAAGGTATCGCGATAGAGTTCCCACGTCAGCTCTTCGGCCTTACCGTTCACTTTCTCGAGCGCCTGATAGATCGGTACCGTCCCGATCGGCACCGCGGCGTTGCGCAGAATCCACTCGCGCGTCTCGTGGATGTTCTTGCCGGTCGAGAGGTCCATTACCGTGTCCGCGCCCCAACGCGTGGCCCAGGTCATCTTCTCGACTTCTTCCTCGATCGTTGAGGCGACGGCCGAGTTGCCGATGTTGGCGTTGATCTTGACCAGGAAATTGCGGCCGATGATCGCGGGCTCGAGTTCGGGGTGGTTGACGTTCATGGGCAGGACGGCGCGACCGCGCGCGATTTCGCTGCGCACGAATTCGGGCTCCACGCCCTCGCGCAACGCGACGAACTCCATCTCGGGCGTGATTTCGCCACGGCGCGCGTAGTGCATCTGGGTGACGTTGCGGCCCGGCTTGGCGCGGCGCGGTTTGCGCGTCGCGGCGAAACGGATGTCGTCGAGTTCGGACATCGCCTCGCGGCCAAGCCGGTAGAGCGACGACGCGCGCGCGAGTTCGACGGTATCGTCGCGGCGTGCGATCCAGCTCTCGCGGATCGGCGCGAGCCCGCGCCGCACGTCGGTCACGACGTCGGGATCGGTATACGGACCGCTCGTATCGTAGAGCACGTGCGTTTCGCCGTTGGTCAGCGCGATCTCGCGCAGCGGAACGCGAATCGACGGATCGCTTCCGACAGCATAGGCCTTGCGCGCGCGGCCGGCGCGCTCAGGTGTTCCGGACGATCCGGCGGCTTCGACGGTCACGGACATGCAGCGTACTCCTAAAACCGTCGCCGCCGCCTCTCCCTACGCCGGTATGAACCGGATCAAGTTCGGCGGTCGGCGACAACATCGCCCTCTCAGCTCGTTCCAGCGAGCTCCCGCGAGGATAGGCACACGATACGGCGCAGGATGCCCAGTGTCAACGGGCAACGAGCGCCTTCGTTGCCGTATCTTCGCTTGCTCGGTGCGCAGCTGGCCATCGCGGCCGCGGCGATCTTCGCGCGCTACGCGCTCTCCGGCGCGGGGCCGCTGGCCGTTTCGGCCCTGCGCCTGGGCCTGGCGGCGCTCGTGGCGCTGGCGATCGCGGGCCCCTTCGCCCGCCTCTCGCGCGGCCGGGAGTTCGCATTCGGCCTCGCCGGCCTCGCGCTCGCGATCCACTTCGCGACCTGGATCGGCTCGCTCGAGTTCACGTCGGTCGCGGTCTCGACGCTGTTGGTCACCACCACTCCGCTCTGGACGGAACTCTACGACGTCGTGCGCGAACGGCGCCCGCCCGCGCGCGCTTTCGTCGTCTCGCTCGGGCTGGCAGTGGCGGGCGTGGCCTTGCTCGTGACGGCACATCCGGCTACGCCGGCACCGATCGCGGGACGCGCGCTGCTCGGCGATGCGCTCGCGCTGGCCGGCAGCGTCGCAATCGGGGCCTACCTTATCATCGTCCGCGACGCCGGGGCAGAAGCCGGGGACGCGCGCCTCGGCACGCGACAAGTGATCGCACGAACCTACAGCTGGTCGGCGCTGGCGCTTGCGCTCGGAGCCACCCTGGCCCGGCAGCCTCCGCCAGTACTTGGCGACGTGCCGGCCTGGAGCGGCATCTTCGCGATGGCGTTCATCTCGCAAATGCTCGGCCACACCGCGCTCAACGCCGCCCTGCACGATTTTTCGCCGAGCACCATCTCCTTGACGACGCTGCTCGAACCCGTGTTCGCGGCACTCCTGGCGGCGGCGCTCTTCCACGAGGTCCTCACGGGCCAAGCACTGGCGGGCGGGACGCTCGTGCTCGCCGCGGTGGGCGTCACGCTGCTCGCTGAGGCTCGTGGCGGGAATCGACGCTGCGCCGACGGCGGCTAGACGGGGAGGGCTTAGCCTCGAGTTCACCGGCAGATACGTCCGGCCAACTCGGCACCACTCGAAAGGAACCGACATGCTCAACGCACGGGTTACCCTTCTCGCCCTCCCCATAACGCTCGCCCTCGGCCAGGCCGCCATGGCGGCGAGCGTCACGCTCTCACCGCTGACAACTCGTACGCAAGTTGCGGTGTCCGGCCCGAACTGCGCCAACCCGGCGGAGGCCGCCCGGGTCACGGAGCCGCTCGTTATCTACCCCTCGATCTCGCAGCTCGCCGGGCGCGAGGGCGTCGTCAAAGTGGGCATCGAACTCTCCGCCGCCGGCCAAGTCGTGGGGGCTTCGCTCGTTCAATCGTCGGACGATGCCAATCTGGATCGAGCAGCTTTGGAAGCCGCGCGCGCCAGCGGCTATTCGGCCGAACGACACGACTGCGCGGCCGTCGGCGGACGCTATCTGTTGAACGTGGTCTTCTCGCAATAACGCGCAGCTCGACAGCCCATCCGGAAAAGCCCGTCACAACGGGCTTTTCCTCCTTTTTGCGAGCCGCTGCGGATCCCCGGGACGGACGCCGATCCGAAATCGTCGCGCGACGGATCCGGACCCGCGATCTTCGACGCTGTCTCGACGCCCCGTCGACGGCGCTGCTTTACTCTGAATTCACCGGCAGCGACGCCGGCTCACTCAACGACAAGGAGCACCGACATGATCCGCAACGCTTCGAAGAACCAGCCCTTCGCCCGCCGCGAAGACGAAGGCGAAACCCGCCGGACCACTG
>Ga0209611_10015021_pt1 | contig 10197 bp, 6 predicted proteins | sample S1TSphgellanicum_3_FD_187693 | JGI IMG/M metagenome (GOLD analysis project Ga0209611, IMG submission 187693) | Host-associated microbial communities from peat moss isolated from Minnesota, USA - S1T2_Fc - Sphagnum magellanicum MG (SPAdes) (version 2) | ecosystem: Host-associated > Plants > Peat... | reverse complement strand
AACTTTTGAAATTATAAAAACATATGTTGAATTTTAGAAAAAATCAAATTCCATAAATTTTTAATTATGGGCACTTTTTGAGTGTGGGCAATAGGTCACTATCATGTAAATTTTTTATCATAAAAAATTATTTATTAATAAAGTCCTTGGCATAGTCCTTTGTAAAATGTATTGCTTTTGATGTAACTATTTTTCAAGTTCAAAAGTCCTTTTCTTAAATCGAAACCCAAAAATAAATTAAATGAATTTTTCATTTGAATTCCTAGACATTCATATTACTCATTTAGTACAACTTCCTGTGATTAACATGACATTAAAGTGGCACCACATAAATATTGTAACAAAATTACAGTTTTTTTCGATCGCCTGATGTGCTTTTTGGCTTGTCTGATTGTGATCGCAACCACCTCCTAGTGCATCTACCATAGTGGGCTTTTGTTTAATGCATCACCACTCCTACTAAACATGAAGTTGCCCCAAGATGAGGTGCAAATGTCATGTAAAGGAGTTTTAAGTGATACTAGTTGTAGGGTCAAATAGTTCACCATTTGGGGAAACAAAACAAGGAAATATGTGGGATTATTTTTCAATACAAACTAACTCATGTTCAAGTTACTCTTGAAAATATTCTAACGTTTCTGATGATGCAAAAATCATTCAATTCAAACAAGGTTTGCTCCCTCAAACCTTACTTTGAATGTGGATTGATCAATTAGAATTTTTTGTGTTAATGAAAAACATTTTAAAATTTGAGGAATATAGCCTCCTTGAAAAGAGGAAGGAATTTACACCAACTTAATACTTGGTGCTTCTTGTGCCTAGAAAATAGGTGTAAGTTGTTTCTTGTGCTTGCAAAGTAGGTGTAAGCTACTTATTTCTTGTCTTGTACTCTATGCTAAGGAAGGCCTTGTTGTCAAGGCATTACTTTGAACCTCGTGCTCTACCTTTGGCTCCCATAGTGCAATGCTTTAATAGTGTTGCCTTACTTTACACATTTGGGACTCTTGAATAGTATTGGGAATTTATGTTGGGAATCTTGGAAGTGTCTCCCCTTGACTCTTAAACACTTCCACTTTGTATGAATGAATGTTTCACTTATCTTGGCATGTGTTATGTCTTTGACTTGCACTAGACCCAATTTTTTATCAAGCCTTGGGTCCAACCTCATTTTTAAAATGACAATTTTATTTGTTTGTTTTAGAACTTGATCATAAGCCCAAGTTCAAATTAAGGTTGCAACATAACCTAACTTAGTGTAGTTTAATACCAATTCAAACTTAATTGGGTGGGCCAACTAATAATCCTAACATGTCACATAATTGAGAATTATCATTAATTTGATTTGACTAACCTTAAAGTGCATCATCTTCCCTTCAATGCAGTTTTGGTAAATTTGTTTAATGATGGGATTAATGAAATATCAAATGCCAATTGTTATGCAAATAATTAACACAAATTGTGAATGTTCAAAAAATCAAATCATTGATGTCAAAGGGTAGTGATTTCTAGATATTCAATTGTATAGATCTAAAAGTTAGGTTTGCCAACAACACATGGGTACAACTCAATTATCATGTCACAAATGAAACCCCAATTGATAACATGTTTTAAATATTTGAATATTAAACATTTCGTGTAATTGGACATTAATAAATATAATGTGTATATAATAAAATTATCTTCAAAATCACACTACCATTAGGGCCTTTATTCACCCTCAAATCTGTCTTAAAGCCCCAAATGTTGTTATTCACAAAAGGAACTTTTAAAATTAAAATTAGGCATCGATTAATTTTTTACATATCATTTGTCAAATTTTTGCCTTTAAAGTTATAATAATAATAATGAAATCACACAAATTTAAGGTGAAATTAGTTAAACTATTGATTCTAGTTCTTTCAGTATTCCAAAAATTAAAAACTCTTGATTTTGTTTTTGGAAAAAAATCAAAATCAAGGAATTGTTGATTCTAGTGATTTCAAAAACCTTAAAAATTTCAGAGTTTCCATGAAAGAACCATCCAAAAATTGGTGTTTTCTAGGCTAGATTTTTTTTACTTTTTCATATTTTTTGAAAACCACGATTATATATTGAAACGAGTTGTTTAAATATTTTGAAAACTGGCTAGTAAGTGGGTATATATCTAGATTGATAACCAATGGGTATTTGTCCTTCATTTTAAGAATTGCCCATCACTAGTAGTTTCACACCTTTTTCAAGGTTTAAATAAATTTTAAGGAATATTTTTTAATTTCATTTTCCATCACATTCAAATTATATTGCATTGTTATTGTGTTTTCCCATAAGACTTTAATAACATCGACAAATATCAAATTCATGGTGAATCTTAATACATAGAAAAGATTTTTGTTTCACAATCTCATGATCAATTCACAAGCCCCTTTCCATCACCTATTGTACTTTGGTTTCCAATTATTTTAAAAATAGTCTAACCATTTTGGTTGTCCTAAGTTATCAAAGACACTATTTTCATGCATGTGCCTAGAGGTAGGTCCAAGTCGACTAGCCACTCTCTTTCCTTTTCTAATTGTATAACATTAAGATCTATCTTGAATAGATCCATTGACATATCTATTGAATATGTTAGTTTATACATGTCAAGATTTTCATGATCACAACATGTGAATAATATTACAATCAATAGAACTATTGATGTGCTTTTGTAGCTCACCATGCCATTTCTCAAGCAAGTTTGTGATAATGTCACATTTGACAATTGGTTGGAACACAAAAGTTACAAGATATTACAATTTTGTGCCCAAATAAGTTATCATGATGATTGTTAAAGATGGGTTGTGAATGGAAAGATTATGCATTTTAACCACTAACTTCATCTTGAACAAACTTGCTACCAAAGATTTGAATCAATAGTTCATTTTAATTTCTTTTTGAATTTTTTTTGTAAACAAATGGTTTAACATTGGCATTTAACATATTCTACTTTTGCTTTGAAACATGATTCGATGTTTATAACAAGGCGTTGAGAATTCATTCAACCACCATTGTTGTTGGAATAGGTTGATAAATTTTTAGTAACATTACATTTCTTGAATATATTGGATTTTTTTGAAATTTAGATAGAGGTGTTCTAGTAATGGACCATTTAAAGCATTCAGCTTATCCTTGAACATGAAACATGTTATTTTGTTGTTGGTTTGAAAATGTGCTTGCAAGAGTGGACATACTTCTTGAAGATTTATGATAAGATATAAACTTTCTTTTTGATAGATAATGCAATGATGGTTAGTGCTTTCACTCTTGCAAGTGCTACATCCTTGGGCTCAATTGTAATAAAGTAAAAGCATTTAAAACCAAATTAATAAGCATATTGTTTTAATTTTTTATAAAAAAAAATTTACATTCGTTTTTCTTTAAAAAAAAGATTTAAAATTGAACCCAAGTTGAAATTCGTTTTAATTTTTAAAAATTAATTAGGAATTCATAAATAATTGTGATAAACTTTCCTTATCACATCAATAGGCTCCCTTGTGAATGGTGAGTGTAACATCCCAAATCCAAGACTTTAATATGGTCAAAGAAAGGATTCTAAAATGAAGGCCACATGTGCTCAAAATAGGCTATGGAATGGTTTGGACTTGAAAACTTTGAAATAGGGTAGATTGTAATTTTAAAACATTTAAAAAATAACTTTAAACTAAAATCTACAATAGTCATACATTAATAAACACATTAGAATAATTGGGAGAAATCGCTCTAAGTGTTGATTTAGGGTGCAACAATGATTTTAAGTTTTTTTATTTTAGGTGGGTTATATATTAGTACAAAATGTGGGTATAGTTCATTAATTGTTGTTGACTAAATCAATGAATTTATTACATCCCCACTAGGTCTTGTGATTGCAAATATTGAATTCATTCAAAATTCAATGAAATCATTTGACGTACAAGGACACCTTTTGTTGTAATATGTCAATTGTTAAATCAACATAAATTTAAATAATTATTGATTCTCATAAAAATTGATTTGGTTTGACACTTCCGTAGTTAATAGTTCATGGCCTTGAACAATTTGTTCAGCTTAGATACTAGCTCTATTGATGGCATAGCCCATAATTAAGATATTTTTATGCTAGTGGTAAATACAGCCTAATACAATGGGACTTTTAAAATGTAGAATAAACACACAATGATGATAAATCACAATAACACTTGATCCAACTCAAAGTGATCCAACTCAAAGTGTTAAATCACAATAACACTTTGAGTTGGATCACTTTGAGATGGATCGATTATGCTCACAATCTATTGAAAAACTGAAAAACTTTTGAGCAGGAGCAAAGCTCACATTACTCAAAAGTAAATGAACTCTAGATCAAAAAACCTCAGAATACCTACAAAACCAACATCATTTGTAGTAAAACTCTATCAAACAAGTTCCGAGACCATCTTAACAAAATAGGCAATGACAATCAAAAAAGTTCCAAAAAGTAGTCAGTGCATGTTCTTGCAATGTATTGCACACTTCAGTCATAGGGAACCAGCATGAATCCCCCATCACTCAATACCAAATGGAAACAACAGACAATCAACTTGAGATGGCAAAATAAATTGAGAGTAGAGATGGGAAACTAAATACTACTACCCAATCTGTCGCATTTCGATTATTGGGGAAACCTGCATAATGTTATATTTACCAGAGACATTGACGTGGGTGGTGCTTGGTTTGGTGGCTAGAGAAAGCTAACAATATATACATGAGAGCAGGATTCTCTGAATGCTCAAGTTTTGTTAGAAAACAAAACAAGCTATGAATGCAACTTGGAACTGTGATTGTTTGTAAGTCACTTTGGGTCATCAAGAGCAGAAATTGACTTACAGATATACTAAATAATGTGTGATGCAGTAGTACTGGCAATGATGGAAAATGGGAGTAATCTATATCATCGTGTGGCCTTTTACCAGAAGTGCATATGCCAAGAAGGTTGTACAATTCAATGCTAAAAAAGGACACAAATTACGCAGCTGACTACAGCTGAAAAAAAAATCTTTCTTAATTATAAGCGAGTAGCCTGAAGCAAGGATTGTCCAACAACAAGACATCAAATTCTTTGATCCAACTCAAAATGTCTGTTTCCTGAATGAAAAATCTTACTAGTGCTAAACTCTACCTGTTGACCTGATGGTTTTCCACCCAGCTCCCACATGGTGTCATTGTATCCTCGCGGCACCTAACATTAGAAATTGCAGCCTGCTAACTGTTTGAAAAATTTGGAGAAATGCGAGATGTCGTCCATCTCTGCACACATAGTAATATAATTGGATTCTGTTAGGGTTGACAGAATACAAATAAAATGCAACCCACTTCTGAAACTTGTCTACTATCAAAGTCTGACACAAATGGGAACTTGCAAAATGTGTGTAGTGTGTACCTGTTGTTGGTTGCTCCTTGACATTGACTGAGCCATGCTGAATGTTTGAAATTGGAAACAGTCATGTGGGGCGGCCAGTGCCATTTGCAGTGTTTACACATCCACGCAGCAAGGCTTGCACATCTGTTGACAATGGCAAGCCTCTTCCACCACTCACTGATCCTCCTCGAAGACTTTGTACAGTCTTCTCCTTCTCTAAGGCAGACAGTGATCCTTCCTGAGCTGAATCAGGTACACTGGCTGCAGGTCGAGGTGAGTAAGTTGAGGACCATGACTTGCCATGTGATCCAGCCATTGCCAGGATAGCCTCCGCCTGCAGAAGAGCTTCCACTTTCAGGACATTGAATATTGCTAACTAAGCTGACATAAAATGCAGTTGAATGAAAATACTCAACTCACCTCTCAAGCCTGGCAGTAGAATGAAATTCCTACAATTGTGGCCTTGTCATTGTCCACTCTTGAGACTGAGCAGCAAATGCATAACCACAACTCTATATAATCATGCTATGTCTCTCTTCTCAACCTAAAACATACACACCTTTTCCTGCAATCCTGTGACTCTTGTCATCACTACAGTAAAGTCTCATGTCCCTATGTGACTCAAGATGATGGTTGCAGATAGCCAAGAAGCTGCAGACTGTGACAATGTTACTAGATGCACCTCTCCTTACCCCCCAAAGAAAAGGAATTTGCAGAATCCAAGACAAGAACCTCACCTTGTTGGAAGGCACATCATCAAAGACATGAGCCTGGCCACCATAGAATATAGTCAGAAGCTGTCGAGTGGCTGGTGGTGGACCTTGCCGGCTGCAGGACACCAAAAAAACAAAATGAGGTGGCCATCAGGAATTATTCCATGCTACAAACTACTCATCATCTTGAAGGGACAATGTGCCAAGATTTGCAAGCAATGGGCACCCACAAAGCTAATGGATGCGAAACACCAAAAACACATTTGATCCTGAAGGGATTGAATGAACTAACTGGATCTGAAAAATCCAAAAACCCCAACATACAACTGCATGAATCATCATCAAAATTTGTCAAATTGCTCACAGACAGAAGCAGAAGCAGCTCAACCAATTGTAGACTACTACAGATTGTGGAAACTGGGTTCAACACTAACGTTGTTGAGGGTAATATTGAGTCTGCCGATCCACCACTTGGAGCAGGTTTTACAGGCCTCCGGGGAAGAGGTGGAGGACCACTGGATCCAGCAGCCGGAACCACTGGAGTGGAGTTGTTGATGAGACCTGCTAGTAGAGATGACCCTTTGAGACCAGTTTGGGATCCTTCATCTGCAGCAGGGCGAGTGATGATAGGTGGAGACATTCCAGTGTTGTTGTCCCTTGAGACTACAACAGCAGCAGCAGCTGCTGCTCTAGACTCCTCCCTTTCTGCGCATGCACCCAGATGACTGATGCGCAGGGATGGTGGCAGAGGTGTCAGCACCTGTAGCAGGCTCCCTGAATTATTATTATTACCACTGTGCAAAAGCCGGGGGACTTCTGACTGCTGTTGCTTCATGGCATTCCTGTTAGAAGCCTGCGCCTCGGGAACCTTGCAAGAAGAAGGTTGCTGCTGCTGCTGCTGAAGCCATGGTGGACCGACAGATGACAGTCGAGGAGGTTTTTGCATTGAAGGTTGCATAGATAAGCGCAGATCATCAATGGATGGCAATACCTCCGGGATGTATCTTTTCTGGGCTGCTACATTAATATTCTCCTGATTGATGCGAGGCATCTGCAAGAATGGAGGCAAAGGATTTGCACAATGGGTAGGTAGCAGCAGTCAAGCACCCAACTGCAACAATTCTATGTATCTAAGCTAAAAAAATTGTAAAGAAACTTCACATCCTGCAATGCCCATTTGATTCCAGAACCAAACCCATTGATGAACAACAGGATTGTTTCCCACACATTTGGGTTGAGTTCCATTGGGTTCCATCCAGAATCCACACCTTTGGAGTAGGAGGAAGAGGACGACAGTTCTCGATTGCTTCTACGCTGGTTTGCAGCCGCTCCTGCAAAGACGAAGACTCCCTACTGGCGTTACCGGATCCATACTCCCTCTTCTTCTTGTTGGAGACTGCTTTACTGCTGTTGCTGTTGTCAAAATCTGGCTTGCAGCAGAAAGCACTCCTCATCATGCCAGGCTGCTGCTGCTGGAGGGAGCTTGTGCCGTTACACCTCTGCCAACCAACTGCAGAAGAAGAGAGAAAGATGGTCAGATGGGTGTTGGGTATTGTCACAAACCTATCAAAATTGACCTACACACACAGAGGCACAAAGAGAGAGAGCATGAGGCAAGGGAGCAACAGCAGAAGGGGTCATCACCAGAGCCGGGATCGGAGGAGCTGGGAAGAGCGAGACCAAATGGGGGAGTGACGTATCCTGGAGCAGATGAGGTTTCAAAGCGACCGCCTGTTTCTGACGAGCCTCTCGTGGTCCCAACATCGCCTTCGGAATCAAAACCAACGCTACTCCTTGAGGTGGCTCGAAGAACAACGTCCGAGGTGGTGGTGGTGGCGGCACTGGTGTAGCACTCTTCTGCCTGCTGCTGTTGTTGCTGTTGTTGCTGCTTAGACGTCACGCCACGGTCAAGTCCTAGAAAATCTCGGAACACTGGTTGCTCGTTCTCCGCCATCACAAGCGCCATCGCTAATGTTGCGGACAGCAGCTGTCGTTGTCTCTGTGTCTCTCAAATCCTGCAGACTATCTCGCAAAAGAAAAAAGCACCATCTTAGCGACTCGTCGCAGATCCTCTCTCTCTCTCTCTCTCAGGGCCCACGTCCTGCTTCGAGTTCCTCGCGCCGTCGTCCTCCTCCTCCTTGTGCGTGCTTTCTGCAGACCATCAAGCGATCAAGGAAGCACCAAAACGAGCGCCGAAGACATCGTTAGAAGGCGCCGCAAAAGGACGTTACCAGCAGGCGCTGGATTTCAAGGCCACACAAGGAGGCGCGAGGGAAGAGAACGACAAAAACACAGACCCAAGCAAAGTGGAGAACGCCATCGCCATCGTCTTCTTCGCAACGCTGCAGCCCCTCTTCGTCTTCTTCTTAGGGTCCTCTCTCCCTCGGGTCACCCGGCTCATCCACCCCTCGTAAACCCGGGTTACCCCTCCTCGGGAGGAAACCTAAACCCCAGTTTAGTCCTTAACTTAACCCCAGTTTACTGACAATTACAAATTTCTGACTCTCGGTTAAACTACCGCAACAGTAATTAGCTTTCAAACTTTATGGTGAATTTTTTGTTTTACTCTATTTTTACAAGGCAAAAAATTTTACTCCCCCAGATTTTACCTATTTTCTTTCTTTAAAAAAATTAAATTGAGAAATTAATTATGGTCATTTTAAAAATAAATATAATTTAAACCTCGGGTTTGAAACTTTGGTTAGTGCTAATTAAGTGTGCTAATTTGTTTAAATATTAATTAAAAAATTTAAAACAAGGATCAGGAGATCCGGTGACCCGAGGAAGTGATGGGTCATCATAAAGGCAGTGCGTTGACGAGGACCACGGGTTGTACGGTGACCTCAGTCAACGAACTCCCAACGGGGGGGTCTGATTGACTAAACCCGGCGGCGGTAACGCCCTTTTGTTCGCTGGGTCACCCGCTGTTTTAGTTGCTTTTGTTTTTCTGCTTTTACAGTAGGGCGCGGGGCCCATGGCTTGTCCGCCGAATTTGTTCACGGGCGACCCGACGAAGAGATGGGCCCACGAGCGCCCGGCCCCTCCGGGGGCGGCTAATTTACGCCGCGGGCGCGTGGTAGGTGAAATCCAGCTGGGGGTGGTATTTACTATTTACTATTGTACCAAGTAGTAAATAGTGATATAGTAAAACAGCGTGGGTTTATTTAGCCAGGGGACTCAAAGTTACCAAATAAAATTTACCATACCCTAACCTTGAACTTAAACCTTCTTCTTTTTATTAAAAAAATTAATTTTGCTGGAAATAGAATTGGGCAATTTCTATTTTTTCAATTGTAATTTATTTGCTTTGAACTTTGAAGTTGGGGTTTATTTTTTACAGGAATTTACTAATGAAAATTTTCAAAAAATTGGTGTAAATTAAGTGGAACAAGGTAGGTACATGGATTTTGTAATTGAGGTTGATTAATATAAAATTAAGTATTAATCATAATTTTTGTTGATAATTTGCTACTTTTACATTTGTGCTTCCATAACTAATCCTTAATATTTTACCAATCCTAAAATGAAGTTAATTAAAATAATTCTATGATGAAAACAACTATACAACTATTTAAATTGCCTCAATTTTGAATTATTTTTTAAGAAATTCATGATGGCTCATAAATATTTTTAATTTTACATTTTTCTTAACTAACAAAAAAAATCTTGTTTTGTTTGGTAAGAAACAATGTAAGGTTTTTTTTTGTCCAATTTTGTGAGGTAGGTTGTGGGTTGGCCATCATCCACAAGAGGACTTAGCCAAATTTTGCTATGGATCATAGAGGACTTTAGAAACAAATAAATAAAGATTGGTATTATGTTTTGCCAATGTGCTGGAACTTTATTGTCTAAATATGGCAAATTCAGTTTTTTTTTCCTGGAAATATGCCAATTTGGCCCATTTTTTTCCAAGAAGATCCTTTGTAGAATTCACAAAGCACCCCTCCCCCCCTTTTTTTGGTCACCAATTGACAAAACAATCGCCAAAAAAAGAGAGCTGATTCACATGTGTAAATTACAATGAAGGCCAATTTGGGTGAGGTGAATTTAGGGTTTAGGGGGATGGAGAGGGGGGTGGTAGGCCTATTGGGGGGG
>Ga0209611_10015019_pt1 | contig 10197 bp, 8 predicted proteins | sample S1TSphgellanicum_3_FD_187693 | JGI IMG/M metagenome (GOLD analysis project Ga0209611, IMG submission 187693) | Host-associated microbial communities from peat moss isolated from Minnesota, USA - S1T2_Fc - Sphagnum magellanicum MG (SPAdes) (version 2) | ecosystem: Host-associated > Plants > Peat... | reverse complement strand
ATGACAAAGCTAGTCCAAGGTCCACACAAGCTGGGTCATTTTTACACAAAGTTTTTGTTTTTGGTCATGTATCCCAAAGGCCAAAATGACCAATGAATAAAAATGGAACACATCTCAAAAGCCAATATTTAAATTTTGGAGGCATCCACAAACATAACCAAAAAAACATCATGCCTCCGAAACCTCAAATTATTTTTTATCATCATCAATGATAGATATCAATATTGCTTTATTCATAGATTAGCATAAGATCTTGTCTTGCTAAACTCAGGTGAGCTATGTTCCTTTTGCAACTTTGCAAATTTGAAAGTTGTTCAATTTTAGCCCTTGAAAAAGGGGGGCATGAATTAGGCAATTTGCATCATTTTGAATTCATAATTAGATGTAAATTTTACATTCTTTTTTCTTCATGTTTTTTGAAATTCTTCAATGTTGTATTTGCTTACACTTCACTAGTTACATGTGTTTCTAAGGATATGGGAGGATTTTTTTTTTTTGGTGAATTAGTGATATAGCCACAATGAGAGTGATCCATAGGAAGATTTAGCCAAAGTTGGCTACAAGCTACATATGAAATTGAACTGTTTTAAACATCTTTCTATATTTTTGGTTACACACTTGAACCATGTATTAAAATATGGTGATTTTGTTTAAATTTTGATTCAATTATGTCTATTGAAAAAGACATTAATAAAGTGACTTTACATCATTTGTGTGAGAAAAACACAAAATTGGAGAACTGTCAGTTTTGGGGTATTTCAAAAACATGAAAGAACCAGCAGTTTTTATGAAAAAACTGGCAAACAGTCAACAGTTAGAAAAGCTTTTTTTTTTTTTAAATTTAAGAAAAATTGAGAACCAAAGTTCTTTTCCAAAAGGGGTTTTTTGATTATTTTCACCCCCACTGGGTAAGCGTGTATACCCGGGTTGATAATCGGTAGGTATCTGTAGTAGACTCTAATACCCGCACAACAACAGTTCAAACCTGTGTTGTTTGGGTCTAGTGTAGGGCTACTTCCCCAGTACATCTTGGAAAAAAAATCTACAACCTTAATTGGAACTCCAATTGACTTTAGAATGGGAACCAAAACTGGGAACTAACTTCCAGCTCGAATTCGACCTAGAACTAACCCCAATACTGGGTTTATAAAGGTTTTCGTTTTTCATTGTTGAGAAAAAATATGTTTTTTAATTAAAAATTTTGATTAGGGACGTTAAACATGTTCTTAGTGTGAGAAAAAAAATCAGGTAATTTTTTTCTTAATAATGAAATTGGGGGTTGGGTGGGGTGGCAATGGCATTGAGCATACAATTGTTAGGGCTGGTTTACATTAGACTACTTGGGCTTGGGACCACAAAATTTAAGTCTCTCATTGGTCGAAAGCGAGAAGGATGGTCAATTTGGGTTTACACTAGCGAAAGTTGAAGCTTGTCTAGGACCAAGCAAATGGCCTTGCACGAATAAAGCTTGTTGGAACCTTACACAGACTGTTGTGTATGATGTTGTTAGGGCCTTTGGGGGATATTTCTTAGGCTCAACTCTTCGGATAACTTTTGTTTTTTGGTCTGGAAAGTCGGTTCCCTTGCCAACTTCGTTCGAGTTGTCAATTTGTCTCTTTCTTTTTTAGAAACTTGTTCCCTAAGACAACCCCAACCTCCAAGTCCTTTTTCTTTCCAGGTAATCTCTTTCTCCCCGGGGAACTTGCTAGAGGTTTAGGTACATCAGCGGTTGTATTAGTACCGTAGGCGTGAAGGCAAATTGTGGGAGGGCTGGGTTTGAAAGATCTATCCTGGCGGGCGGGGGGGGTTTGAGGGGGGGCGAGTCCCTGAGGGTGATGCAGCATTGAATTGCTCGGTTCCAGAGCGGTGCATTAAGTACGCATCAGACTGGAGTTATGCTGCAACTGTAGCAGACGACTTACATAGTTTTATACTGACAAAAATATGATGCTCAAAGGTTCAAAATGGGTATGCAAGGTGGTTGGTTGTCCGACCACATACTCAGCCACATGGCTCCTTGTTCGACACTTGGCAAAGGACCATGACATGCTTGTGTAGCCGAGTAGGTCTAGTTGTCCATCCACTTGACCCAAAGGTTTGTGCCAACAAGACCATGCCTATATGGACAAGAGGATTTTGGGCAACCCCTTGGTTCATTTCCACTGAAATGAGCAAAAGGCCATTGATCAATCAAAGCACAAGGCCATTTCTGAATGGGACCACCTTCAAGCTAAAGCATTGCAATGTGTTGAGTCGCCCAAACCAACCTTGGTGACAATGGCTTTTAATTGATTTTTCTGACTTTTGAGCAACCCAAATTGGGGTGATGGATCCATCCCTAGGTACCGAATTCCACTAGTGGAGAGAGATGATTGCCTTGCAAAATTGATCCATGGGTCAAAAACATCATATGCAAAGGCCATCAAGGCCACTTGGGATTCTCACCCATGCAAGACCCCCATCAAATTGTCAACCAACAAATAATTTTTTTATATAACATGCCATGAACCAACATTAAAATTAGAATATTTAATTTAGAAGTTCATTTTAATTATTAATTTGAATATGATTTATTGAATAATTTATTATTTAAAATAAATTAATGATTAAATTAAATTAAATTGTAATTTATGACCATGTATTATAATATTTATTGATAATTTAACATTATTTCAAAATAATGAAATGATTATTTTACACATGTAAAATCTGATTTGAAATCATTTAGGATTATATATAATGATTAACAATAATTTAAAACTGACATATATATTATAATGATGTTATATGTTATATTAAACCACACAATTTTGACAATTCATTAGATGGGAAATAAATGAATAAACCTATATATTATATTATATCATACATATAATTATAATAATATAAAATTGATATTAATGTAATAACGAATAATATAATTATATTGTATTACTTAATATTATATATTAAATATTTTGGCATAATGCACCCAAGCCTGCAACCCAAACATGAATGTAGGTATTAAAATGGCATTGGACACCCCTAACGCACTGGCAACACCTTCAAGAATTCCCAAATGCTTCATTTTGTATTAAAAAAATTTTAGCTCCCGATAATGGAAGTATTGTGATGGGACTTAACCACATAAATCAAATGCAATACCCTTAAGTCAACTGATAACCTACTAGTTCACACATCATTGGGGTATTACAATGTCACTAAACCACATTGGTGTGCAAGCAATACCCTAAATAAAAACATGAAGCCTAATGCCACATTGGGTGTGGGTATTATGCAAATATCATTACATCATAAAAGTGTGCAATACCCCCATGGTATAGAAGTGAATACAAATTATAATATCCCGCTCATTGGTAATGCAAGTATTGTTATTTGTCAATACTCACATTAAGCATGTTAGGAAATCTTTAATTGTTGAAATGAGAATTATCAAACCTTAAAAACTATAAAGAAACTCCCCCATACTGATCTTTCATGGCACATATTCACAAATTTTCGTGAGAGTGAACTAAAGGTAATGGCTTATTATGATGCAAAACCCTATGACCATTGAACTTCCAATCCCACTTTTCACACATTCGAAAGTTGTGTATACTTTTTTTGTGGTTTTTCCACTAAAAAATGCATTAAAATGCAAACATGCAATATCACTAAACATCAAGAACTCTTGATGTACAAGCAAACTTGTGTGCAACCATCCATTTGTGCCAATCTTTCCTCCATTTGATAAAACAACCCATGTCATTTTCCACCCAGTTGAGGATATTGCCCAAATGCAGGGATTCATAACCCTTCATCAAACGATTTGTGCGAATATTGGCACATACCACTTTGAGGAGTGATGTCGCATGAACGCAAAGCACAACCCCACCTTTTGTACAGTCCTTTGTGATGTTTCACATGGTCTCCTTTAATTGGTCCATTGCTTGTTCCATAGGAGCATCTGACACTTGGGCTCAAGGCACCCTCACATCATCAAAGCCTGAGATGTCATCACCTAGAGAAATAAGCCGACCAATATCAACAACCCCTCCCCCCTTAGTAATTTAATCCGACTTTTCATCGTCATCAGATGCATTGGAATTGTTGTCCAACAAATGAAGGTTTGTGGACATGGCCTTGAATCCTCCTCAATCGATGCCATACCATGTCCCACAATAGTCAAGGATGATATCTACAATGACATATGTGTACACGAAAATAATTGCAATTTGGTGTTTACATAAATTTCCACACAATGCCTACTCCATGTGCAGTTGGCATACTTCATAAATGGGTGTTTAACTTCATACATGTGGTTGGGAGTGCCTTGGCTCATCACAATCCAAGCACATGTGGATTTCAATGACAACCATTTCACATCGACAATTAGAATCAACAACACCTTTTCCACACTTACCTTTGTGATGCGCTCCAAAACTTTGTTTTTTATGAACCCATGTTTCTTCATTTTGGATGTGTGCATATAATGCCAAGCCACAATGGTTGTTAGCTGCCACACCAACCAGTTAGTACATCGACCTCTAAGCCTTTTTGTCTCAAGGGAAAACCATCACTTCAATACACTATGGTAGGACTCAATCAATGCTTGTGTGTCTTGGTTGGAATGTAACACTTGTCAAAGTCCAACCACTTACAAATCTAAAACCAAAGCACCATTGACATATTTAGGTAAATAAACTTAGAACACTATGGACTCAACTATGAACAACAAAAAATAATGACATGGATAACTAAGTACATGATGAACACTTACCAAGGATGGGATAATAAGCCCAAAAATATCATGTCCAAGCATCTCTCGGCTTATGTTATTCAAAATTGGCCATGACCTTCTCTTTCCACATGCCTTGAAGTCTTTAATGTTTTTGCCAAGGTTACTCATCGCATGCAAAATAACATGGCAATCATCCAAGATTGCTCAACACACTACCACATCTTTAATCTTCTCTAATGCATACACTTGCCATGCCTTTAAACCATGCCATGCACATAGGTAAATTGGGACCATCTCCTAGCTCCAAACAACTCTATACAATCCAACAACACATGTATTGGCAAAATCTCATGGCTACAAGTCATACATCATGAGTAACAATAAAAGTCATGAAGGTTTATTTGGAATGTAATTAGGAAATGTGTTGGTACTCATCATAATGCCACTAATTCTTGTGGGGCATCATCAACAATAAAACACACAAGCTTCCAACCATGCATCCTTGAAAAGAATTTAATTCTTAATGGGGCTAACCATTTTATCAAATCATTTCATGTTTGCCAAGAAATGACAATCCATGCAATTGGGATCCCGATCCAATGTGAATCAAACACCATTAAAATGAAAAGGTGGAACTTCACATCATTAATGCCAAAAGTTACATCCATTCAAATTGCCTCATCGTGCCCCCATGTGAACATTAATTCCGATTGGGTAAATGTTTGGATCCCAATGATGAATGGTGCTTGAATCCCACCAATATTTGTCATTTCCTCGAAAAAAAACACATCATCTTAATGACTATATGCCCAAGTTTGAATCAAGATGGTGGGGTTGGCATGCAATTGCCAACTTCCTTCCTTGTGCTTCCGATCGATATAGGTGATGTCATTTTGTCGAATGAAATCATTTTTCATCATGGGCTCCCCCATGTTGACCCATGCCCACCAAATGACCTTATGTTTGTTGTATATTTATTTCACTGTGTGCCCCAAGTTCAATTGGGCCCAAATGTGGTCCTTAAGAGCTTGAGACATTTAGGGAGCATATAGTGACATCCAAGCTACAAATTCAAGATCATCTTGGCCATGTGTGAGCTCACCCTTAGTACGAGTATGGGCACGATGATAAAAGGATATTTCAACCACCTCCAATCATACATATAATCGCTTGACCAAAAATGCCACCAAACAACCATGTTTGATGGAACTAGTATGATCCAAGTCACCACAATGATCCTTTGGACCATACCCGCATTCTTTCCTACATTGCATTCAATTAGTTAAACAAAGGTTGCATTCCAATTTTTTGTACTACAATTCTAGTAAATAACAAGTAAATGAAGGCAATACCTTCATGTGATACATACCAAGTATGCCCAAGGTCCATTGCCGAATTGTGGGGTTTTTGACATCTTTTTGTGCATGCATCTTCTTTTGGATGTTCCACTCCACTAGGGTATGTAGGTTGCCTCATTCACCCTCCAAGAAGTCTTGGACACATGCATATGGGATATATGCCACATCAATGGATTTTGTGTTCAAGCCCCTATGGTGTTTGCCCTTAACCCACACCAAGTCTACATTGGAAAATGGTGACTTGGTTGGGATTTGAACTTGTATACTTTGGGCCTTGGGAGCTCGACCCATGTCTTTGACCTTCCTAGAAATGCCTTCAATATTCTATCCCAACAATAAACATGAAAAAGGTTGATTGCATGGTATATGCATGGTCATCATTAAATAAATGAATGATGAAAAAAAAAATCCCTAATCTAAATTGTTTTTATGACACTCATTATATTATAAATTGCAATATCTTCATTATCACAATCGTGGGGTTTAAGGTTTTTTATACACAAATCACACAATTAAAACCACTACCATGGTGCCTAATGTTCAACTTCTAAACCCTATAGAAAAAACATGACATCTTTTTGGTCATGCAATTTTGCATTCACAAAACAAAACCTATTGAAATAAAACATATGAAAAAGATGTATAATAAGTTTTAATGGTACCTATTACGTGAGGTATGGCATTGTCTTAGGATAGTCAATTGGGCTTGTGTCTCTTTGGATTATACACCGAAAACCCTTGACCTTAAATAAACATATGTCGTGAAAAACATAAATAAAAAAATGCCAATGGAAAAATACAATATAATAAAAATAAATGCATAAATAAATATGCAATAAACATATAATGAATTCATTGGGCAAAAACAATGAAAAAATGCAAATATTTCATCTTAAGGTCAAATTTGTCATTAAATAATCATCAAAATAGTGAAATGAATTTTTGTGAAAATAAGAAGTTGTCATGTTGAAAATAATCATAATTATCATAGGCTACACTTTAAATAATTTCAATATTCATATGACAATATCATAACAGATCATGAAAAATTTAAATAATTTCAAAATTTAAAAGCGAATATATTTTTTTGAAAATAAAATTTATTCATTTTGTCTATTTGAAAATATCCCTAAGCTACAATATTATAATTAAAAATCGTCAAATGCCAAGGAGAGGATATAATTCATACCTTTTCTAAGTTAAAAATGGGTTTGATTTTCCTTGAAAAGAGAAAGAATGAAATGAACTTGAACCATATATGTGGAGGTGAAGGGTTTATTATTAAATAAAATCCTATCTAAATATTTTTGTTCCATTTTCTATTAGAATTGAGGTGTCCCAAATATTTAGTGCAAAAAAAATTTAACAAACCCAAAGGCCCATGCTTAGGTACACATTTGGGGGTTCAAATTGAATAAACCTTACTTGGACCCCCCCATTTATACAATATGCATTTAATTAAGCCAAAATGAAAGTAGACCAACAGGGGAATTCACAGCAGTGGACATTGCTTGAATTTTCAATTTTCACATTTTTTGAATTCAAATGGAGCATTGGCTAAATGAATCCCACAATTGTCCATGCCTTCAATAAAATACTCCTTTAATGCAATACCTTTATTCAAGGTAATTATTCTCATCTGGGCATTACAAGTGGCTTGTGTGAACAAAATCCAAGGACAATGCAATATCCACATTTCTTCATTTGAGCATTGTGATGGGCAAATGGGGGGATCAGTCATACTAATGACCAGGCAAATAGGTTTGGTTGGGTGGTGTCTGGTGGGTATCTACCTAGGTGGCTAGTAGGTACAGAAGTGAAATGATAGCTCTTGTTCGATGCAAGCAATACCTATATTCGAGTAATTGCAATTATCTTCATCTTGGCATTACAAGTGCCTTGTGTGAACAAATCCAAGGGAAATGTAATATCTGCATTTTTTTTCATTTGAACATTGCAGTGACCAAGCAAGTAGGTATGGTTGGGTGGTGTTTAGTAGGTACCTACTTGGGTGGCTAATAAGTATGAAAGTGAAATGATGTTATTGTTTGATGCAAGCAATATTTGTATCTGAGTAGCTGCAATTATTTTCATCTGAGCATTATAGGTGGCTTGTGTGAACAAATCCAAAGGAAATGCAATACTTGCCTTTTTTTCATTTGAACATCACGATGGACAAATGAGGGGCCAATTGTACTATTATCAGGCAAGTATGTATGGTTGGGTGGTGTCTGGTAGGTATTTACTTGGGTGGCTTGTAGGTACGAAAGTGGAAGGATGGCACAATCATTTACATGATGAAATGCAATATTTTCATTGGATTTTATCATTTGACAACGTCACATGGATTGCAAGATTTGCATCTAATTTCATCAACATTTTCTCACGCTTGTGTGATGTGTAGGACATTGATAGGTGTGTAGGGGTTGATGGGTAAGTAGGTATGTATATGAGTGCCACTTGGTAGGTAGATGGGTGGGCAAGTAGGTAGGTGGGGATGAGACTAGGTCATTTGAAATATGTAGGTGAGAAGGTAAGTGAGAAAAAGAGTAGGCTAGGATTGGTGGGTGGGAGGGCGTGGTATCGATGCAGTCAGGTGGGTCCAAAAAAATATCCCCACATTTTTTTTTTGGGGAAGTCCAGGTGCTGAGAAGGCAGGAAATACAAGTCAAATTGTGCTAACCAGCTTGGATCTAGCTGGTTAGCACAGGGACAGGAAAGGACAGAAAATCGACAGGTATCTACTGGCCTGTCCATACAAATAGTGCGTTCATGGGTGCTGATTTATGTTGTCCTAGTGAACCATCCTTTGCAAGCCTATTACAACTTAGTTGTTGATGAAACCCAACTGTCCCAACTGTAAACTAGTGTTCCATTTCACCTGGGCAACCTTTACTGTTAAAAAAAAAAAAAAGGTTATGTATGCAGGTAGATAGATAGGTAAGTAGGACATCCATGTAGAGGATACTAATGTTCCATTTAGATTTTGAGATAGTGACAAATTTAGGGCTTGGCATTAGGTTAATGTTTGTTGACAAGGTATAGTTGCTAAATCTTTAGCAATGAAGATACCTATTTTGCATATCATCATTCACACCTACATGTCTTCTTGGTTATAAATACAATATGCACCACAGGTGCCAACCTCAGTCCATGATGAAATAGTCATACCATTTTAGTTTGCTCTCTACTTTGGACTCATTGCTATCTGCTCAAGGCTTTCAGAGCTTTTTTTTCACTGTAGTTCTTTTGCATTGTATTCTCAAAATTCTTCTTCACAAGATCAAAATGTGGAAGAATGTGAGTGTAAGAGGCAGCAATGCAGAGTGTGAAAACATGATTGCAGAGCATGAACAAGTGTTGGCAGCAGAGCTTGTAGTAACAACAAAGCGTCCTCAAGACATGACACAATGGCAGTGCATGAGGAAGTATTGGCAGCAGAGCTTGAATTGGTGAGGACAATGCTTGAGGACATCATGACAACAAAGCTAGTGCTAATGATAGATTTTAACAGTGCACACGTGAATTGAGCCACATGAAATAATGCTGGCAATAAAATATAGTGACAACAAAGATTGATGGCAGACTCATAAATTAAGGCAAACATGGATAGAGCAAAGATGCGACTGTGAGGCATGAGTGTTACATTTGTGCAGAGCAAGAGGTGATGGTGGAATTTGGATGCATAACTGATGTAGAGTAAGGGAGTGCTGGTGAGGCCTGGGAGAGTAGAGCTTGATGATAAACAAGCTTATTGATAAACTAGTAGTTAGGATTCCAGGCTGTTAGGCTATCAACTACATTCAGCACCAAAATCTTCATCATATGAAGATTTTTAACATGGTGAAAATACATTACCATGTTCCTTACCTTAAAAGTTTTCTTCATGATAGTGAAGCGACATCATTTGCGACATCAGCTATTTCTAGACAATTTGCTTCAAGTTTGAACAATTTTAGTTATCACTCATTTTATCAACCATGTTCTCTTCATGTCTGAACAGGCCTTAAGCAGATAGATGCATGTAGATGGTTAGTACATAGGTAAGGGCTAGTGGGTTGTTAAGAGGTAGGTGGTAAAGATATCAGCTGAGCAAACACCCTGGTTAGCTAGGGCCCT
>Ga0209611_10015017_pt1 | contig 10199 bp, 7 predicted proteins | sample S1TSphgellanicum_3_FD_187693 | JGI IMG/M metagenome (GOLD analysis project Ga0209611, IMG submission 187693) | Host-associated microbial communities from peat moss isolated from Minnesota, USA - S1T2_Fc - Sphagnum magellanicum MG (SPAdes) (version 2) | ecosystem: Host-associated > Plants > Peat... | reverse complement strand
CACACACCCCCCACAAAAATTTTATCCCACCGAGAAGTGGGATGTCAGTTTTTGTTGCTCTTGTTTGTTGGTTATCGATCTTGAATAGGTTTAGGGTTTCAGGTTCAGAGTAGATAAGTGACTGAAGGACTACCACACTCAAGTAAAAACGTGTCCCATGCAAAAAATTTGAGCTTAAGTTCCCTTTTTTTATTTGTCGTTAGTTAAATGATGTTACAATTTTTATCATTGTCTCATTAACACTCACTTATCACAATCCTGTAAAGCCCCTTAAGAAACCTCCAAGTACGATTAACCAAAAAGGATCAAACAGATGGGACGGGATCAACATAGATGGGTACTAAAATTTCATTCTCTAAATGTACACCTTCCACTTAGCAACAAATGATAAAGTCAGACATCGGTGTTCATAAGCTGTTCATCATCACCTGGCCATTGGCCCATAACCCATATAACTTCCGTACTTGTAATATAAACAAGATCTACTTAGGGGTCTTCTAACTATTTCTCTCTTTTCTCCATTGTCACTCTACCTATTAATTAATGGTTTGGGTGTGAACTAATGCCCCTTGTGCCTTTCTCCTCAAGGTGGCGTGGCCCCAAGAAGAAGATGGTGACCAAAAGAGGAGGTATAAAAAGTTATCTGGTTAGACCATAGCTTAGGCCTTGGATGAACCAACACTCACATTGTTACCATGGTTAAAATCTCAAAATCCATTTAAATTATTCCCAAATATTACCCCAAAAAATTTGCTTAGATTAAATGAAGGTCTCTGAGTGGGTACAAATCTAACATTTTTTGGGCTTAATACGTATAGGAGAAGGGCCTGAGTACAGGCCCTTCCATGATTTGAGATCTGTGGCCAGGCCGGTAGGCCGAGGGAACAGGTTGAAAATCACGGAAGGGCCTATACTCAAGCAGGCAAGGGAGCTGAAAATACAAAGGAAAAATCCAGGCAGTGCTTTACAGTCACACTAAGAGGCCTTACTCAAAGAGGTGAAAGTGCCAACATGGGTGCTCATTCACCCTGGCCAATGACACTTAGAACTGAGTTCTGTAATAAACTTGCCCACTAATTGTATTGTATGTCACCTTCTCAGAGGGACATTGGCCTACTTGTGACAAGGCCTATTTGTGACAAAGTGATATGAGATCGATGATGAGAACAATGACAAATTCTTCCCTCCCACCACCCTATCTTCATATCTCTTGACTTGTCATCAATTAGTTGGGACAACAAGGACTACCTCCAAATTGGAAGAAGAAGCATGTTTCTAACAACCATAGCATTTCCCTCTAACATGGTTGGCTGGCCAATTCTTCCACTTTCCTTCAATTTGGAAGAAGATGGATTTTCTAACTATCGTAATATGCCCCCACTAACATGGTTGCCCAAGTCTTCACTCCATCCTATTTGGACGAAGATGGATGTTTCTGACTACCATAACAACCCCCCACTAACATGGTTGGCCAAGTCTTCCACTCCCTCCAATTTGGAAGAAGATGGATGTTTCTAACTACCATAACATCCCCCACCAACACGGTTGGCCAAGTCTTCCACTCCCTCCAATTTGGAAGACTGAAGGACATTTTGAACTACTATAACTTCCTCCACTAGTGTGGTTGGCCAAGTCTTCTACTACTCCCTCCAATTTGGAAGAAGATGTGCATTTTTAACAACCCAAACATCCCACACTAACATGGTTGGCCAATATGTTCCCAAGGACTTTCTCTCTCTTTTGGAAGGAGGGGGTGAATTAATTTTTCAAAACCTGTTTATATTCCAAACAATTGGTTTTTTTTGGGGGGCAATTTATTGAGTGCTATATTTTGTATCTTTACTTGAGTTCTCATTGACTCCCCATGTATATATGTGTATGTGCATATATATAATATACATATAGCATATTTAAAAAGGGGCAAAAGTGGCCTTCATCCTTTTCTTTTTTTTGTCTCTTTTTTCAAAGTAAAGATGGATTGCACTTGTTACTTATTTGCCTATGAAAGTTCATATTTCTTTGGTTTTTTATTTACCCCAATTAAAGCTTGTTATGAAACCGCCAGGGTGAAGGGGGGAGAACATAGTTTGGGTGATCACTATGAAGCTGCACTGGTCACAATAGCCATGGCAGCTGCTGTCCCCAGACCAATAGCCAAGGCACCCTTCCACAACACCCATGGGACCTTTTTTTTTTCTCTTTTTTCTTGTTTTTTTTGGTATTCTCCCCTTCCTTTTGAACCCCCTGGACCCTTCATCCATGGTGGCCAAAATCATTGCTGTTTCACCACCCTTGGTTTTCATTGCCCTTCATTCATTTGAGTTCCCATGTGGTGAATTTGTTTTTAATAAAGAAAAAGGTCCCATGGGTGTTGTAAAAGAGTGTCATGGCTATTGAGGGAGAGATAGCAGCTGCCATGGCTATTGTGACCAACACATTTAGTAGTGATTGCCCAAACTATTTTTGCTTCTAACTTCACCTTCTCGAGTGAGGCCTCTTATTAGTAGTGGCTATATATAACCCAGGATACATTAAATTTGGACTCAAGGACCATGAATTTAGCCGAGCATGGTACAATTCTAATGTTTAGAATAATCCCAAGGTTGGAGGGAGGGGAGCATTGGATAAGTTAAGTTGCTAGTTGCTACCTATTTTTGGCAGCTAATAATCAGCCTCCAGCAAACCCTAAATAAAGTTCATTTCATAAAGAAAGAAAGAAAGGTTTGGGGGGTGGAGAGGGGAGCATTTATGACATGTTCTTTGCCAGATATTAATCCAGCCTACACAACAAACCCATCAAGGTTCTTCTTTTTTGTTGTGTACCAATTTATGTATCTCTTTGCGATCTTGAAGGAGACACACACACTTCCCCAACTTACTTGAAGTTATAAGGAAACACACACTTCCAAACATACTTAAAGTTGGGAGACACATCCTTCGGGAACATATACTTAAGTTAGGAGACACACACTTCTTCCGAGCATACTTAAGTTAGGATTGCTGTTGCGTAAATGTTCCATGCAATCATCAGCCAAGCTGACATATTACAACCCCATACCCAACAAAAAAAGCCTAGCAAAGCACCCCCCTCCAAGTCAACACCTACTACAACATTTCTTTTTCAAATCCAACCCTATAAAATTAAGAAGAAATTCATATTAACTAATGGGTCTCCCATCCAAATATGTAGGTATTCAACTAGCAGTTCCCCCTTAGATTATACCTAACTTTAGGCCAACATTTTAGGGGGAGGGGTGTAGGGGGATCATGAGTCTCATGGGGAATTTGATCAAAACCTAAATTTAGGCCAACATTTCAAATGAAAATAGTTGGGGGCAAACATCCTTGAATGTAGGAGCAAATTAAGGGTCTCACTCTAGTATTTCTTTTCTCTTTTTTTTCCCCTTAAGAACACATTACACAATTAATCTTTTGTTTTTTCTGTTATAGTATCCAATTTCATTTCTCCTTGGCAAGGATAACTATTGGAGTGAATTTGTGGCATTTGGTCTTTTGTGGATCTGAAGTACTTCTTTCATGCTTACTTGCCCAATTATTTGGGTTGGTTGCATAAGTAGATAAAGTACTTACATGTTAAACTTTTTTATCTCAATCTCTACCCACTCGGGATAAGCTACAGGTGCGACAAAGCATCTAACATGCTGGAAAGATCTCGACAACAAGCAACATGTGTCGGTCATCAGTTATCAAAATGGCACCAACAACACTTGCTTGAGAGGGGGGCATTCAACTGTAGCACAAAATTAAAATGTTCTTTGGAAAAACCTTCTTGTAAGGTTAGGTTTTTCAAGGTCTCCCATCTCCATCTCAATTCCTTGAGGAACTTAATGGAAACCATTGCCAAGGTTTAGTTCAATTGATGATCTATTGATTGGTTGATTTTCTTTTCTTTTTTCCTTTCCTTTCAATCCAATAAGTTTCCTTTATACATTTTCATTTTATTTCATCTCTTCATATATAATGGTCTCTTTTCATTAGTATCAAGAGGAAGAATTCAAGGTTGGGTCTCCTCCATATTCACCTACTTCAAAAAACATTTTATTTTCTCAAATAAAATCTATATGGTGTTATGTTTTGAAGAGTTTTAACATAGGTAAGAGGGAGAGGATTAGGATATCCTTTCAGATCCTTAGCACTATTCTTGAAGTTTCGAAACCTTGTCCATAATGGTCCAAGACATTCAGAATCAGCTTTTTGCCCCTCCTTACACAAAGTATAGTCAGATTATCGTCATCCATCTTCATGCCTATAACTTCAAAAACAAATTTGATGAAGGGTTTTTTTTTTCTTTTCACCCATGCCGGTGAATGATCCATCTTCGTGCCTATAACTTCAAAACAAAATTTGATGAAGGTTTTTTTTTTTTCCACCCATGGTGGTGGATGTAGCTTATAACTTCTTCAAGATACATTTGTAAAGTCATCATCGCCCTCTCATTTTCTCCGGTAAGTTTAAAACCGTTTGTACATATTGTACACATTCCTTTCATTGTATATACAATAAAATATAAACCAAAGTTTCTTTTTTTTTTCATTTTTTTATGTTGGTATTCCCTTTTGTTTGTTATAGTAGTGCATTTCTTTTTAAGGGTGAATAGGTCGTAAAACTTAGGTAAATGGCTTGTGTTTTGTTTTTACTTATGTTGTATTATTCTCGATGGGGCAATGGGGGGAGGATTTGTATAAAGTTTCATTGGGTGCATATTATCAAAGCTCCACACAACGCATGTCCCTACACACCAAGACATTTAGAATCTCATATTTTGTCAGTCACTAGCGACTTGTTACATAATAAAATCTCTCCGTTCTTTTGGGCTCTTTTGAATTGGTTCAGCTCTTCCCCCTACCCCTCCGTCCATTTATCACCAACAATCTTTTTTTTTTTCTTCCTTTCTTTCCGTCTATTTAAGTAGCTAGCTTTTGGAAAAAGGCAGCTATCGAGTCTCCTTCTTCTTTGAGTCTATGCTCTAAATATGCCCGTTGATGTGGTTTGGAAGTTGTTCGAGTTTGGACATGGGACATTACCTGACAAACAAGTTTGCTTATAATATTGGGGAGGGGGGGTAGAGCTAAACTCTCTCAGGGGGGGTTGCATTGGCCACCATTACTTTTGCCCATCACCACTGCAGCAGTTGCTTTGTGCCAAATAAACAAAGTCAGGAGAATCTTACGGACTATTGGCTTGACTACTTGGGTGAATCCCCCAGTCAAGCACGCTAGGGATCAAAACTTCCCCTTCTATAACTGCAATACCTAACCTATGAGTTTGTCATTTGCATTGAAGCTCAAGCTTGATATCAAGCATTGTGATGAAAGATTCCAATTTTCATCACCCTTGGATGACTTCTAATTTTGGGAGCTCGTAACTTTTGATGAAACAAATCACATTCTTAATCCAACTCACAATTTGTTGTTTTTCCTCTTGGTGAAGTTTTGGCAAGCCAAAAAAAGAAAAAAGTCTGGTGTAAAAGGTACAAAGGGTTTTTTATGAAAAAAATGGGCCCAAGTCGTCACATTGTGAGGAAAAAATAAAATCTAAAGTCACCATATTTAGAGAGTGGGTTCCAACAAGTCAACAAACCATAGGAGAAGAAGTTTTAAAATTTTGTACTTCCCCATCCATTGAACCTCTAATCAAATTTGGTTCATTCTTGTTGTGCATGATCGCTAATGCACCTACTTCACAGATTTAAAAAAATAAAATTACTTACAACCAATCCCAAAATTACACTTCCATACAACAAAATTCTCAAGTCAATGGCCCAATAAGAGGTCACTATGGTGCAATATCATCACAAATTCAAAGATTATAAATTGTCATCACAAACTTACTAAGTTTCATAGGTTTGTATGAAATTTGATTTTCAAAGTTTGGATAAAAATCGTATGAATTTCATATCATGATTAATATGAATAATATATGTACATATTCAACATTTTGAATATTTAAATAAATGAAACATTATTTCTAAATGCTATACGTAAATGTTCATGTTTAATATACAAAAATCACATAATTTTGTGCAAACTTCCATCACAATATTACATAAATTTATAAATTATACATATTTCATGTTATAAATTTAAAAACATATTTTTATTTTTATTTTGTCATTTTTACATTTTGAAACCACAACATATGGTTGTAACAAAAAAAATCTTGTCTAGGTTCAAATATGATAAATCAAAAGTTGAAGAGTATCAGCTTGTCCTAACATCAAGTCTTGGAAACTTGTTGGTTGTTAACTTAATTGGGCATCTGGGGGCAGATGAATTAGCTGACCTACTACAGCAATGTGTGAGTGCTACAACAAAGTCTACTTTTGGCAACAAGCCTTTGGGAGGGAGCTGCATAGAAAGACATTACCATAAACCTTGGTTTGACGTTGACTACCGTACAGTGAAACGTGAGATGAAGCTTTGGCTGAAAGCCAACCCCGATTCGCACGCTACTAAACATCAAGCAAGTAAACTTAAAATTTTATTAAAAAGGAAAAAAAAAATTTAGGAAACTACAAAAGCTCAACATATGTGTGTGCTTGCCAAGGTGGATGCGCTTTCATTTTGGAAAAAGTACCGGCCAAAGGCACTCGTTGTGGACAAGATCAGTGCAACTACGCTTTTGGAAGGCTTCCGCGGGGTAGTTGGCCAATCTTCGCCACCCATACAGCTGCAAACTGATCATTTCACTCAGGTGACCGAACCTCCACCTAACCACACCCTGAACACAGATATCACACTTGCTGAACTACTTCAACCACTGAAAAAACTAGAAAAGAACAAGGTTGCTAGTTTGGATGGTATGAAAATTAAATTCATTTTGGATGCGGGAGAGCTGCTACACATGCCACTATTGGCAACGTTCAACTGCTTTCTAGAGGAAGGCTTTCAAGAAGCCCTTTCCACTAGGGTGGTCCACGCACTTTTTAAAGGGGGCGATGCCTCCAAATTTGACAACTATAGGGGGATAACAATTAAGCCTATCCTAGCAAAGTTGTTCACTATGATCCTGGACAAAAGGTTGAACGAATGGACTGAACAACATGGGCTATGTGCCAAGGGTCAAACTAGGTTTCGCAAAGATTACCGCACTATTGACTAACTCATCATATTACAAACTCTGATAAAACAAAGCAAGGCAAAAAAGAAGCCACTATATTGCTATTTTATGGACTTAAAAAAGGCATTCGATACTATGTCGTGTGAAGTGTTTTGACAAGTGTTACCTGGCCTCGAGGTGGAGGGACACTTCTTACAATGCCCACAAGTGATGTACGTTAAGGATACCGTACGCATTAACCACCCAAGCAAGGGTGTAACCTCCAGCTTCATGTGTCAATAAGGTGTGAAACAAGGTTATCCTCTCAGCCCCCTATTGTTTGGGATATATTTGGATGCCCTAAAAGGGTGTTTAAACGGCAGAAAATGTGATGCACTGGCCCTAGCAGACGTGCACGTATGGCTATTGCTTTTTGCAAATGACCTCGCTTTTACGTCGAAGTCAGAGGTGGGACTACAACAATAATTAAACGTGCTCCAATAGTTCTGTGCTAAATGTGGACTTACAGTGAACGTGAAAAAAACAAAAATCATGGTGTTCAATTCTACTCACCCATGTCAAGAATTTATGTTCGAAGGTGACGTTATTCAGCGTGTGCACACCTTCAAATACCTGGGGATCCTGCTCAAAACCACCTCGAACCTAGATAGTGTAGTGGAACATCTAACAGCTGCTAGTAGGCATTCACTATTCGCACTTAACCGACACTGTGCGGAGCTACATATTATAGATGACACACTCCCAACCTCCTCAAGAGATTCAAATGTGAGTCTAAAATGAAAACAACGGAAGAATAGGAAGTTGGGCATACTCCTTAACTCGTAGCACTTCGAGGGTAGAAAGGCGTGCTAGAGCTCTAGGATGGGAATAGGAAGATTAAAAAGCACTTCAATCACTCACACGTACTTGCACAAACCAAACAACAAGTTGGTTAGTGCATAGTTGGAACACTTTTGGTGCTAGGACGAGCCATGGACAAATTTGGACTCACAAAACTCACCACAGCCCGGACTTGGGGGAAGCCACCACCTTCTCCCTTATATTAAACTTTGTGCCTCTCCACGAGGCCCACATCCAAATGACATTTTGTCCTGGGACTCCCAAATGGGAGTCCCGAAATTCCCAAAGTTAGAACTTCCGCAACTTTGGGGCCCTTTAACTTTGTGTGCAAACCTCTGATTGAGATGAGGTCTAAAGCAAAGTTGTAGCCCTCATCGAGAGCTTTCCAACGGTATGTGGCACGTCACCTACACACAAGGAAATCAAGTCAATTCTCGACTTTTAGTGGTCAAGAGTCAAATTGCCAATTTGACTCCCGACCTTTCTTTTGGCCATAACTTGTGTTTCAGATGTCCAAATGGGTCATACGATCCCATTTTAGACATCTACGTTTCAATATCTTTCCAATGATATAAAAACTCTTTAATCCAATGGGTTTTAACCCCTGCAATCACCTTCTAAACCCTAAACCCTAAACCCAAAATGGGAGTTCACTTGAGAATGTGAAAGTTCATTCCCTCACACTCTTTTGCACTCTTGGGAACATAAGATGTGACCCCCGGGCTTCCCTCTTGGCCCGCAACTTTGCAAGCCCTTGCTCTGGTCACAAGCCCAAGGTTAGGGTTGCGACAATGGACGTTAAACTACGATGCGGCCTCTTCAACACGTTGGTGCATTCCATAGCAAGCTATACCTGTGAGGTTTAGGTGAACTCCAAAAAAATAAAGGTTATTGAAATAGTGTACCAAAGGTTCTTCAAATCCCTGCTCAGGGTGTGAAAAACAACCAGCACGTCCATCGTGCTAACATAATTTGGCAAATTCCCCTTTGAACACTTTGCATGGGGACAAGCATTGTTTTACTATAACCGTGTGAGCACGGTCACTAAAAACTGCATCTTGGGAAATGCATGGGAAACCCAGCTCACTATGCTTGTTGCAGGAAATAAATGTTGGGTTGGATCCATGAAAAAATGGCTACTCTAAAATCAGCCCCAAGAGGTGGCAAGATTTTTGCCTCCAATTCAACCGTCACTGGAAACGGCGCCTCAGCTTGCAATGACCTGTGCGCTCCAAGCAAAGACTGTTCAACTGCCGCTAAGAACGGTTCCTAGGACAACACACATACATCCGACCTATCTAGCATGGGTGAAAGGTTGGGCAAAAAGTCAAGTACTTTGGTGCAACACGCACAATGTACGAATGGGAGCTCAAGTGGCTAAGTTGGCCATGCTATAGCTAGTGCAGCTAGTTACTGCTAGATCTATGACGAGAGGCCCGATTAACCAAGAGGCTGGGGCCACACCCCTTCCAGGTTTTCCCCACACAATGTTGAGTGTAAAGAAGGTGAAAGATAATATGTGATTAACTTTCATTGAAAAGCTTTTTACTAATTGCAAGATCGGGACTAACGTGCAGACAAGATATTTGAGCTTCAAAGGTATGTCATATGAGAGCGAAAACTAATTGTGTGACATTAGTTGTGTTCAACTGCAGAAAGCTTTGGCTCAGTTTCGGTGTGGCAACACGTAGCTTAAAGTAATGTTAGGTGTGTGGAAGGGCGTGCAAAGAAGCTTTGTTGAGGCTACGACTTGGGGAAGGTAGAGGATGAAGAACACTTGCTCCTTGTCTGTCCAAATACACAGAAAGTTAGGGAACACTTTTGTTCAACCCTGCTCCTCACCCACACGAACACTCTTGCTAGGTTCATGCAGACTACGAACACAATCGCCTTGGTCAAGTTTGTGGCATGCTACCAGTACCAGAGGACAATCTGTCCTCCATGATCTACCTTTCATCTAATAAACTCTCTAGTCCCAAATGGACGTAAAATTGTAAACAATAAACAGAAACCCACAAATTTTGCAAAGATATATTACTTTATGAATTTCATTAAAATTTTGTGATATTGAAAATGTGGCGATGATTTACATGGATTTTATTTTCACTACATATAGTTTTTAAAATGTGCATACATTTTGATACCTTGGCTCAATTTAAATCTAGTTGTTAGATCATCCCTAGTGGTGGGCAGTATGTCACCCTCCACGTTAAAATTGGATGAAGAACAGCCAAACACATGCCGGTTTAGCTCAGGAAAATGGTTTTGCTCCTGCATCT
>Ga0209611_10015015_pt1 | contig 10200 bp, 5 predicted proteins | sample S1TSphgellanicum_3_FD_187693 | JGI IMG/M metagenome (GOLD analysis project Ga0209611, IMG submission 187693) | Host-associated microbial communities from peat moss isolated from Minnesota, USA - S1T2_Fc - Sphagnum magellanicum MG (SPAdes) (version 2) | ecosystem: Host-associated > Plants > Peat... | reverse complement strand
CAAGAAGATTGGTAGGAAGATTTCTGGGGAACTAAGGGATGAGGTTAAAAGGAGTATATTTGAAGCAGGTTGAGGAGGAGTTCCATGGGCTATTTGGTGATGAAGAAAAGCTAAGTGGCTAGACTTTTTGAAGACTAGAAATGTGTGTAGGATTTGGATTTTGGGAGTGGTAATTTGTTAAGAATAAAATTTCATTAGGACTACTAGATCGGAAAAACCCCGACGATTGAATTTCTGTTGTGCTAAAAGTTAGGAAAGGTCTAAAGGTTTTATATGTTTTTTTTGTAGGGACCAACACAAGGGAGATGATGATTGAGTCAAGGATTTTTGGAGTGGCTGTGTGGCAGCTCATGTGTGATAACTTTGGGGATCTTGAAATGATGAGTGCCTAATTTGTTCCATCTTAAGGAGAGAGTACTTGCTACGTATCATGGGAGCTCTGAGGTTTTTGGGAAGGGGATATTGGAGAATAGAATATATTACCTTGATTGATCCTACCCTAAATTTCTATTCAGTTTCTGAGAAGAACCATGTGAAGTTGTTGAGTTGGTCTTTGTGGGGTTTTTGTTGTTGGGTATGAGTTGCCACTCTTGTGAAACAACATGTTGACTTTCAGAGAGGAAATCAAGAGCGAAACTAATCCTTTGTGGTCCACAGAAATAAGATGATAGAATGTAGATGTCTACAAGGTTTTTGATGGAGAAGTAATACTTGAAGCAGATCTGTTTGTCTCTGTTAAACCTTTGTAATACGCACCAATCTCTGTATGTTCAACAGTTGGGATTTATACAATGAAGAAAATATTTCCCTTTTCTTTTTGGTGACAAGTTTTTATCCTACATAAATATTAATAATTTTGATAATTTTTGCTAGGGTTGGTAGTGATAATCATGATGTTAATAGCTTAAATTGAAACCCAAGTTCTAACAAGGAGGATATTAAAAAGGTTCATTAACATGGGAATGAAGGCAATTTTGAGATGCCATGCCTATGCATATCATCCAAAACGATTCATATAATTTCGCATGAAAATTATTTAATAAACTTGATAAATTAGAGTTAAATTGAAATAGAGTTAATTTGGACAACTATAATGGGAAGAATTTTTTTGCAAATATATATTGATTGTTAATATTATATTGTTAAGGAAAACATACTATGGGAAAAAAAGAAAAGTAATAATGAAAGGATTCATTTCTAGATGCCAAATACAGAACGAGGGGATGATTCGTAACCAGGTGACACTGCATCATGACCTGAAGTTTTTCATCACCTGGATTTTTCCACCGTAGATCGATTTTCGATCGGACGGAGATACACGAAACCCTAACTGGAGCTCTCTATTTTTTAGTTGCAGTGTCAAATCTTTGTCTCTCTATTTGCGATTTTGCTTTTCGGAGTTTCACGGCGGCGGCGTCCGCGTCCCTTCTCATTTCCGGCGTCTGCTTTCTCTCCGGAAGCTTCTCACCATGGGTCGTATGCACAGCAGCGGGTAAGAAACTATGGATTTCTATCCCGTTCCTTTTTTTTTCCGGCAATGTTTGGTGCAGATTTGTGAATACGGCGTCTGGATGATAGCAGGGTTTGTTTCCTTCAAGAAGAGTCCCTGCTATCTCTTATTCTTATGCCTTCCTCGTCCGCGTAGAATGGATTTCTCTTCTACCTTTTGTTTGAAGTGCGTGCACAGTTTGATATGTTTGTTAGGATAGTAAGGTTGCGAGCCAACTTAATATCTGAATCTTCTTCCGCCATTGTATCGGAATATGTGACAGACAAATTTGACCTACGTGTCTCATTGTAGCAGTCGGAGACTGTACAGTTTAGATGGTTTTTGGTAGGGCAAGGTATCGTGTCTCTGAAGCTTTGTTAGAACGCTTCTCGCAGGAAGGGCATGTCCTCCTCAGCTTTGCCCTACAAGAGGACGCCCCCAAGCTGGTTGAAGGTCACCACTGCGGAGGTAGAAGATCATATCTGCAAGTTGGCGAAGAAGGGTTTAACTCCCTCCCAGATCGGTGTTATCCTAAGGGACTCTCACGGTATTGCACAGGTCAACAGCGTGACAGGGAGCAAAGTTCTCCGCATCCTCAAGGGCCATGGTAGCGTATGAACCCTCTTTTGTGTTGCCTTCTGTATGCCGCACTGGCAAGCCCTTTTTCCATAGGGCTTAAACAGTGAGCTATCAGGGGTTGATTATGGTAAAACCTTGTCATTACCGGTGGTTGATTGAACTGCATTAGGATGTCCTTCCTTTTTATTACTTCTACTCTCATTGTTGCAGAGGTGCAGTTTGTGCCTTTCTTATGATGACTGAAATATTGTCAAGTTCTTTCTGCAGAGCATTTGACATTGATTTGGTGAAGCTGTCTTCTGAATGGGAGCTGCTATTCATTTTTACTGACATGGCCTTTTGCAGGTTTGGGACCTGAGATCCCTGAGGATTTATACCACTTGATCAAGAAGGCTGTGGCTGTGCGCAAGCATCTGGAGAGGAACCGCAAGGATAAAGACTCAAAGTTCCGCCTTATTCTCATTGAGAGTCGCGTCCACCGCCTGGCCCGCTATTACAAGCGCACCAAGAAGCTCCCACCCAACTGGAAGTAGTGAGTGCCTGGACGCCTTCTGGTGTTGTATCAGGTTTTTGGGTGCAATAGATGAGCTTACTATGTCTGTGGATGAGATGTATGTGTCTTACAGAAATGTGTTTGCATGTGATGGTTTTCTGAACTTCCATGCTTGCTTACTCCTGACTTTTCCTTGCTTGTCTGTTTGTGCAGTGAGTCCGCTACTGCCAGCACCTTGGTTGCTTAATTGATGTAGATGAAAGTTTTGAGTTCAAGAGATGATTTGTAGTCTGGTTTCTGCATTCAACCAGTTTGACATCAGATTTTGTTTCTGGGGTTTGCCCCACATGTTATTTGACACCTAACCCTAAATGTCATGGCACGTTGGATAATGATGCCATGTGTTAAACCCATAGGGTTTTTGAGGATTGGTTTTGGACTCCCTTTCCAGGGAGGTTTTTTAACACCTATCTTTCAGCAATTGTGAATCTGCATCCCTCTATTCATTGCAAGCTTTCACCCATCTCTGGTAGGAGGTTTTGCAGATGTTTGGGAAGTTGGAGCTATTGTCTGTATTTTAACATTCTGCCCAAACACATGCTCTCCATGTTTGTTTTGTTCTATAATTTAATCTCTCTCTTTTTAGCCCAATCCTGTCAGTTCTCAGCTGGATGCACATTGCATCGATTATGTATGCTGGCAGTTGCACATAGCTTAATTGTACCTCATAATGGCTTCGTTTACAATGATTCGAAAGGCTTTCAACTATGACTTTGTCCACAAGCATTCTCAGTTAGACTTTTAAAGTATGAATTGATCACCTCAATTGCCTTATAGATCCTGGTATTTGAGGTTCTGCCAAATTTTGTAGCCAACAGGAGTATGCTTCTGGGATCTGAAGACAGTGTTGCCCAAATTTGTTTCTCTTAGATAACCAAGCTCTCAATGCCAAACAGCAATGGCTGGCCTTTTAAAGTTAATATGAAGGTGAAGCAGACATTTAAAATGATATCTGTTTGGTGTGGCTGGCTTGTGTTAAGTCTTCATTGTGATTACTTAAGGACGTTTGCTGCCTAATGAGGGAGCTATTTGAGGGCACCCTTTGCTGTCTAAAGGTCTATGTGCACTTGTCCGTGGTTGGCTTGGTCTCGCTGCTAAGTTAATGTTTGAATTGCCTGCTCATAACCTCATTCACACCTGTAGTGTGAGATAGTACAAAATCTGAGGTGGGTGTCTACATGTTTGCCATCAAGACAGGTTGGAGCAAATCTATATCACTTTCACCCCATGATTTTCAAAATGAGCTTATGGAGATATTGCCATTAACATTGTTGTGACATGATGTGAAATCTTGCACCTATCATTTCAAAATGTAATTCTTCTGTACAGAAAATGGTGAGGAATCTTCCCTATAACGTCATTGTCATTGGCTCTGTAGATCTATGCCACTGCAAGCAGGGGAATTTTAGGAAAACATGCCACTCTGTAATTGCTAAGGGCAAGCCCAAAGCTACCAACTACAAGTGTGGTGAATGCATCATTCCCCTCTGTGCTATGTTGAATCTCTTCCTCCTTTGCTGCTAGGTTTTATTCGGCCTCTTTGTCCTTGATTCCTGTGGTCATTTCCTTCTCTTCCAATTTTTGTTGACCTAGTGAGGACCATGACTTCTGAGTCTTCTCAACACTTTCTGTTTACAGATGGGTTCATGACATTACCCTCCAAGAACTTGTTTGGGGAAATTAATCTTGCTTGTTTCAAACCCAAGTGGATGTCTGGAAATGACTAAGGGGGGTAACTAGGAGGAGGACTACCTTTAAACCCTTTGAACCTCCAGGGGTGAAAGTGATGAGAGAATGAATGCACGTTCTCCAAGAGCTTAAATGTTTACTCACCAACCTCTCTATCTTCTCTAAAAAAAACTAAATATCCAGCATGTCTTTATATGTTGGCATTATCATGTTGCTGTTGATGGTTGCTGAACACTGTATGTATGCACCTGTCTGTTGTGGTTGTTCGTTGTGCTTCGATATGTGTGCACTGCCTGATGGGATGGTTTTGTTTTCCTGTTGTGTTCCTTGTGCCTCTTGCTGCTCATCAAAACTACCTTCAACTTTCAAGTCCTTTTTTAAAAACAGTTTTTAAAGCTTGTTGGCACAGATTTTTTTTTCACCCCCTCAATTTTGTGGTGTAGCGACTCTGATGATCACCCACAACAAGGGGAATTAGCCAAATTTGGCTACTAAGGTCAGAAGCAAAATTTATTCGAAAAAATCTAAGAATTCTTCTACATTTTGGCAACCTGTCAGAACCTGTTGTCTTAAACATGACAATCCCAGAAAAAAATTCCTTAGAAGTCTGGTGATGTTGGCACATTTTTTTTCACAAAAATCCTTTTTACTGGATTGTTTCCCTCAGGCGCCACTTTGAGAAAATTCACCAAAATTTATTATGAAAAAAAAAAAAACTTAAGTTTTGGGCTTCCTTTTTGTTTTTCCTCTCTTTTTTAAAATTTATGTTAGTTCAATGTTGTCAGACCTTTTTAAAACTTGTCAGAATTTGCTTATGAGTGCCAATGGAGTACAAGTTATGTAGCGTAAGGTACCCACTACATTGTACAAGGGCAGTACATATTTAGTAAGGTCCCAGTCATTGTAGTCATCATAAGCTGACAGGTTTTCCAGTAGGAGAAGAAGGCCAGATTCTGTTGAAATATGTAATTTTTTGGGAACAAAAATGGTCCAGCAGCCCCATTTTAAGTATTTCACAATTTTTGACATTCCAGAATACTAATGTTGTCAAACATGTGATATTTATTTAAAATAATTTAATTAATGCCAGAATGGTGAAGGTACTATGATATACAAAGCAATGTTGGCCACAATAATTTACAATCCGCAATAAGAGTTAGAGAAGATCCATCCACAGTGCATACCTAGTATGTCAATTGACTACGAGTGTCTGTCGCATCCAAAACAGTGTACCACTTACTAGAAGGGTGCTTCTTTCTTTTGCACTTAGAGCATTTGTAGGTGTGGTGCTGAGTATGTGATCCTGCAAAATTATTTCTCACATCCAAGTTTAGTTATTTACTTCTTTTTTTTTTTCCAACCCCACTCATAAAACTAAAACTAGGACTCTAAATGGGTGGGAGGCTACTAATAGCAAACCACCTCGGCCAATCATTATGCTTGGCCAATCAGAAACAGGGAGCACCAGTCAGATCATACTTATTTAGAATCTTCTGTAGACTTTGCAGTGCCCAGTACCAGTCTCAGCAAATTGTGCAAAAGTTGCTGGGATACCCGCCAAAACTATTTTGCTGAGCCACATTGGCATGTTTTGACTGTTCTTCATCCACTTTTAATTTGCAGGGTCACATACTGCACTACTGGGACTTGCTCTTAGTTAAGATACAAAGCTGCTTACACTTGTCATAATGGGGAGCAATTCCAATCACCGGTCTTCTACTCTAAAATAACAATAAAAACCCATGAAAATACAATATAGCCCCTTTGAAATAATACAAAACATATAAAGAGGAAGATTGGGAATAATGCACATTTAAGAGGAAGAAGATCTTTGAAACAAAACAAAATGTAAAAGGAAGAGCCTCTGAAATGAATGCAAAAGGGCGAATCAATAATAGCATATTTTTCCATTCAGGGCACAAGAAACCAAAGCACATGAGTGAATCTGGGTTTTGGGTTGTTGATTCAGGGTTTAAGGTGTAGACTTTACTTTAGGCAACCAGATCTATACTCTTACTCTTCTCCTCCTCCTCCTCCTCCTCTTCCTGGCCATTAAACTTTCATGCACAAGGCCAATTTTTCGGGGGTGGGGTTGGATATGGGTTTGGATGTTTCCAAAGCTCCACAAAAAGGTTGCATTCTTCATCCTCTTCAAATTGCTCCTAGGTTTATGCAATGTATATGGTTTTTTTACCCCATTAACATAGTGCAGGTACTCTCACACTAGCAACCAAGCACAAGAGACAAGTTGATTGTTGTCATCCTTTCATCTTCTTTCAGCCTTCCATGCATGCACAAATATGTGTAGTGAAATTACCCCATTTTCTTCTGGTACCTCAAATCCTCACGTACTTTGAACGAAATCCCAGCTAACAACCACATCAACAGCCACTACCAACTGATTTTTTCCCTCTTTCTAAAACCAGCCAAACAAGGCGACAAAATTTGGTGCACAAGCATCAAAAACAAAGTGCCTATGTCAAACAAAGAAAGCTTCAATCATTCTTTGCTGTTGGCTTTTGTTTTGTCTTTGGGAGGAGGAGGGCTTGGGAGTTGGGGATTTTAGAAGCAATTTTTAAAATTTTGGGGGCGAAAAACGGAACAATCATTCAATCAATCCATGTCAGGCATTACCTATCTCTATCCTATCCATAGGCACGGTGCTCACTTGTTATATACAACATGAAAAAAATTAATTCAATAAATAAAAAAATTCAAAGGAGTCATGGGTCCATCTATCCTATCCATGGGCAAGGTGCTCACTTGTTATTATGAAAAATTATTCAAAAGGAGTCAGGGGTGGGTCTACTCTTATTAGTCACTTAGTCCTATCCAACTCTGATGATCATCACTTAGTCATATTGAACAATGTCCAACAATTAGTCTCACCAAACAATGCCCGACAAACAAATGGACTGACATTGCTCCCAGTGGGACTTTTTTTTTTGGGGGAAGGGGCTGGGGAGTGGGGGCGGGGTGGGGGGTGGTCTAATAATAAGTCTCTTCTTATTTCAACCTTATTGAACACAAGGCCTTGAACTTGTCTCTCTAAGGTAACCAGAATTGGTGGGACTTTAAGCACCACAATTATGGGCAAGTTGTGGACGTGTGTTACGTCCTCTTCTTTGCCAAAAATGCTTTGTGATTGAACTTAGTGCTGGGTCCCTTGCCAATTTCCATCTCTCCTCTAGCCTACTGCATCATAAGAACTTGGTATAAAGAGCTTCTGTACTCTTTTGTAATGTTAGATTTACAAAGGGTTTTCAGTCAGCTAGAAGATGGTTCAGGGACCTGGAGCATCACCTTGCTCATGATGAGCTAGCATGTTCAGTATAATGGAATGGGCCCCCTGAGTAGAGTGTGCAAATACCAGAAAACCCTACAGGGATGAACCACCATCCCACTCATTCTATGGGATTAGGTTCTAGGGGGACCTGTTCTCAAGTATAACCAACCGGTGTTCCCAAGCATTGATTAACAGCACATGAGTACTCAACTCATTCCCACCAATTCATCCACATTATATGTGAATGAGTGGATTGCCCTAAACCCTAGAACCAAATGATGGATGATTTCTCCTTTTCCACACTTTGATAAGGAAATTAGGGGGGTCTATCCAAAGTTGTTTCATTGCAATTATTTTGCTCATATCTTGCTCACTCTTTTTAATTTTCTTTTTTATACCTTTGAATGAGATTCTTGGCTTCTAAAAAGGTCTTAAATTTTATATTCATGTAACATGCAACAGACCATTATTTTGCACCCTAGATATTATTCATATTATTTTTCAAAAAAAAAAGAAAAAAAAAAGAAGCCATGAGCTTCTTCTTTGATTTTTTATTTATTTTTCAATACAAAAGAGCCAACATTGGTTTTGTTCATCTCATTCCAACATATATGCACGGCAGATAGGTAGTCTACCAACCTAATTTTTTTGCTCTAAGAAACATGATAAATCGGGTACCCCGAAAAGATACTACACCTGAGATATGATAAATTGGGTACCGGAAATGATATATACCTACCTGAAGATTTCTCAAGATTCTGCAAAAAGTTTCCCCCTTTCTTTACCGAAGAAGGTAGATCTGTGGGCATAGGTAAAACCGTATTCTGGAACATGCAAGGTGCGGGCCATTGTGCCTGGAAAGGTGCATGTGAGGAATTTGGGCAAGAGCATGGTAGGGCGAGCCAAATGTTTTTTGAATGGGCAGCAAGATGGGTCAAAATGGCATGTACCCAGCCCATTCCATACTGTAATGGTTTTCATGATTTTCTCAATGGGCATGTGGATTTACAGAATGGTATGAGGATTTTGCACAATGGCCATGTGGATTTTTAAAAACAATTGTTAGGTCAGTTAGCCCAGAACCAAGAAGACATGTCCATCGTTCCGCTATATAAAAGGGGATTATAAAAGAGGCAGAAAAGGTCACATGCAAAACCATTACGTCTGTTGGAATTTGCTTATTGCTTATCAAGGAGAGGTTATAGAGAATAAAGTCACCACTAGGATGTACAGTACATAACATATTTGTACCCTACACATTTTTTTAGGTTTTGTTATTTATTTATTTCTTTCTTTCTTTCTTTCTTTATTTTGTTCTGTAGGTGGGTGGAACAAGGAACCCCAACACACACAAAGAGATGGTATTAAACACCGTATCCTTTGCAACCTACCAATTCACAGCCGCTCACTCCTCACACACACAAAAAAACATAAAATTTGGAAACTTCACAATCTGAGTTTGCTATCATGAATATAAATTATATATATATATAGAGAGAGAGTTGTGTCAAGCTCTATTTTATAAATTTTTCTTTTCATTTTTCTTTTTCAAAATAGGTAGGTTTAGGGTTTAGGGTTCACCCTAAACCCTCCCTCCCCACCTAGCCTTCCTAATTCTAAAATAGTGTTACCTACCTAGTAGGAATATGAAAAGTAAAAAATTCCTTGTATGTTGCTCTGATACTATTAGAGTTCAAAGATGATTTGTAGAACTTCAGGTGACATTTTTATACCACTTTAAATTGTTTAAGATGAATAAGAAATTAGAAGGTTATGAGGTTTGAAAATAAAAGGTGTCCAAACAGAATGGAAAGGAAAAAAAAAACATGTTTTATAAGTTGAAAAGCTTTTTTCTTTTCTTTTTTTTTTGTTATTTTTTCATTACTCCTTTTCCTTTGCACTTCAAAGAGGATTTCTAAAGCTTGAGGTAGCACTCACATAACATTTTGAAGCACATATGATGAACATATAAATAAGTGTTCGGTCATAGGCAGCCGATTGGTGATGGGCCGGTCTACCCCTGGAGATGGATGGGGAAGAAAAACAGAAGAAGAAGAAGAGAGAGGTACGAAAGGATGATGATGATGATGACGACGACGACATCTCAATCAGGTGACGACTTGCGACGACCAATAATCAATTCAGGTCCCAAGTTTCTGTCTAGGCTTCGACATTACTCATTTGCGGACCTCGATGTCCAATCAGAGAGGTGAAATCCAAGTTCACCTGTGGATCACGCAATGAAATCCAAGCGCCAATTTTCTTGTCACGTCGCATCTTCGTCCCTTCCCTTCTGCCTCTGTTCCTCTTCGTTCTCGACGACTCTCTCTCTTCCCGAGCGAGCGAGCGAGCGAGTGAGCTCTTGCGCTCGCTCTCGCGCATTGTCGCTGAACCAATTCCTTACTGCAATTAATTCTTGTTGTATTTTCTTGTTGTTGTTTGTTGTTGATTTTAAAATAAAATATACTTATGTAGTTTTTTTTTTCTTTATACAAATGATGTTGTATCTGGATCTCCATCTCTCTTTGTCTGTTTCTCTCTGTAATTGCGACGACACTGTGCTCTCTTCAGCTCTCGTTTTGTTTTTGTTTTTTTTCCTTTGTT
>Ga0209611_10015013_pt1 | contig 10200 bp, 7 predicted proteins | sample S1TSphgellanicum_3_FD_187693 | JGI IMG/M metagenome (GOLD analysis project Ga0209611, IMG submission 187693) | Host-associated microbial communities from peat moss isolated from Minnesota, USA - S1T2_Fc - Sphagnum magellanicum MG (SPAdes) (version 2) | ecosystem: Host-associated > Plants > Peat... | reverse complement strand
GTAAGGTAAGGGAGAGACTAGAGAACAATGGAAGCTTTTCCAAGTTGGTCCCACATCTTCTGGAGGAATGTTCACCTGGTGGTTTGTTACTGTGATCTAGCCCACGAAATAACCAGAACCGCCAGTGGTTCTTTGATTTTTTAATGTTTTTTTCAAAGAACCAGAACCGGCAGTTCTTTGATTCTGGAGCAGTTAAAGGACCAGAAATGTAAGGTTATTTAAAATTTCAAAGAACCTCACAACACAGGGTTTTTGAGCTAATTTGAACTTGCCATAAGAGAGCAGAGCCATTACTAGATGATGAGCTTGTTGTTACAAGTGTAAGTAGTAGTGCGTTGCATAAAACGCAACATATTGTAATCATGCATGTTAAGTGTGTTTCCCTGTAAGACAATTGACCACCGTCACATACAAAGATTGTTTGTTCCTGCAACTTTTGTTGTGTTCTCGCACTCTCAATCAGTTCATTCTTTGATGAAGATGAGGTGTAATTACTATTATTATTCTACTACCAATGATGATATGTATGATTGCTTAAGGCTTTGGATTTCATAGTACCTAGTCAGAGAGATTCAGGAATTTTTAGACTTGATGAAATTGTCAAAGCCCGAATTTCTTACTTCAAATCTGTTGATGCCAAAACTTGGGGTACAAGTAGTAATACATAGTAGTGTTCCTTTTTTTCTGTGGCAAAGTTTTACCATTTTTGGTGACCCCAAAAAATTCCAGTGCAAACTCATACAAAAGGATTTTTGTGAAAAAGAATGCATCAAAGTAAGTGGTCAAATCTCAAGGAAATGACTTCTGAAATCGCCATATTTAGACAATAGGTTCCACCCAGCAGGTTGCCAAAATATAGCAGGATTCTTAATTTTTTCTACTTTTCTCTTTGACATATGGCCAAATTTGGCTAATTCCTCTTGTGGATGATGGTTGCCAATTTGGCTTCATCACAAATTGAAAAAAACAGAAATTTTAAATTTTAAATTTTAAATTAAAAAAAAATTGGGTACAAGTAGCTTAACTAGTAATATTCTAATCTCCTTCGGAAATGGAAGAAGATGTTGCATGAAAGATGATAATAGAGAAAAGCATTGTTGTTCATCTATTAGCATGCTTTTTTTTACACTTCTATCTCATGGGTATTTCTTGGGCTAACAATTTATCATAGTTTAGCCTATTATTATCACCTTCTTTTTTATCTCAAGGGACCTTAGGCTGTTATGGCAAACCCTAGCATCTATGTAGTAACTAACTAACTTAGCCCTTACCTAATATCATCCCCAATGCTCATCCATTTCCCCCATGTATCACTTCCTACCAAAACATTTTCATTCAATCTAGCCATCACCTCATGCTACCCCTAATTTCTACCTTATTGTAGACCTAGTTTGTAGTATTTCAAACATATCCTGATAATTTTTAAATAGGATTTTTTGGGGGAGTTGTAGGTTAAACCTAGGAGTAAGGAAAACCTAAAGATTGTTAGTGATGGTGATGTTAGCCTATAATCTAGGATTAAACTAGTTCCTATTTGTTAATTTTCAAAATTAGACTTTAGATGAAGTCCAATTTGAATGTGAAAATTAGCAAATGGGAACTATAAATTGGAGATGGGGGAAAAGATGATCAATTATCAAAGAAATTTTCCCATTCAATATTATCTGGTATTTGAGCTCTAGTACTTTGATATGCCCAAAAGGGTCCTTAGCCCACACCAAGTAGCCTTGCATGGTTTGATTTATTTTAATTTCTGAAATAGTAAGTTGCTCACTGAAATCAAATCCTCTAGCAAGTGAACAATCTCGAATCTTCCACCATTTAGCTAGGGCTTATTTCATTTCCACAAAAGGGGGGACTTGGGGTTCCAATTCTTATTGGTTCTTAATATTATTTTTTGGGTGTGGACTTCGTCTTCTTCTTCTTAGGCCAAAATGGCATGGAGTCCAATGTGTACACATGGAATGTGGCTATGAAAGGCGCAACCCAAATATCCTAGTATTAAATAGAACATTGTTGGAGCTTTGATGTCCAAGGGCCTTGGGATAAGGGGTCAATAAGACATCCTTTACAAATTGAAATGTCTTGAGGCATGCTAGACTAGGTAGCCTACTCTCTAGTTGTTTGGAAAGATTGCTTGATGTCAAAGAAAAAAATAATCCCAAACTTTCCTAGCCTCAATATTGCTTGGGTTTAATTGTAGTGGAATAATAAGTACTTGCTAAGATTTTTATTTATTTATTGGGACACTCCTTTTAATGGTGTGCAACTCTTGGGATGGATGTAGGCTATTTTAATTTCTAAACTTTTAATTATGCCATTAGTTTAATGAAGATTCTAGAACTTGGGTTAATTCTTTTTGCAATCCAGTTCTACAACACTTGGAAGTTCCACATGTCTAATTTGTTGTAAAAAAATGATCTAATAGATGTTTCAAAGCCAAATCATGCTAATAGAGTTGGTGTACCCAAGGGTGGGGAGACTTTGGTTGATTTTGAACGTTGGAAGAAAAAAACTTTAGCAAATAAGCAAGACTTCAATGATCAACAAAATCAAACCAAACATAGCCAAAATCATTGATCTTGCATGGATGTGGCAAACTCTTAACGATCTATAGGAACAATGGAGTAGCACTTGATGATTCTTACTTAAGACCAAGTTAACAAACCTACAATTGGAGAAGGGAGGCTCAATTGTTGACTTCTTCAAGCAAATCAAAGACCTTATGAATTAGTTGGTCAACATTGGTGAAACAATACATAAGGCCAAGCTTGTTGAACACATTCTTGCATTGCTCCCTTAAAGCTACAAGGCATTAAAAATCATGTTAATCTATTGAGCTAAGCTATTGAACTTGAAGGAATTGACTAGGATCTTGCTTCATAATGAAGCTAAGAAAGAGATTTGTATTTAGTTAGGTAGGTAGATAAATAGGTTAAGTAGGTAAATATGTAAGTTAAGTTGGGTAGGTAGGGAGGTGAATAGGTATGTAAGTAGGGAACCTAGGTTAGGTAGGTAGCTAAATAAGTAACCTAAGCTAAATATGTAAGTAGGTAAGTAGTTCAGATTAAGTAGGTAGATATGTTAGGTATGTATGTAAGTGGGTGGGTATGTAGGTCACCTAAATAAATAAGCAAGCAAGTAGTTTAGGCTAAGTAGGTAGGTATGTAACATAGTTTAAGTGATAAGTATGTCATTTAGGTTATATAAGCATAGGTAGGTAGGTAGGTAGGTAGGTAGGTAATTTTAGTTAAATAAGTAGGATGTGTACATGTAGTTTAAGCTAAGTAGGTTAATATGTAGTTTGGGTTAGGTAAACATAAATAGGTAGGTAAGTAGCTTAAACTAGGTGCGTAGGTATGTAATTTAGGCTAGGTGCGTAAATATGTAGCTCAAGTTCGGTAAGCATAGATAAGTAGGTAGGTAGGTAGCTTAAATTGGGTAAGTAAGTGTGTAATTTAGGTTAAATAAGTAAGTAGGTGCTTAAGTTAGTTAGGTTGGTAGATGTTCATTTCCATTTATTTTTCCACCCAAGTAAACAAAATTCACAAGTTGTAATTGTAATTTTGAATTAAATTTTTTTTCTCTAATTTTAGTTGCATTTGCAACTACAAACACTTGCAACTATAATGACATGTAAAACCAACATAATTGTAGTCACAAAACTAATCAATTTCAACACTAGTTGCACTATAATTATAAACATAATATTGAAATGGACAATATATCTCTTTGCTTTAATCCTTCCAATCCATGTCTGTCCCTATTTGCATCCCTTCTAGTCCTACTCTTTGCATCCTACTAAACTCTTTCCGACCTTGTTTATAATGTTACCAATGACCATCAAAACCTTTTAGTAATATAAGTAAATTAAATCTTACCATGATGTTACCAATGACCATCAAAACCTTTTAGTAATATAAGTAAATCAAATCTTACCATGATGTTACCAATGACCATCAAAACCTTTTAGTAATATAAGTAAATCAAATCTTACCATGATGTTACCAAATGACCTTATAACTTGCTAAAGTGTATAAACTAAACATGAAGATCAAAAGTGGTTATTGGAAAAAAAATTGTTATATAAATTGATAGAAGCATCAAGATTTAAATTACCTATTTAGAATTGGATCAAGGAAGAATGGGGACCATAAATGGATCACTTTTGAGTGTATTCCAAAATACAACAACTAAATATTATGGGGATGGACTAAAAATGGATAGCGATCAAATTTGAATCTATTAAGAATCAAGACCAAAATTGGATCAACCAAGAATCACGTTCATATACATGGAACAATGAGACCCAAAACCAATGTTGTTTCATCAATCCAACTCCATTTATTTCAATTGACCATTTTTTAATAATAACAATGAAATCCCTCAATATGGAATCCAAAAATAAATCCCTTTTCCAACTAGGACCTACTTATCATGCTAAATTATGAAATGTTCATCCACTATAGGTCTAATCAACTCATGTCGCAAAAGTGTTGGTGGAATGAAAAAACAAACCAAATCAATTCATTAATCTAAATATTTATTTTAATTTTCTAGAAGCTAGTTGTTATGTTCATGACCTCTATGATCATTAGCACCTTGAACAATTTCTTAGCATCAACCTTAAACTAAATGGACAATTTTGATCCTCATATAAAATCATGCACAACTATTTCAACTGGAACAACCTAAATGCAAAATTGGGTTGAGTGACTTTGAGTTGTTTCATGGTTTAGACAATTCCCACAAAATGAAAACAATAGTAATCCAACAATAGTTTAATGTTGACCCACTAACTTCCTAACCCATTAGATTATTTGGGGAAGAGGCTAGTACATGGAATAAGTAGAAAGCCCCCACATTTTCAAACATAAGGTTACAACCTTCATCCAAAATTACAAAACTCATCATCAAATCAATCAAATTTAAATGTTGGTGAGAATTTACACAAGTTGAGAATTCTCATGTACCAAAATTTATAAACCTTACATCATTTATTATTTATTACCAAAATTTTCCAAAACATAATTTCCATTAACCAAGATGAATTCATCAAGGAGTAGAAAATTTTCCAAACATCAAATTTTTAAACTTTAAACAATCCCATGAAACCTTTTATGGGATATCAATTGAAGGTAAGAAAGATGGTTGGTTTTGATGATTTCAAGTGTGTTCCACACCATTGTTTCATTGATAATTGTAAATGAACCCTTGTTTATTTGACGAAACCACCAAAACATGAAAGGACTGGTTACAAGCAATTGTGGTAGAATTTTTTCAATCACCAAGGTATCAAGAAAAGGTGATAACAAAACACCACCATGTAAGAATTTAGTTTGGAGGTTTCTATTTAAAGTAGGAAATTGTAAGTTATCAAAAGATGGGAATTCCAAGCTTGGAGGCTTTAATGCAAGTCAATTTAAAGACTATGTTAAAAGTTGACCAACCAAGTTTTGCACCAGTTCGCACACCTTGTGACAAAAAATGAAATTGACCAAATTGAAAGCAAAATTGAAGACTCCCATAATTTGAAGTCATGGCATCAACAATCCCAAAAAACTTGTTCATGTTCCCACATTGACTATATTAAACACCATAGAATATAGTTCAAGATTAAACCTTCATCTTTACAACCTCACATTCAAGCATTTTTTGAACATAGTTTTACCCTTCTCTCCAAGCATTACTTAGGTGTGTTATGGGTTTTCTTTCTGCACACAAAGGTTGAACATCAATGTGTTCTCTCTAACACAAAGGTTAAATGTCTTTCTAACCTTCTTTCCATGCATGATAGTCTTACAACAACTTCTCAATTCTGCATGCACATAAACCTTTCATTGTGGCTACAAGCTTATCACCTTCAAAAGAGTGAAGTCAACTTAAGCAAAAAACAAATCGCTTCCAAGTTTCTACAAGCTTCCATTTTATAACTTAACCAAAACCCCTAAACCCAAACATTTCCCCTTCCAAATTTTATTTGGGTTTTCCATAAATATTCCACCTTTTATTTTTCATTGACCAAAAAAACTCTTCTACCAAAATTGCACATAGGAAGCAAAAGCTTGCATAATTTGATTGTACGAGAAAAATGCAAACAACAAAGGCTAACATAAGTTGACACATGAAACTAATTACACAATGTAAAAAATGAAAACTTGCACACCTTCAACATTGTGCAACACAAAAACACCATATACTAAACAAAACTCAATTCATCTTTAGTTTAAAAACAAAACATGTTTCATCATGTGTTATTTTTATGTGATGTAATTCTATTGTGTTTTCATTAATGTTGTCAATTTTACTCAAGGTTTTGTTCGTGTATTTTTCCAACTTTATGGATAAGTTATTTAATGTTTTATATGACTCACACCAAATTTTTAATAAGTTTTGGAATGACTCTAGTTATCTTGAGTGAACTAAATAATCAATTTGTAATAGCTAGTTACAAATAGGGTTTTAACACATTACTTGAGCACTTGATCAATATTAGTTTTTTAGTTCAAAATTTTTATTAAATATTGATATTATTGATCCATGTTTTGCATTGTGCACCATGGCCTTCAAGTTGTCAAGTTTCTTCAAATGCAACTCTATTTTGTGTGATTTTTTTTGCTAATTAAATAATTTATCAAACTTTTCTTTTGCAACCCTTTTTTCTTATTTTTTCAAATTATTGTTGTTAGGGAAAAAGGGGGGAAGAGATACTTCAACACAACATTTATGGCTATATTTTAAATATGGGAAGTCCTTGGTCATTTTAGCCAAATTGTTAAAAGGCAAGCCAACAAAAGCAAGGGTGGACAACTTGAATGGTGGACCAATTTCCATCCAACAACAAGGCATAAATTTTTAACATCCAATGCAAGAAACTTACATTTAATACAAGATACATTTTCATCCAATTAAAAGGAAAAACATGATGATGGGTTTTGGATGCCACCATCCTCACTCATCATTAAAAATGCCACCTGAAACCCTAATGACCAAACAAGAAATTCAAGACCAATTTTTATTTTCCCAATATTATACCCTCCTAATTGGGAATTTTTTTTCTAGTGAAAACTCGATTAGCTAATTTTTGGAATCAAAAATTTGGAGGGGGAAAAAAAAAAAGGCCTGATACTTCCCCAGCCAGAGTTAATCACAACCCACCAGGAGACCATGCACAATGGATGTTATGTGGATTGGAAATAGTTTTTCATTATGTTCATGTTCAATAATTCACTACAATGGTTAGTTATGTACTAATCATCCATACATATCTACCTACCTACTTAGTAGTCCCCAAATGCTTAACCAACTTACCTACCTACAAGATGACCACTTACACTTTCCTACCTACATTGTGATCACTTACCTACCATAGTAGTTATCTAGGTAGGTGAAAGCAAGAGGTATGAGGGAACCACTTACATCCTGACCCACTTACCCACTTAGATAGGTAGTTTGCCCAAGTAGCCAAAGGGGAAAGTATGAGGGAACCACTTACATCCCCCACCCACTTAGAGAGGTAGTTGGTCCAGGTAGCCAAAGGGGAAAGTAGGAGAGAACCACTTACATCACATACCCGCTTAGATGGGTAGCTTATCCAGGTAGCAAAAGGGGAAAGTAGGAGGGACCACTTACATCCCCTACCCACTTCTCCACGTACATAGGTGTTTAACCAGGCAGAGAAAGGGGGAAGTGGGAGGGTTTCAATAGGTTCTGCTTTTTTTGAACTCTTAAAACCCTCTAGGCTAGTTCCCCTTATTTCAAAAACTCCAACAACAACTTGTGGTTTTCATGAAAGAATCAGCAAAGAATTGTGGGTCTGTTCTTTCATTATTTATAGTTTTTTTATTTTAAAAAAATTTAATTATTTAATTATAAATAATTTTGATTATAAATACTTAAATTAAATGAATTGTCAGTTATATATTGAAAGGATTTGGTGGCATTTCTGATACCCGCATCATGACACAGGGTCTGAGACACCCCTCAATATACCCTTTCAAACTTTAGACAAGTCAAATGTCCAAACTCTGCAATAAGAAGTGGGTTAATTGCAATTACAATTTGTATTGTATGCATGGTGTCTTTTAATACAAGGTAAAAAGAAAAAAAAAACCTAAAAGAAAATTTAGTACTAGAAAAAAAAGAAAAAAAACCAGAAATCTAAAAGAAATTTGAAGTAGTATTGAGCTAGAGCTCTAAATCACAAGTCTACTAGCGCCTTTGGAAGTTGATAAATTTGATACAGTATGCAAAGACTAGACCAAAGAGAACCACCATTCCAACATACCAAACGGCAACATAAGGTAAGAAGCTGTGGTGGAAGCCAAAGTGTTGGGCCAGGTAGTGCCGAACTTCGATTTCAGATCCACTCACAGTTATATTTGATGACACATTCCCCAACTGCGAGCTGACTAAGCCATTGAGTGTCCATGCAAGTGGGTCGAGCCAATAATACCATCTCCAATAAACCGGCAAACTCTACACATACACACACACACACACCCAATGTATCATGATTCTATTTTGCTTGCTAATTTAGAGATGGTTCATGAATGACCCAACTTCAAATTATTGGCAAAGTTTGTGATTAAAAACCCAAATTTTTTAATCATGATTCTTCCTCACTCTTCCCACCACAACTCATTTGTCTTGTATTAATTTGTCACACCTATAAAAATTTCTTGCCTTTTGTTTATCAACTCAAAAACGAAAAAAAAGAAAGTTATCATTTGATGCTAGACAATGCAATTTCATAACCCTTTTTAAACAATAGAATCTCATTTTCTTTCAAATTCAAGGCAACCGACACTAAAGACCCTATTTAATGTGATCAACCCATGAAGCTTTTTTAGCATCAAATAATTCAAAGACAATTCTTTTGAAGTGATCATGCAACCAAAAAAAAAAAAAAAAGCTTACTGGACGTGGAACCAAAAAGCCAGCGAATAGATTCCAAATTCCAAAGGCAGCTGATGATATAATTGCAGCAATTTGAGCATTTGGGGTAAGGGCAACCGTCGACATGCCCCAATACGTGAAGACTAAGAGTGTGAAATAGACAAAGAAAAGGAAGAGGAAGAACTTCCCAGGTGTCCATTCAAATTGAACCATTGAATACACGAGAGTTCCAAAGATTAATGCTTGTAGAAATACATAAGGCAATTCCACTGTCAGCTGCAAAATTTCAATAAAAAAACACACCAAATTGATTGCTTAAACTTCAAGTAAGTCTGTCATTAAGCTCTTTCAGCAATAGATTGATTGGAAAAAACACGAGTTTTAACAACCCAATGTAAGTAAACAAGAGGAGAAATTGTGTTACATAATACCTGTGCAAAGGAATAAGGGAGTGTGGAGTACATTCCAGCTGCACGCTCTCTATAAAACACTGTTCTCTCAACTGCCACTACTGGTTGCACAGTGAGGGTATTACTTGCACCAAGGAACAATGTAGAAGCATACAAAGCACCCATCACATTGAGCAAATCTTGTTGTGATGATCTGCAATGATCCCAAAATGTCCATCAAATTAGTGAGTAAAAGCTACCACACAGAGGAGGGATTATTCAATGCAAAGATCAGACACCAATCACAAACATGACCAAACCATGAAACTCAATGAGTGGTACAAGATTGTAAATTCAAGGGTTGTGAAAGTTATAATTGATTGAGCATTTCATTAGATGCAGCCTTGAGAGTATGTAGTAGTAGTAGTAGTAGTAGTACCTATGATGGCCAAACCTCCAGCAAATAGTTCCAAACAAGAATCCATAAAGAGTTGAGAGTATAATACGGACAACATTGTAGTAAGGGTTACGCCAATATGATCTGTGTTGCTTCCATGAACATGCTAAGCATTGCTGCCAAAATGGTTGTGCATACTTGGTTGGGAATGCAATGTCTTGCACATCCAGTGCTGGTGAACTTAACTCCTTGACTAATGCCTCATTACGCCTGCAAAAAGAAATTGTACAAACCACAGGGAATTGGAATTAATTCAATCGAAAATAGTTTTGTCACTTTCAATCCACCTATCTGGTATTATTATTAGCACCTCTGTATATACATACAATCAACATAAAATTAAGCTCAAAGTAGATCCTCCCGTATACAGAGACCTGTTTCAAAGGAGACCCATTTCAAAGTCCAATTTGATGGGATTTTACTCACTGGTACAATGAGGACTTTTTATAATTCTCA
>Ga0209611_10015012_pt1 | contig 10201 bp, 5 predicted proteins | sample S1TSphgellanicum_3_FD_187693 | JGI IMG/M metagenome (GOLD analysis project Ga0209611, IMG submission 187693) | Host-associated microbial communities from peat moss isolated from Minnesota, USA - S1T2_Fc - Sphagnum magellanicum MG (SPAdes) (version 2) | ecosystem: Host-associated > Plants > Peat... | reverse complement strand
CAATTAACAGTAGACAGATTCGGGTTTGATCAAGGGCTGCTGGCTGGATGTTGTGTTGTGTTGCCCAGGCTATGGCAGCAGTGGCACGTTCTGGATAAGGTACACGCCAGATTTCCCCTACTTTTTCTGGGTGGAAATGAGGGGGAATGGGGAGTTGGGTTAGGGTTGATGTGTTCATTGTTATTATTATTAGCTGGATGCTTATGTTGTGGCGTGCTAATGAACTGCTACAGTTTTTTGGGGGAGTCTGAGTTAGAATTGCCCTTGTGGTAGCAGTAAAGTTGCCTCAGTAATATAACTAAATATCGGTTCTTGTCCATTTTTGGTGATGATGGAAAGTTCCGCGCTTTAAGGCAGTCCCAATGAAAAAATTTTCATCGCCAAGCATGAAAGATCTTCCTTTCCTACACCCTACACCCCAAGCCCTTCCACCCCTCTTTCAAGTTAGAAGTTTGATGTTAAAGCTTATTATATGATTTTTAATCCTTTGGGGCAGAAGTGTTGAATCGTGTAACAAACTTTACAATTTTAGTTGTTTTACCCAGCCAAAATTGCTTGTTTATTGAGAATAGAGTCATTAGCTACTCAAATTTGGTATCACCAATGCTAATGCACAATTTGACTACGATCCTCAAAATCTTAACATTCAACACTTTTGCCTTTGGGGCATTGAACAAATGTTCAAGGATTGCTCTCACAGGAGGCTATAACTTAGAGGATACCAAGGTGAATCAATTTTGGATTTTAGATTTTAGATTTTAGATTGGTGGACAAAATTCTGGAGAAGGGAGCTAGCTAGGGGTGAGGGAGAACAGATCAATCCCTCAACGAAATCCAAAATCTAAAATCTAAAATTGGCACATTGATGACTAAACTTTATTATTATAAATCTGGCAATTTTCGTACTTCCTTCTCAATTTTATTAGGTTGTAATATACGAGATATGGTGACGTCCCTAATAGGACGATCATCAGTCCTGGGGTTAAGTCCATCATCGTTCATTTGATGGTCAGTCCACAGCAAATCAAACCCGCGTTCTATTAAGACTCCTATCTGATCTGTAATCAAGTATCTACCATGAGGCATTTCTTGATCGCGTCCAGACTCTTCTTTTAACTTCAGTGCAAAAGGAAAGCTATATCTTTGTTGCATATTAGCTTCAAACTGACGTAGTACATTCTTTATATCAGTTATGTTTATGTCCTGATTAGATAAGGATCTAATATCTAAACCAGTATACACCTCAAAAATTCGTCCAGATCGGAGAGATGATTCCTGCAAAAAGATATCAAAAACCCATTCTAAAGTAATCTTATAGTGTTTAGGTATAAAATCCCTAGTTGCTCGTCCAATCATCCGGTCGTAAATTTTAATATGTTTGGCATCTCTAAATAACGGTGTTAGAATTTGTTCTTCAAATTTTTCTTGATTCCATTCTCCATTCTTTAGTGTAAGTGGTGAAATCTGCCTTCTATATTGAAAAAATCTTGAGGTTGAGTATTCAGCAGTATCAATTGGTTGAATGGGTAAGTTTTGATTTCTCACACATCGACAGCAATCTTCCGTTGTAAAAATGGCATTTGGCAAACAAGTTAAGGCAATACCAATACACTGCTTGCAATAATCAATATTGCATTGTGAACATAGTGTATACTCTTTAGGAGCTACAATAAAACGATTTTTATTTCTGAGTTCCTTGATTAATTCTTTAGCAGGTTTTCTAAACTTAACAGGCCATTTTTCTATGGCTTCAATGATTTCCTTCGATATAGATTTTTCAGTATCTAACAGAACAACACAATTTTCTGTCAAATCATATAGCAATTGAATATGGGTACTATAAAAGAATTTTTGAGCAGATGATTCATCGGGTAATCCATTAAATACAGAAGGTGAAACAATAGTTCTAAACAGCATATTAGGAAAATATTTCTTTAAAATCGTCTTCAAAAAATCCGTCTGGCCACTCATCAATAAAGTCGCCTTCTTCATCAAGTCTCAACTCTAGACACCATGAACCTTCTTGATCAATATCAACATAAATAACGGAAACATCTTCTGACTTTAACTCCCCTTCTCGTATCAATCTCTGTAATCTTAGCATTAGATGCTCACTATGTGTTTCTAGAATAAATCTGTTGTTATAGGGAGATTTAATACTTTCTGCAAATACAGAACCTAGTTCGGCTTGCAGTTTGGGATGTAAATGTATTTCTGGTTGTTCAATAGCTATGAAAGCATCAGATAAACCATAACAAGAAACCAAGATAGGGATAACTTGACTTACACCTATTCCCACATCACGATGACTAACTGGGGTTTTGGTTCTTTTATCCATGAGGACTAAATCAGAAATTTTCTCACCTCTATCAGTCATTTCATTTACCCAAGTCTCCGAGAGGTTGTCAACATCAGTCATCATGGAAACTAATGCTTCTACTTCAGGAAGGAAATCATCGGGATTATCTAAGTTTATACGTGCTACTTCTAAATCACCTCTCAGATGTTCTATTTCTCCTTCAATTTCACTGCCAAATCTCGCAGAATGAAAAATCAGTTTTGCAGTTAAGTCGTGTAAACTTTTGGCAAGGCGTGGGTACAATTCGGTGGCTAATTGTGAATCAGATAAGAGTTTACGCACCCTCAACTCATAGGGGGTTTTCATTCTGTCACTATCCCCCAACCAAGCATTTACTTTCTGACGTACTTCCGAGTTATTGAGCAAAATATCCCAAGCGTAACCACCACCAGCATACCAGTTGACATCTTGCTGGTGAGAAAAAGCAAAGTGGCGTGGCGGATAGGTGCGAAATGGTCCCAAGTATCTTAGTTTGCTGATTTCCTGCTCTATTGTATCAGTAATTGCCTCAATAAAGTTATTGAGGCGATAAGGAAGAACAAGACGCACTGTTTTCGCTAAATCTGCTGGTTGTCCAAGTTTAAGATTAGGTTGATAAGGTGAATTATTTTCTTCTTCTCCGACTTGTATTTTGGTGGGTAGAAAGCGTGATACTCTTGCGGTTATCTCTGGTACAAGTAGATTAATTATTGCCTTGATTTCTTCATAGGCTTCGGCAGATACTTCACGAAATGTATTTGCTTCTAAAATTGCCTTGATTAATTCACGTATTATAGGGTGTTCATCATCAAGACTGTCTAATTGTAGTCTTCCTTTTGGACGAGAACTCATATTGAGAATTCGTCTACCATCTGCTTCCATAAAGAAAGACCTAACTCTTACTCGTCCTCTTCCTCCACGAGTACCAATACTAACACCTGCTGTTAATTTATTAACTTTTTTTAGTAAGTTTAGCAATTCTTTATCTGCTAAATTTATTTTTTTGGGATCTATATCTACTGCCCACTCAACTTCACTGTTAATATTACGTTTATGGATGTATTGTCCAAAACCACCTAAATCAACAGATTCACCTCCGGCTTTCGTCCAATGAATATCTAATTCTCCAGTTTGAATGGCATGATGAGATAATAATAAACTATGAAGTACGCTTGATTTTCCTGAACTGTTAGCTCCAAAAATCAAGGTAAGGGGACGAAGGGGAATATATTGGGTATCTGCAAAAGCTTTGAAATTACCTATACGAAGAGCAGTTAAAGCATTAGAATCCAATATTTTTTTTCCTGGTAATGGTATTTTTTTAAAAGGTAATTTTAAATCTGGATGAGTGACTGTCTTGAGGGTAACAGGACTATTAACTTGCAATGAAATTCCCTGTTCTAATGATGCTAATGCCAACCCTAAAGACATGGTTTTAGTTCCACCTGTGTAATCAGCATATATTTTGCTATCGGGATACGATTCTTGTATTTGTTTAATAATCTCAGATGCAATGTGATAACATTCTGTTAAATCATCTGGGTTTTGAACAATTTTTAAATCTCTCTCTGCTTGAAAACGATCTTCTAATCTGGCTATTGTAGGAATATTTGGATATCTTCTCACGACATTTCCTTGCATGGCTTCACAAGGATATCCTTCACCAAGGATTAAAGATTTTAATTGCTCGCTACATAAAAATATAACTCTGTCAGGTTGGATATTTTGAATATTTTTAACAATAGGTATGAAAGATTTACCAACTGTTAGGATGAGTATTTGGAGATTTGTATTAGACATATTTATAATATATGTTAGAGAATGGATTTTTTACAAAAAAGAAAGCTGTTGTTTATCTTGTTTATCAACTAAGTTTAACACTTTTACTTGTTCCTCCATTTCTGCAAGCAGTTCTTTCATATGTGCTTCTCGCCATTTTGCAGTGAGTTCACCGGAAAAGGCTTGATAGAGGAAAGATTGGAAAAGATGATTTAATCTAGCTTGAGATTCAATTTGCTTTGCATTCAATCTTCTTATTTCTGACATACGAAGGGTATATTCATTTTGAAGTTCAAATGGTGGTAGTGGAATTTTTAATGATTTCAAAATAGTAGTGTTCATAAATGAATAAGCTCCATCATCACCACTTGCACGTAATTGATTAACTGATGCTGGAAAATATGAAAGAAGAGACGTAAAATATTCAGGAGAAATATGTTTTTTATCTAAGGTAAGACGAATTAGATTTGTACTAATAATAGAAGGTGACTGTTGTGGTTGAGCTACACACATCCGTCCAACAGTTCCTGCCCGCGAAATTATAACATCTCCAGGTTCTACTGAGTAACTTTTAAGTTCTTCATATTTTGTTGGAGTTATAAACAATGAACCCGACTCCAAAAACTGGTTCGGCTTTATATTATCAATTCCCCAAACTGGTACACCATTATTAACATATTCGTGTTTTTTAAGCGCGCTTCTGAATGGACCACATTTAGTACCTGAGCGTTCTTTTGAAAATAATTTTTCTACTAATATAACATCCCACCCCATAGGATTTGTTGCCGGATCACCAAACATTTTGATGAATAGTGCAGGCAAAATGCGCTCTGCTTTTGCATCAGCCTCAGCCCGCATTCTTCGCAGTGCATCAGCTTGATCTAGAATCTCGACTATGCGGCGTTGTTCAGAGAGAGCAGGGAGAGGTAAGTAATAAGTTTTAATAAAATCCTCTGGAACTCTTTGCTGTCCCACGCCGCCACACATATTTTGTTTAGCTAAATTGCGAAAATTTTGCTGTCTTATAAAGTAATAGATATATTCAGGTAGGACTGATTTATTAGGTCTGAGAACATGGAACTCAGTTGAACCAAATCCCAAATTATTAACTAAATTTTTCGCTAAAGCTGCCTTACCATTTTCCATACAAGGAGTAATTTTAGCAAAGAGGATATCATTTTCTTGAAAAGGCGTATATCCACGTCTAACTTTACCTAAAGTACGAATTTCTGGAAAAACTATTGAAGCTGTTTTCTCTGAAACAGCAGACATCGACACAAAAGTTACTTCTGTTTCATCAGGCAAGCTAGTCCATTCTCGATTACGAGGGTTAATATTTACTGCAATAGAAAGAGGTACAATAGGCCACTTCATAAAACCGCCTCCACATCACAAAGTAGCTTTTCTAACCCAGATGCAATACCCTTCTCAATTTCTAAAACTTCTCGAATTAACTCCACTGGATCATCATCAGAAACAGCCTCAATTACTTGTGGCTTATAACGCCCAGCAGCTAAATTATAATCATTTTCAGCAATAGTATCCAAAGATGCCCACCAACATCGGGGTTCTTCACTTCCTGGCTTTAACAACTCCCGCTTTTCAAAACCTGGGGGTTGCATAAAACCCGATTCCCGATAAACTTTCCACTGCTTTAATAAATGAGGAATATCATTAAATTCTGGCGTTTCCGGTCTACCTCCCCCAGAAATCTTATCAGGATCATAACCATCATTTTTGACTTCATAGAACCAAACTTGATTTACCTGACGCACCGCAGACTCTAAAGGATTGCGAATTACCAGCACCGCAGTTTTCACCCCCGTATATGGCTTAAACACCCCCGCAGGTAAAGAAACCACCGCCAATAAATCGTATTCCACCACCAATTTTTTCCGCAAATCCACATGAGCACCCGTAGAACCAAATAGTAACCCTTCTGGCACAACTACCGCACACATTCCACCCGCAGCCAAAGACTTCATGATTGCAGCTAAAAACAGCAATTCACTTTTTTTGGAATTTGTCGGTAAATCCCCACGAATAGAATCTTTGGGCAATGTCCCCGCAAAAGGTGGATTATCAAACATTACCTTATAGCGACGACGCAAATCATCTTCCGTCAGTCCCCCCATATCTGACAAAACATTTGCTACTTTTAATTTGGCGTTGCGAATTCCATGCAGTACCAAATTCATCATGGAAATTCGCATCATTTGCCGGGAAACATCAAAGCCATAAATTGACTCTTCCAACAGTTTCCAGTCAGGTAATCTATCCCCGTTTCCCTTACGATAAGTCTGAAGATTGGGAATTTGTTGTTTTGCTTCTGCTAAAGTTAGTCCCCGTTTTTCTAGCCAATCTTCACCATAAATCGGTACTTCTATAGGACTTTCACTATATTTAGCTAATATATACTCAATACTATCAATTAAAAATCCTGCCGTTCCACAAGCCAAATCGCAAATAGTATCACCCAAATCAGGATCGACCATTTCCACCATAAACGCCCGTATTTGTCGGGGAGTGCGGAATTGACCATTAAGTGCGGATTGACCTAAATGGGTTAATAAATACTCAAAAATATCACCTTTGACATCCTGCCCCATTTTCAATAATTCTAAAGTATCCAGTTCATCAACCACCAACTTGAGAACATTTGGATCATTAATTTCTAAAACTGCATCGCGGAAATATTCTGCCACTTTTGGCTCATCTTTGACCAAAGAATTCGCCATATAGGGGAAAACTTCATCCCGCAGAAAGTCCCGCAGATTAGTACCACTCTTAAAACGCCATTTCGACCAGCGATAACGTTCTGCTTGCTGGGGAAATAGTAATCTACTATTACCATTACTACCCGTAAGACGGGCGCGTAATTCACGATTTGCTTCTTCTTCATCCAAAAGCTTCAGGTATATCAGATAAGAAATCTGCTCAATGTAGGTGACAGGATTTGTTACCCCACCAGCCCATAAAGTATCAGTAATATGTTTGAGTTTGCGACGAATTTCTTGATCCATATTATTTTTAACCCTCTGTACCTGTAGCATCCACCGCGAACACAGAACGGTTTAATTCATCAAAAATATCCCGTAATCCCTGCTCACCAAACAGTTCTATACCTAAACCAGCAGCATTGAGAACTGAAAGGGGTGGCAAGAATAGATCATCTATGGTTATCTGTCCTTTGGCAATACCCCGATTTTTTAATAACGAGAGATACTGAGCTTGGGCAGGTGCGAAAGAGTGAGAAACTAACCAAGCTCTAAAGTTTTCTTCTAGTAATTCTTCCTGGCTTTTCAGCTTTAATATTCCCAATGCAGCCCGAATAAAATCAATCAGATTACCATTATAACTGCGGTAAGCTCGCCTCAGATTATCTTCATTAAAGTAGTATTGGGGTGTATTCAAACGCCGTACTAGTTCCGTTTCTTCTATTTCCGTCAACAATTCTCCGTCCCGAATTTTCTGGAGTGTAGGATCATTAATTACAGCAGATTGAATAGTTTGCACCCAGTTCGTGACATAATCACGTTTATCAACACGTTCCCCTTCTGTACCTACTTCTACATAACTAACATATTGCTGCCATTTATCCCTAAGTCCTAATTCAATTAATTCTGAAGGGGGACGCGATTTTTGGGGTTTGCTTTTATTTGATACGTGACCTCTAGCAGTGTCAGCATAAATATCAGTATCACTATCATTAAAATATTCGTGATTGCCGAAAAAATCATAAATAACAAATTTCCGTTTATCAATATGTGGCGCGGTTCTTGTCCCCCGTCCACGAATCTGCTGATAAAGAATCGGACTTCGCACAGTGCGACACATAACTAGATGCAAAACTTCTCGACAGTTAAAGCCAGTAGTTAGCATATCAACACTGACTGCAACTTGTGGATAATCCTCATATTTGAATTGGCGAATTAAGTCATCAGCATTAGCAACGTCACTGGTAATTACTTCAGCGTAACGCCCCTTACATTCTGGATGTAATTCGTTGAGATATCTGGTTAACCGTGCTGCATGATTTTTTGTCAAAGCAAATACTATTGATTTACCAGGACCAATTTTTTGTCCTGGTGCTAATTCTTGGTAATTCTCCCAAGCCAGTCTATCAAATTCATCCATCATTAGGCGGTTAGTCGCCTCATTCATCCATTTGCGTTCAAAGGCGGCTGGATCATAATAAACCTCATCAACTTCAGCACCTTCGGCAATAATTTCAGTGATGCCAGTAGCGAACCGATAGGGAACAAGATATTTTTGGGCAAATGCCGTTTGAATAGGGTAGCTAAAATCTGGCTGCTCATTGCGGCAGTTGTAAAAATCAAAAGTATTACGTTCAATATAGGCTGCTGGTGTGGCAGTTAATCCAATATGGAAGGCATCAAAATGAGTAAGTGCCGTTTGCCAAATCCCATAAATTGAACGATGACATTCATCAGCTACAACCACATCAAAATAGCCGCTAGTAAACTCCTGATAACGGCTAATCATAGTTTGGAGTAGGCAAACTGTAATTTGCTGCTCTTGACGAATAACACTTGGTTTGAGCCAGTAGCTACCATACTGATTTAAAATATCTTGAATTGCTTCTAATGCCTGTTTTGCTAATTGCTCCCTATCTACTAAAAACAGGATTTTTTCAGCATATCCCGATTGAATTAGGCGTTTTAATTGTAAGCAAATTAAATCTGTTTTCCCTGTCCCTGTGGGTAGTTCAAGTAAAAATCGCCGTTTGCCCAATTCGACGGCATGATCCATAACCTGCATAGTTTCCTTTTGATAAGGACGGACTACGCGAGTTTCTCCCTGTCGTGTGTAATATTCAGGAATTTCAATAGTAGCAAGGGGTTGACGTGTTGAGCGCATTTCCACTAATCGCTCTAAATCCCGCCGTGAGAAAAAAGAATTAACAATCCGGGCATCATCGTTTTGATAGTCCCAGAAATAAATTAGTTCACCATTACTGAGAAAAATAAACGGTGCTTGCAAGTTTTGGGCGTAGGGAAGTGCTTGATTTTTAGCGACATAAGGCTCAATAGCCCGCTTCTTAGCTTCAACAACTGCCAAGGGACGACCCCTTTGATCAAGCAGTAGATAATCGGCTCTACCTCTCGTACCATCTGCCATTTGAACCCAAACCTCAGTTGTTACCTGAGATTTATCAGCCGGATTCCATCCTGCTTGGCGGAGAAGATCATCAATATTAATCCGTGTGTCTGTCTCTTTGCTAAAGTCGCTCATCAACTCACTCCTGTCTTACCAAAATTAGCACGAAGTCCTCAGATTAAATAGCTTTTCCGCTTTATTCCGCAAGATTTAGCTGGTTTCCAACTTCAGTGCTAAGCGTTGATAAATTTCGTCTAACCACACCGGAATTATAGGTTTACCTTCATCTAGGGATGCGATCGCTCCATTAGACATCTCCGAAAACGAGCCTGAAACCCTGATGCAGCAAGACGCAGATATTAATTGTCGGAGATTTCTATTGGAGTGGGCAGTCTATCCTTCAGATTTGGCTGGACTGGGTATTTCGAGATGTCAGATACCTGCTGTACTAAAAACGGCTTGGAGTCTTACTTTTCAATAATCGCTAAAAGCTTTGTCACACAGCACTTACAGTCACTCCTGAAAAGTCCAGTTATTAGCAGTTCATAGTATAGAGGATATTTACCCCTTCAACGTGTACCCTAAACAAATATAAACCTTGATGGGTGACTCTAAAATTAAAAAGTGAGGGTGGAGTGTAGGGTCTGTGGACGAGATATTGCGAACCACAGCAGTGCGTTTGCGTAGCTGCTGCTACAGGATGAATCTGGGGTAAACAAGTTAAAGCGCATACTACACGTCCCACTGGGATGCTTTGGGGAGTGACCGAATTTTAGATTTTAGATTTTGGATTAGAAATTCTTGCATCGAAAATCTAAAAAGGTCTCAAGCCCCCAAATTTATTTGTGGCATAAATCCAAAATCTACAATCTGAAATTTTTTACTCAAGCCCCAACATCGACGGTATGAGGTCAATCTAAAATCTAAAACCCAAAATCTAAAATTGATTGACCAGGATATTTG
>Ga0209611_10015011_pt1 | contig 10201 bp, 5 predicted proteins | sample S1TSphgellanicum_3_FD_187693 | JGI IMG/M metagenome (GOLD analysis project Ga0209611, IMG submission 187693) | Host-associated microbial communities from peat moss isolated from Minnesota, USA - S1T2_Fc - Sphagnum magellanicum MG (SPAdes) (version 2) | ecosystem: Host-associated > Plants > Peat... | reverse complement strand
TTGAAAGACCGGTTACAAAGAAAAATCCCAATATTTATCATGTATGGAACAACCTTACTTGACTCCAATTGGGTTGAAAAAAGTTTTGGTGCTAGTGACATTTTGTATGGGCTTCATTTTGCTATAACATTTGCAATCTGATGCTACCCTTGGGTAGAGCTTCACACTAATTACTTTATTTGTAGAAATGTTGAAATCTTCACTTAAAAACCTTTTTCAAAGAAAAGTATTTTTTACAAAAAAAATAGGAAATCTTTTAGAATATTCTGGAAACTTTCGTGCATGGAATTTTTTTCAAACAAATAAATTATTAAAATAGACATGTGTTGAAGGTGTGCCTATACTATGGAATATGTATTTATTCAATTTATTCAATACTAAAATAGATGTATTTATTCGATTTCTTCATTGGTTTTGCCCCATTTCTCTTTCCTTTTTCAAGAGTCCCTGCCTAGCTTTCATCAAATGTTTCTGGCCTCAATTTTCCTTCTTTTCAAAGTTCTATGTTTAGTTGGGGCCCTCTTTAGAACTCATTTGTATCTCTTGATCACCTATATTCACTTTTTCCCTATTCTTTTTTTTTCCGATATGGGACAATCTATGGGAAGAGAAATTGCCAAAAGATGGACTAGAACATTGATCATAGAAAAACATGATATTTAGATTCAAATGCCATTGTCACAAGACTTTCCACAACTCCAAAGATGAAAAATTAGACGGTTTCAAACCCACATTGTGTTACATGAATGTTATTTCAAAATGTTCAAGGGGGGAGTTGGGGGCGGTCATGTATGAGTGTGTTCTTTTGAGGGAGCGGCACCCAAAGGCATGAGCCTGAGGGTGTTCCCAAACCTCAGGAGAATGCAATAGTACTGGAACCTCCCCTTAAGTAAACAACTCTTTTTATTTCCTCACTTCTTTCCCATTTCATAAAAAAGAAATATTTCCATGGGAACATATAAAATTGAAGGAGCTCCCACGACATAATGCCCTAGGGTTCTTCTGCTCGGGAAGATCCCTCAAAGTACACATAGAAATAAAAAGGGTGTTGTTTGTGAAACATTGAATAATTTACTGGAAGGAATATGTTATTCTAGTAAATTTGTGCATGCAAGACGAATTTTGAAATCACGACCTTGAGTCCTTTTGACATGATGATCACAACTTTCAAGACTTCAGACCTTCAATATTTTGAGAATTAAGACTTGAATCATTTAGGGAAAGTTTAGTTGTTCCACAAGTTAAGAATAATGATATTTTGGGGGTTTATCAAACATAAAATGTATGTTTAATACCAATACTTGTTAATATTGATGGATAAGTTTTCTCTATATGCCAATTATTGTGTGCTAATCCAAATACTATTTACCTAGTACTATAAGGTTCTCTAATTATCATGGTAGTTCATCACATTATTTTGTGCCTTCATATCCATATTTAGCTACCAATTACAATTCCCAACTTCTATATGGTTCCCAACAAAGCTTTCTTTTTGACAAAATTTAGATCTCCTGATATTTTTTGTCACAAAACTTTTCATTTAACTCTTAATGATTTTGTTCAAGATTCGTGCCCAACCGTTGCATCTATTGTTACATATCATTTTGTGCGGAATGCAACCCAAGGTTTGTCAATTCATCTATTACAAAAGGTTTTAAATGTTCCTTAATTCCAACTTCTTTGAACCCTAAAAGGATTGGTTAGGTTTCTAAAAACTATTCACAATTATTTGCTATCCTTCTTAGACTCCCTAATTGCCAAGCCAGCCCTTGGTCATGCCTCTATATTTTAATAAAATATACAAGCATCCCCATTACAAATTAGGATTAGGCTTTATAATAATTCCCACCTCTTCTTCTTTAATTTTTCCCCCTTCTTTCTTTCTATCATACTTGACCACAATCATGCTTTAGGGTAGCCCATCAAGAACCCACACTACTTGGACCTTGTAGTCCCAAAAGTATCAAGACCATTGTTCTGGCCAATTTTAGTTTTGTTCCACATGCAAGATCATCTAAGTGCACTTGAAAATGAGTATTTGCAAATTATAGAGACCCGCTATTTATGTAACATGGTAATTGTTTTTACACCCCTTGGACAACCAAAACTAGTTAAAACTATTTTCTTTGTACTTTTAAGACTTTTTAGAACTTAGTGTTGGCTCCTCAAGGGATACCTTGATTGTGAGTGTGTCCAAAAAACATTGTCTATGGTTCAAATTTTGTGCACTGTGACATGATCTTGTCATCTTCAATGGGTTTAATCAATCCAATTGTGCACCAAATTTAAAATTTGAACCATCTTTCTATACACTGCAACTCATAAAATTCATCAATTATTCCAAATTAAAATTTTAATAAAAAATAATTACAATATAATCCATAGTCGAATTTTGTAAATTGGAGCATTAATTTTCAATATGGCATTCCTTTTGGGTACCCAATGTTGATTAAGGCCATTCGTTACTTTTTTCTTTCTTTCTATCTATGTGTTAAGCTTGTTATCTTCAAAAAGCTTGTCATGCTCTTTGTAAAAACTACGATGAATGGGATTGGAGCCATAATAGATAATTTTGATATTAAACTACAAAGGGGACACTCTTTTTTGAATTTACAAAATACATGAGTAAAAATATAAGAACCCATATATTAGTTGTTGAGTAAAAATTATAATATTAATTCTATAATATGATTATGTTTATTCTAGAAAGTTAAAACCAAAATATAATTAATATAAGATATAAGTTAATCCCTAGTGTTAAAAAAATAGAAAAAATATAGCATGGTAAAAAATCTTTATACCAAGGATGAATCATGATGTCACACCATCACCCCATTGTATTGATTATTTGTAATATTTATCAATCATGTTTCATCATATACATGGACACAAAGTGAATGATATTGATGGAATTGATATACATGGTGGTCTAAGCTATTATATTTTTAAATATTTGACAATTTTTTAATCCATTAAAATTATAGGAATCAAAATAGTATACAATCAAAGATTATGATTTTATTTATTTTTAATTGTGCTAGCAAATGCTGAATAAAACCTTGATGCAACAACTAAATTTGTTGATGTATAATTATATTTACAAATTCGTCATGTTTGTAATTAATAAGTTGATGGCTATGTAAGAGTTTTTCAACTTATGATGTTGTGTAGTTGGATTTTAATGTTAATGTGTAAATACATGTTTGATAATATTTAAACACTTTTGATTTGGATGGCAAACATATAGGTGAACTTTAATCTTATTTATCAAATTAGCATATTGATTTTTTCATATACCAGATTTTGTACATTTCACATTTCTTAAGGAAATTGATATTATTGATTTGGTGACATGGTGGTCACTAGTGTTTTTTTGGCTCACTAAATTTATTTCTAGAAATATGTTTTAATTAGTTAATTTTAAATTAAAGGATAAATGATGAAAACTTGGCGACCATTAGTTTAAGGTCCATGACATCATTAAAATATCCTAACAAGGATTTTGGTGATTTGTTCTTTTCCTTTTCTGAAATAGTCAAAAAATCATATGTTTGTGTATTGAATTCCAATGCATTAAATATCAAAAATTAAAATTTGGTGGACAATAAAGATCATGTGTATTAATCTTGTCATTGTGCAAGAATATTTATTTTTTCTCAAATATTTATGTTAGTTATGTGGAAGGTTTTGTGTACATTTAACATTAATACACCTAGAAACCCAATGCATTTTCTTTTATAAAAATGAAAATATTATCCAAAATTAATGAAATTTATTTGATTCTAGTGCCCTCAAGGATGGATTGGGTCCTCCAAGGGGGACATTTAGTCTAAAGTTTAAGATTTACATATGTCAAACGATCATTTTTGGACCGAGGCGAAAGGGGGGGGGTAAATAATTGACCAACCTATTTTTTATCAGCCTATTATTATCTAATTTTCTAATATATACATATTAAAGTCACCCTATGTTTATTATAATCCATTATTACATACCTTATATTATAATTAAATTGATTATTTGAATAAAATGTACTCTATTTTTAACTAATTAACTTATAATTTTTACCCAACAACCAATACCTTGGACCCTATATTTTTACTCAAGTATATTCTAAATTTTTTACTAGTATCCCCTCGGGATTGGGCCCACCCCCAAATTGAATTAAGTTTAAAATTAACATTTAAGTCAAAAAAATAAAATACATTTCAAAGTTCATTTTTAATGAAATACATTACAAAGTGAATTGTAATGTTACAAAGATAATTTTCAACAATGTTTTTCAAGTAATGGCTATTTTAAGATGATATAACAGACATTATTAAAAGCAAACTTGGACAACTATCATAGGCATTTAAAGAGTAATTTCAAATTTTGCCCTTTCAATTTCATATATGTGATTGATTCATTTGAATAAGTGAATCTAAAGAAAATTAATTTGATTTTTCATTCTATGTATTTCAAATATGGTTTCAAATAAGAACTAATCAATTTTTTTATAAAATTGCCAAATTTGATCATAGGTGGTAAAGTTTAATGTGAAAACAAAGTTTTATGTGAAGGTAAGTGCATGATAGCGTGGACAAAAAAGTGGCAAGAAATTAAATCCCCAAACTATTGACATCACAATGCAATAGTTTGCAAGGACATTTTGTTCAAACCTTTTCAAGCATACAAAAATGAATATTTTATCTAATGGACTTTGGTTTTAAGTTATCAACTTAAATATGAAAACTATATGTGATCATATTGTAAATACATGTCCCTAAACTATTTTGTAAAACTCTAATTATGGACTTTTTTATGGTGATAATTGATGTGATCTTTAGAAGTCCATATCATTTTTAAATATATATTTTAACATAGGATTTGTGCACACAAGTATAATATAATGATCTTTAGTTGAACTTAAACAAACATGGAAAATTATGAAGTGTAATTGATGGATTGTTGCTACTTAATTGTTTAATCATCCCTAGGCTTGAAAAAAGTACAAAGGAAATGAACTTATGAAAATGCATTCATCTAGATATATTAGTTTTGGTCCATACGTTCAAACATTCACCAAACAATAATCCATCAATTCCAAGAAATGTTTTTCCTATTTATTTTTAATTTCAACTAGATATCATTGTTTTGTACATGTGTGCAAAACTCCAACACAAATCACAATTCTTTCAATATGATATGGACCTTTCAAAAAATGCCTAATTTATTCATCAAATAAAACTAAAAAACAATAACAACTTCATTTGATATTAAACAAAACCTTGCAATTTCTTGTTTTCATTAGTATTTTAAAAATTAAATTCAAGTCATTAATAGGTTTTAATGTCCATCATGGAACCAAACCCAAGTCCTTTCACTTAATTGTTGCCAATGTTACAACCTTTGGTTTTCAACTTCAAAAGTTCATAGCTTGTGATTTTATGAAATTTGCATGCCAAATAATTGCATCATGTATATGGGTGCAAATGCAGTAAGACGACCCACGCCCAACTCCTTGGTGCTTTGCTTAAAAATAACTAATCAAGGTGATGTGGTAAAACTAGATTGATTCATCACAAAGAATTTTTTTTTAAATCATTTTTTACAAGTTTTCAAAAAAAAAAATTGACTCAATAGGATTGTGTAGTTTACTATTCTTTACAAGAATAGTAATTTTTTTTCATAAATATGTCATTTTCAAATAGTTATAAAGCCTTTTAGGAGTCCTTTGCACAATAAAAGCATTGGTTACATTACTTAAAAGATGTTTTTGGGTATTTCATACTCATTGAATTCATCTCAAACTTAACCAAATGTTTCCATAATATATTATAATCATTTTTGTACAAATGCACCAAATTTTTTTAACATTGATTTGACGTAGTGATTAAAAATGTGAAAAATTAAACAATGGTTACACTTTGATTGGGTCATTTTATTGTGTTTGGACCCATATATTGAAATTTAAAACCTCAACACAAATCCCATTTAACAATTCCAATATGTAGAATAGAATGTGGAAGTACAATCACACCTATCAATAATAGAAAAACAAATTATGTTACACCAAAATTGATCTACCCTACCATGCATCCACCCATGACTAAAAGAATAATCTATACACAACCTAAAGGAATATCCCCTTGAACAAACCATTAGACATTGAATTTCAAGAAAACTAATAGAATCAAGTTCATTCGATGAACAAAACAATGTATTCCCATTAAACAAAGTCACACTAGCTTAAGAACTCTAGAATACATTATATTGTCATCATAGTCCATTGAGATGAGCTTACCTTCTAGTTTTCAACTCACACCCCCCAACTAGTGTCACCAAAGTTTTGACCATTAGATGAAAATACAAGGATTGCATTCACATATAAGAAATTTGCAACAATGATAACATTTTGAATGCACTCCAATATCAAATGATTCATGGACTCAACAAAACCCCAACTTGTAGAGTTATTCCCATTTTTTTGGGTGTGTGCTTGACTTTTAAACACAATGAAATATTTCAAGCTTTCAAAATCCGTCCTTGCCCAATCCCTAGATAACAAATGATAGATCATAACAAGTTCTTAACAAACTTTTCTTTTTTTTGCCTTGAGGAACCTACGAAACAACAAGATCCAAAGTCAAAATATGGTCACAAGTAGTGTAGATACTTTCATTACATGACATGTCGACTATTATGATTAATATAGAAAGAACCGTCTTCAACACCTAGACTAACAACATTAGCATTGCACCCTAATATCAAGCTTTGAACAAATTGTACAACAAACTTGATGCATATTGCCTATGGCATCTACTATGGATTGTACCCATGCCACCCATTTATCATGTCTCATTTACCTTCATCACCCCATTTTTTCTTCCTTGTTACCAAGCTTGGACAAACAAAGCTTGGACAAACAAGGCTTGGATTTAGAGAATCTTACAAAGAAAAAAAGTTATGATGATAGTTTTGGACACATGCAAATCAAGATCAATTTCATTAGCAACAATAGGGAAAATTGGCTTGAACTTGAATTTTTTGGGGATCAACAAAAGAAGCATCACAAAAATCCATTGGGATTAAGAATACATGTCAAACACAATCATTTTCTTGCTACAATGGCTAACCACACACTCATGCATACCCTGCAGACACAAGCAACAACAAAAAATGATTAAAATTGAGAAATGCAATGCAAACCTCCAAAATTCATCATAAATCTTTAAAGTTCAAACTCCCACCCTCCTTCAAAGTTCATAACTATCAACAACTGCACACCCTGATCAATCCAACCTTTGGCATAAGTTCTTGCAATCAGAAGCCTTTGAACATGCACATATATATTGATCATAAACAAGGAAGTGAATGGAATGATGTTCAAGTATTTCAAGTTGGTCCATAGATTCATTTGTATGGGCTACAAGCTTCATCACCCTCATTTCACAAATCGTTTCTTGAAGTTAATATGTTTGATCAAATTACTATAGTACCCTAGGCTGGTTTGGTAACAAGGTGCCTAGTGTTTTTTTTTTCAGTCAGTTATGTTCCGCACTAAAGATAGTAATAACTTACAACTCAACTACATACAAAATAATGAGGCTAATGTGTTTGAGAGCTTCATTCAAATTTTTGGCATGACAAACACATATGCTTCAGAATTTTCAGCAATTCCGAAAAGTAATTACTTAGTGCCTAACCTGCCTAGGTACTAGGGTAGTTGATTTAGTTGTACCTAAACCTGATGCACTTAATGTTATTCCATTCAAAGTAGACAGCTTTTAGATGTCTACAAAAGGATTTCATTGTAACAAGAAGAACAAGAGACATGTGTGATTGAATTGAAAGATGTATGATTGATGGATTACATTGCACATTGATGCATATTCTTATAACATGAACTTTTCAGGTCTAAATGTCTTTAGATTGTCAAGCATAAATTCATTAATCAAATAAGGGTCTAGTGAAAGTGGTTTTCATAGATGGACGATTGTTGCATTTTGGTTAGGACAAAGGATGTAATTTACATAGCAAGCAAGATCTCTGTGTGTGGTGCATCTTTACTCTTTTCAAACCTCATAGCAACAAGAGTCCAATGTGAACCACAACCTTTTCGCAATCATGGATGTGTAGGATGACAAGAAAGACAAAATGTAACAACAATAAGTCACATGGTTGTGTTACTCCAACAATGAAATACTAGTCTTACAAAAACTGCCACACACTAGCTAGCCTTTACTTTTATACTTAAATTATTAAGTGTATACCTTCGAATAACCCGTGTAAGATCCCTCCCACTCTTAAGGAGTAGGTGTAAAAACCATCCCAGTCCTACACCTCACAATCTGCAAATGTTTAGTTTCATGATCACCTCTGCCTAGTGTGCCACAGGCAAAATGCCCCAGGTGCACAACATTCCCAAAACCCGTGGCTGGACTCAGCTATCACCTCACCCTACACCCCTTATTTTGAGAATTCCCCCACTCTAGGGCTTTACCCTACACTTCTTAACCCAACTCTTTGCAACCTTTTGACAGTCAGTAACAAATCATGCCACCAACAGCTAAACATTGAATGAGATTATACAGAAACCCTAAACCACAAACCTGTGTCTCAAACTTTTCACTAATTTTGGCAGAGAATTATGTTTCATGATACTTTTGAAAATTATGAAGTTTCAGCATGTCAAGTTTCTTAGTACTGCTTTGGTTACCAAAGCTTCAATGTTTTGATGGGTAGTGACAATGGATTGCCATTTCCATCAATCAGCATCAGAAAATGCATTTTGTGTTGCATTTGTTTGTGGAGATACAAATTCACACTCCCTTAACTGATCAACGTTGGTCATGTGCACCACCATCCACACATCAGGTGATATCTATCACCTGCCACCAGCACCCAACAAACCTTAATTAGCTATAACAAAAGAAATAAAACCCCGGACATGTGCAATGAGGAAACCAAGGAAACCTTCTTAATGAACAAATTTGCAAACTTTACAGGAAATTAGTTTGAACTTGCACAAAATACACCAGGATTCATGATTGGGTAGTTGAGTATAAGTCCACATATTGATTCCAAGCTGGGAGAAAACTTCAGTTTCACAAAGAGCTTTTAAAACCCTAAACCCAAATGGATATGAAGAAAAAGTGAGACGAGTCCTGGACAATCACACAATCACCTGTCCAAATACTACAATTGTAATTGTGGCCAATCAACAGGTTTCATAGTATATGAAATCAGGTGGTTCACCGATGGAATTGCATACACCTGCAAGTGAACCATTTCCATTCCCATGGTTGCAGTTATAAAGTTCAATTGGTGGCCATGAGGTTGCTGCCATCATACAATGTACAATCCAGAACATGTGATGAAACTGCTCTAAACTCATGCCACTGCCTTATATCCAGACTACTAAAAAGAGTATAAACCTAGTTCCAATTCCAAAGCCAAAATCAAAAGACTGATCAGGCTGATTCTCACATGCTTCATCTAGATGTGGAAGGTAGACATGCTTGAACTGCGTGGGTAATGGGAACACAGAGAAGCAGATGGAAGCTTTTGCATGTATGTCATTCTGACATTGGTAAAACTGGGCATTTGCTGGGATTGTTGCTCAATCCCCAATTCAATTTCATGTTAGCCTCAGCTTGAACCATCCAGCTATCTGAGAGAACTAAGCATTTTGGAACAGACAGTGGTACCTTATAAGAGTGGAAGGTTGGATGCAAGCCAGAATTGTTTTGTGCACCTTGCTTTTAGACCACAGCCTTCAAAGACATCAGCAGCACTCCTTCAGGTGCCTTCTCGAAACCCATTTCAATCATCTTCTCAAATTGTGCCTCTGTAACAATGCAAGTAGGAATCGTTAACGAAAGGAAAAATACAAATTCACCAAGCCAGACAACAAAATCCAACAAATTCGGGTTGTGGAGCTTCCCTTATTTATAAGCATTTCAAAAGAAGGCTCCAATTTTGTGAGCATCTGGTTTAAGCGAAACGTTAGGGAGCAGAACAGCAAATCGTTCCCACCTTTGGCTCATGTGGCTCTTCATATGGAACCTGGGTAGAAACATTTTCATTCTCTGCAAGAGAAGATGTTAAGACAAAAAGGGCATGTGCCAATTCCATAACAATGATTGCATAGCTGCAGAACCCAGGATCCAGGAGCACTACAGACATCTTTTCACAAACAACAGAAACCACAGATCAT
>Ga0209611_10015010_pt1 | contig 10202 bp, 6 predicted proteins | sample S1TSphgellanicum_3_FD_187693 | JGI IMG/M metagenome (GOLD analysis project Ga0209611, IMG submission 187693) | Host-associated microbial communities from peat moss isolated from Minnesota, USA - S1T2_Fc - Sphagnum magellanicum MG (SPAdes) (version 2) | ecosystem: Host-associated > Plants > Peat... | reverse complement strand
CCTGGTGCACCTTCCGGCGCGCCGGCCGCGGCCACCGCGCCCGGTGCTTCCGGCGATGACATCCGCGACATCCGCGGTCCCAAGGCCGTGTTTCCCTTGAGCCTGGTGCTCGGGCTGCTGGCCGCCGCCGCCGTGCTCGCCGCCGGCGGCTATGCCTGGTGGCGATGGCGTCGGCGCCGTCAAGCCCGCGCGCTCAAGTACTTCGAGATCGCGTTGCGGCGTCTCGAGGCGCTGCGCAGCCTGATGCAGCCGGCCCGGGTGCGGGAATTTTCCTCCGCGATCTCCGACATCGTGCGCCAGTACATCGAAGCCGGCTTCCAGGTCACCGCCACTCATCGCACCACCGAAGAATTTCTGCACGACATTCTCGCGGCCGAGAATTCGCCGCTGTCGCCGCACCGCGCGCTGCTCGCCGAATTCCTGCGCCAGTGCGACCTCGCCAAATTCGCCGGCATGTCGCTGTCCGCCGCCACGATGGAGTCGCTGTATCAGAGCGCGCGCGGCTTCGTCATCGGCACGAGTCCCGCCGCATGATCCGCTTCCTGCAACCCGGGCTGTCGTCGTCCGATCAGCGCGTGCCCGGCGTCTTCGGCACGAGTCCCGCCGCATGATCCGCTTCCTGCAACCCGGGCTGCTGTGGCTGCTGGCGCTGCTGCCGGTGGTGATGCTGCTGCGCGGGCGGCGCGGGCCCGTGGCCGCGATCGAATTCTCCGACGTCGGCCTGGCGCGCGACGTGGCGCGGCACGGCCGGGCGCGCATCGGCGGGTGGGTGTGGCTGCTGCCGCTGCTGGCGGCGGCGCTCATGATCGTCGGACTCGCCCGCCCGCAACGCGGGCACAGCCGCACCGAAGTCACCGCCAACGGCATCGATATCGTGCTCGCGCTCGACGTCTCCGGCTCGATGCAGGCATTGGACTTCCTGGTGGATGGCCATCGCGTCAATCGCATCGAGGTGGTGAAGTCGGTGGTGGCGAAATTCATCGAGGAACGCTCCAACGACCGCATCGGACTGATCGCGTTCGCAGCCGCGCCCTATCTCGTGAGTCCGCTCACACTCGATCACGATTGGCTGCAGCAGAATCTCGAGCGCATCGGCACGGCGGTCGGCAATGACGACGGTACCGCCATCGGTTCGGCGATCGCGGCCAGCGTCAACCGGCTGCGCGCCAGCACCGCCAAGTCCAAGGTCGTGATCCTGCTCACGGACGGCATGAACAATACCGGAAAAATCGCGCCGATCGCCGCCGCCGAAGCCGCCCAGGCCATGGGCGTCAAGATCTACACCATCGGTGTCGGCGTGCGCGGCATGGCGCCCATCCCGGTGCGCGATGAGGGCGGCAACATGCGCCTGATCATGGACAAGGTGGACGTGGACGAGGGCACGCTGCAAGCGGTCGCGAGCAAAACCGGCGGTTCCTTCTACCGCGCCACCGACACCGATTCCTTGGAAAAAATCTACGAGCAGATCAACCAGCTCGAGACCACCGCACACACCGTGCAGAAATTCGAGCACTACGATGAATTGTATTCCTGGGCGGTGATTCCGGCGGCGGCCCTGTTGGGATTCGGCCTGGTTTTGCAGCACACGCGCTATCGGAGGCTGCCGTGACCTTCGCCCACGCTGCCTGGTTGCCGGCCGGCGCGTTCGCCTGCCTGGCGCTGCTCTGGCTGTGGCGGCGCTACGATGCGCGCCAGCACGCCGCGCTCGCCAGCTTCGTGTCCGCGCATCTGCGGGTGCAGCTCACCCAGTCCTTGTCGGTGGCCCGCCGCCGCCTGCAACGCGCCCTGTTGTTGACGTCGGTGGCGCTGCTGTTCGTCGCGCTCGCCGGCCCCTTGTACGGTTATCGCTGGGAACTCGTCAGCCGCCGCGGGAACGAAATCGTGTTCGCGCTCGACACCTCGCGCAGCATGTCGACACCGGATGTGAAACCGAACCGGTTGATGCGCGCCAAACTCGCCATCGATGATTTCAGCAATCAGCTGGACGGCGACGGCGTCGGCCTCGTCGCCTTCGCGGGCAGCGCCTTTCTGGTCTGCCCCATCACCCTCGATTACGGAGCCTTTCACGAATCGCTGAACGCCATCGACACCAATACCATTCCGCGCGGCGGCACCAACACCGCGAGCGCCATCCGCGAGGCGCAGGCCGCCCTGCGGCGCCGGCCCGGCAGCGACAAGATCCTGATCCTGGTGACCGACGGCGAGGACCTGGAGGGCGATGCGCTGACCGCCGCGAAGGCCGCGGCCAGCGAGGACGGCTTGAAGATTTACACCGTCGGCGTCGGCACGCCGCAAGGCGATCTCATTCCGGTCTCGGGCGGCGCCAACGGCGGCTTCGTCAAGGATGACTCGGGCGCATACGTGAAATCGCGGCTCGACGAGCCCGCGCTCAAGGCCATCGCCGCCGCGACCGGCGGCATCTACGCGCCGCTCGGTGCGCAGGGACAGGGACTCGAAACCATTTATCGGACGGCACTCGCGCCCATGCTGAAGCACGATCTGGCCTCGCGCCGGCAGCGCATCTACACGCAGCGCTATCAATGGCCGCTCGCCGCCTCGCTGTGTCTGCTGATCCTGAGCCTGCTCGTCGGCAACCGCCGCCGCATGCCCGCCGCCGCTCGCCGGGCGGCGCCCGGGCCGCGTACCGCCGCGCCGCCCGGACCGAGTGCGGCAGCGCCTGGGCAGGCGCCCGGCAAGGCATCCGGTGCAGCCGCCGCGTCGCTGGTCGCAGCGATGATGGTCCCTATCCTGTTGTGCCCCACCGCGTCGCGCGCCTCGCCGGGAAGCGCCGAGGACGCCTACAAAAAGGGGGACTACGCCGCCGCCGCGAAGCAGTACGCCGAGGCCGCGCAGCGCGATCCGAAGAAGCCGGTGCTGGCATTCAATGCGGGCGCCGCCGCCTACAAGGCCGGGCAGTACCCGCAAGCCGCCAAGGCATTTCAGCAAGCCATCAGCCGCGTGCCGTCGGCCGATCCCAAGCGGCTGGCCGAGCAGGAGGACGCCTACTACAACCTCGGCAACACCCTGTACCGCAGCGGCCAGGCGACCGAAACAAGCGCGCCGCAGACCACGCTCGAGGCATGGAACTCTGCGCTCAAGGCCTACGACACCGCGCTGCAGATGCGCCCCGATGATGCCGACAGCAAGTTCAATCGCGAGTTCGTAAAACGAAAAATCGACGAGCTCAAACAGAACCAGCAAAACAATCAGGGCAATCAGAACGACAAAAACGACAAGAACAACCAGAACAAGCAGAGCGGCCAGAGCGGCCAGAACAATCAGCCGCCGGATCAGGGGCAGAAGCCCCCGCAAGACTCCGGCCAGCCGCCGAATTCGCCGCAGCAACCGCAGCAGCCGCCGAATCAGCAGCAGCCCAATCAACCGCCACCGCAGCAGGCGCAACAACCGCCGAACGCCCAGCCTCCCCCCGGGGGCCAGCCTCCCGCCGGCCAACCGCCGGGCCAGCAGCAGCAACCCCCGCCGCCGCCGAGCGCCAACCAGTCTGCCAATCAGAAGCTGGGCGCAGGGCAGCCCAAGCCGGCGTCGGACGAGCCGCCTCCCCCAACCCAAGCCGAGAGCCCGCCGGCGCCCGGGCAAATGACCCAGGAACAGGCGCGGGAACTGCTCGATTCGCAGAAGGAGGACGAGCGGCGTGCACTGGGACTGCCCTATGCTCGCCAGGAGGCCGAATCATCACCGGATACGCCGGTCAAAGATTGGTGATATGGGGCGTCATTCTCATCACATCCGACGAGCCGCCATCCGGGCCGCGGCGATACTCACCGCCACTGGAGCGACTGCTGCCGCTGCCGCCGCGGCTGCCGCTGCCGCTGCTGCCGCCGCTGCCGCCGCTGGCGCGATCGCCGCGATCGCCGCGATTGCGACTCGCGCGATTGCCGCAATTCGCCCGATTGGAGCAATTGCCGCCACAGGCGCGCTACTAGCGATTTGCGCGATTGGCGGGACTGGCGCGCTACTCGCGATCGGCGCGGGGACCGCGCAAGCCGCTGTGCCCGCGGCCAGCGCCACCGTGGACGCCGTCATCGAGCCCGCGCAGATCGGGGTCGGCGAGTCTGCCCAGCTCACCGTCACGGCGTCCGGCAGCGGCGCACTGTCGGTGCCGCTGCCGGTCGTTCCCGGTTTGGAATTTCGGGTGGTCGGCCAGTCGCGCCGCGTCGAGATCATCAACGGCGCGATCATCGCCTCGACCTCGACCGTGATTCGCGTCACTGCCGAAGAGGCCGGTGTGTTCACCATCCCCGGGCTCACGCCGAATTCGCCGCCGCTCGTGCTCCGCGTGAATCCGGGCGGCAGCGCAGGCGCTGCGCCGCCGCCCGACGATTCGGCAGCCGGCCGCAACCCACTGTCGCCCGGCGGAGCCGACGTCGGCGGCGTTCACCTGAGTCCGGACGGTTCGACCTTTGTGCGCCTCGAGGTCTCCAAGCACGAGGTGTACGTCGGCGAAAGCGTTCCCGCGGAAATTCAGGTCGGCATGCGCGACGGTTTCGCCATGTCCATCAATGGCCTGCCGAAACTCAACAGCAGCGACTTCACGCTCGACAACCTGTCGCTGCAGCCGGAAAAATCCTCCAAACTCATCGACGGCAAGCCATTCACCGTCTATACCTGGCGCAGCGTTCTCGCCGCCATCAAGCCCGGCAGCTATTCCCTCGATTTCTCGGCGCCGGTCACCGTGCGCGTCCGCACCCAGCCGCGACGCGATTCGCTGCTCGACGACATGCTGGGCGACCCCTTCATGCAGAACGTATTCGGCTCGTTCGTCACCAAGAACATCACGGTAACCAGTCCGCAGAACCCGTTCACCGTGCTGCCGCTGCCGGCCGAGGGCAAGCCCGCCGATTTCGCGGGCGCCGTCGGTTCTTTCAAGGTCAGCAGCGACGTATCGTCGCCCACCAACACCGCGGGCGATCCGCTGACGTTGCGTCTGCACATCAGCGGCACCGGCAGTTTCGATCGCGTCGACAGCAACATGCTCACCGGCGATCCGCAGTGGAAGACGTATCGGCCCAAGGCCACCTTCAACAAGGCCGACCCCACCGGCTTTCGCGGCGAAAAAATTTTCGAGCAGCCGATCATCGCTTCGCAATCCGGCGCACAGACCATACCCCCCCTCTCGTTCAGTTATTTCGATCCCAACGAACGCCGCTATGAGACCGCCAAGAGCGCACCGCTGCAGGTCACGGTCGCGCCGTCGGCCGCGGACAGCGCAGCAGGACCGCCGCCGGCGGTCGCGAACGCCGCAGTACCGCCCGGTCAACCGCCGGCACCCGGCCAGCCGCCGCCCGCCGCTCCATCGCGCGACGGTCTGCGGCCCGATCACGTCGTGACCACAGCGCGCACCGATACACTGACGCCCCTGTATCTTCGGCCGGAGTTCCTGGGCGCCGAATCCGCCCTGGCCCTGCTGCTCGGCGCCGGCTGGATCGCCGTGCGCCGCCACGAACGCAATGCGCGCGATGTGCGGCGCCGGCGCGAACGCCTGCGGCGGGAGACCCTCGATGCGCTGCTCAAACAAATGGCCAAGGCGGCGGCGGCCGGCGATGCGGCGTTGTACTTCAATTCCGCGCGCGCCGCGCTGCGTCAGGCCTTGGGCGACGCGGAACTCGAGGCGCAGCTCGCCGCGGAAAGCGAGGACGTGAAGCGGATATTCGCGCTAGCGGACGAGGCCAACTACTCAGGCAGCAAGCCGCGCGCGGCCGACTTCGAACGCTGGACTCGGGCGGTGCGTGAGCGCGTGCTCACCGAGGAGACGGCATGACCCGATGCGCAAGGTGCACGGTTTTCGAACGCTGGACCCGCCGGGCGGTACGTGGGGTAGTTTTCACCCGGACACGGTGGTCGGTTTCGGCGACGCTGTTGGCGCTCGTCCTTTCTGCGGCGCAAGCACAGACGCCGGCGGCTCATCCACTATCGCCTGCGGCGCAAGCACAGACTCCGGCGGCTCATCCACTATCGCCTGCGGCGCAAGCACAGACACCGGCGGCCAATCCACAAACACCACCGGCGCCCGCCGGCTACTCGGCCGCGGCGCTGTATAACGCGGCGAATGCCTACGCGCGTGCCGGCAATACCGGCCTCGCGATTCTGAATTATGAACGCGCCAAGCTGCTCGACCCGCGCGATCCCGACATCGACGCCAATCTGCGCCATGTCCGCGAGCAGGCCGGGTTGCCCATGCCTCCCCCGACGGCGCTCGAGCGGCTTGCCCGTCTCATCGATCCCACCCTGTTGCCTTGGCTTGGGATTCTCGGTTTGCTCATGACCGGGGTGAGCCTGATGCTGCGGGAAAAGCAGCAAAGGCACCGCGGCAAGCTGCTGCTCTGCGCGTCGGCCGGCTTGTGCCTGCTCGCCGTGACGCTCGGCTGCGCGGCGAGCGTGTGGCCGGCGCTGCACGAAGCCGTGGTGGTCGGACACGCCGTGCCGGCACGCGTGTCGCCGACGCTGATCGAGGAGCCGCTGTTCACCGTACCCGAAGCCGAGGTGGTCAACGTCGGCGCGGAACACGATGGCTTCTCGCTCATCAAGACCCGCGCCGGCCGTACCGGCTGGGCGCCGAGCGCCAATCTCGCGCTCATCGTGCCGCAGCGCTGACGGATGAATCGAAGAGCGTCAGGCTGCCGGCGGCTTACTCGAGTTTGCCCGCGGCGGCACGCGGAGCATGCCTCATGGCCGTTCCGCGTTTGAGGTAGGCGCCTGTGGAAACGCGCGGCGAATCCACGCTCGGCTCATCTTCACCGACGTATCGATCGAACTCCTCGAGATAGCGCTGCGTGAGCTTGCTCTGCTCGGCCAAGGGCACCTTTTGCATGAGTTCGATGAACCACGTGGATTCCTCCTCATAGATGTGATGCGCGACCGCGCCGCGAATGTGCTCCAGCTTGTCCAGGTAGTCCTGACTCATCGGCGGCAGCTTCTCGAGCAGCGCCATCTGTATTTTCGCGGCCGCCTGTTCGGCATACGCCGCGGTGGCATGCGACTTCTCGTGCGCTCCCGCGAGCGCCGGATAGAGCACCGACTCCTCGGCGTTCGAGTGCCCGGTGAGAATCACGGCGAGCGTCTTGTGTGCAGCCAGCCTCGCACCCGCGGTGGTCGCCGCCTTGACGTCGGCAAACGCATGTTCGATCTGCAGGTGATGCTCGAGCACCATCGACAGCCAATCGCCCGGGCTCGCCGCCCGCCGAGCCTTTGCTCGCGCCTCTTTGCGCGCCTCGGCGCTCTCCGGGGGTGTAACCGCCGCCACGACTTTGTCCAGTATCGACATAGCAAACCCTCCAAAGTGGTCCATTCAAGTTCAGCCCGCTCCGGGACGAGACTGCCCCCTTGCCGCGTGCTCCTGCAGGTATCTACGGCTTTCCCCCGAGAGACGCCATGTTGATCACGTACCGGAAGCGAACCTCGCCATTCTCGACGTCTTTGTAGGCGTCGTTGATCCGCTCGATCTCGATCAACTCGATGTCGGGACCGATCCCATGCTGAGCGCAAAAATCGAGCACCTCCTGCGTGTCGCTCAAATTGCCGATCAACGATCCGGCGACGTGCTTGCGGTGAAAGGCGACGAGCATGTTGTTGACGGGTTCGAGCGGCTCCAAGGCGCCGACCACGCACAGCGTCGCGTCTCGTTTGAGCAGGTCGATGTACGGATTGATGTCGTGCTTCTCGGGGACGGTGGATAGGATGAAATCGAACCGGGATTTGAGCCTCTCCAATGCCTCCTTGTCCTTCTCGAAAACCCCGTTCACACCGAGGCGCCTGGCCTCTTCCAGCTTCTGCGGGGTGCGCGTGAACACGGTCACCTCGGCGCCCATTGCTTTCGCGAGTTTTGCGGCCATGTCCCCCAGACCGCCGAAACCGACGATCCCGACGATGTCGCCCGGCTTGACTCCCCAATGCTTCAATGGGGAATACGTCGTGGCCCCCGCACACAAAATCGGCGCCGCCACTTCCGGCCGTAGACCGGCGGGAATCTTCAGGGCAAAGTCTTCGCGCACCACCAGGTTGTTGGAGTAGCCGCCGTAGGTGTTGTCGCGTTCGTAGTGGTTGCTGCGGTCGGGCGCTTTGCCTGCCGGGATCATCGGACCGTTATAGGTGGCGAGCCAACTATTGGGACCCTCGCAGTAATTCTGGTCGCCCGAGCGGCACGGGGCGCACGTGCCGCATGAATCGATCATGCAGCCCACACCGACGAGATCGCCGACCCGGTGCCGGCGCACCGCGCTGCCGGTGCGCGACACGCGACCCACCACCTCGTGCCCCGGCAGACAGGGATACACGGTGTTCGACCACTCGTTCTTTACCTGGTGGATGTCGGAATGGCAGACGCCGCAGAACAGCACCTCGATCTCGATCTCATTGTCCTTCGCCGCTTCGCGCTCGAACTCGAAGCGCTTGAGACTGCTGAAGGAGTGCTTGGCCGCATATCCCACCGCCTTGAGAGTCCGCGGCAGGATGCTCGGTGTGTCTTGCTCTTCGCTCAAATTCAGGGCTGGGTCATTCATCACGCGTCTCTACGTCTGGATAGTGACCCGCACAGTGGTTGAATCACCCGACCCCGCCCATCGGTGGCATTCTCAACCAAATGTCGGCTGCTTCCGACGCAGGCACGTCAGGCGCAAGGATTCACCAGTGGGGGCGAACACTGCGCACGGCTCCGTCGTCTCCGACGTCTACCAGTCACGCAACGGCGCGGCGGCTGAGCCACGCGCGCAGCAAGGCACTGACTCGGTCGGGATCCACGGGTTTGGTCAGATGTTGATCGAAACCGGCGGCGGTCGCGCGCTCCTTGTCTTCTGCCTGTCCCCAGCCGGTGATCGCAATCAAGTACATCGCGCGTCCCTCCTCCAATTGCCGAATGGCGCGCGCCGCCTCGTAGCCGCTCATATCCGGCATTCCGATGTCGAGCAGGACGATGTCAGGCCGATGCTGCTTTGCGAGCGTCACCGCATCCTGGCCGGTATAGGCCACCGTCACGTGGTAGCCGGCCAGTTGCAGCAGCATGGCGAGGCTATCCACCGCGTCTCGATTGTCATCCGCCATGAGTACCTTGCAGCCCGCGCCTCCCGCATCCTCCTCGGCCGGGGTCGGCAGGGGAGTGTTGCCGACCTCGCTCAACATCGAGCGCGGCAGATAGATGGTGAATTTGCTTCCCAATCCCAGCCCGGCGCTGTCGACTGCAACGCGTCCGCCATGCAACTCGACCAAGCCTTTGACCAGCGCCAGACCTATCCCCAAGCCGCCTTCCGCACGGTCAATGGCCGAGTCGAGCTGGGAGAAAATCTCGAACAGCCCCGAAATGGCCTTTGGGTTGATGCCGATCCCATTATCCTCGACCGCGATTTCGAGTTCGGACTCTGATAACTCGACGGTGAGCGTGATTCGCCCGCCTTCGTCCGTGTACTTGGCTGCGTTGGTCAATAAATTCGACACGGATTGCGACAAACGCAGTGAATCGCCGGACACCATGATGCGCCGCTCCGGCAGCGCGACGATCAATTGGTGCTTCTTGGCCTCCATCAGCGGTCGTGCGACCTCCAACGCGGCGTCCACCACCGAGCGCAGGTCCACCACGTCGATTTTCAGGTTGAGTTGACCGCGGGTGATGCGCGACACATCGAGAAGGTCATCCAGCAACAATGCCATGCGCTGTATCTGACGGCCGATCACCGAGCGGCCCCACTGCTGCTGCTGTTCGCTCGCGCTCTTGGCGCCGAGCAGCTTGACCGCATGGCGGATCGGCGCCAGGGGATTGCGCAGCTCGTGGGCGAGGGTGGCCAGGAACTCATCCTTGCGACGATCCGCCTCGAGCAGCGCCGCTTCGCGGGCTTCGACCTCGTCCAACATGCCGTTGAAGGCAAGCACCGCAATGCCGATCTCATCATCGGTGGTCTTTGACGCGCGCAACGAATAATCGCGGCGGGAGACGATTTGCCGGGCGACTCCGGTCATCGCGTCCAGGGGATCGGTGATCGCCTTCTGTAGACGGCGCGAAAGCACATACGCGACTCCGAGGCTCAACACCATGACCAGTGCGAAGATGCTCAAGTAGGCCTCGAGACGTCCGCGTACGTCATAACGCGCCACCAGATAGAGGGTGCCGAGCACGGCGCTCTTGCGCACCACCGGTTGCGACAATGCCACGCGTTCGCCGGAAACCACTTTTCCGTACGGCGGCGGTAGTGCCGGGA
>Ga0209611_10015009_pt1 | contig 10202 bp, 2 predicted proteins | sample S1TSphgellanicum_3_FD_187693 | JGI IMG/M metagenome (GOLD analysis project Ga0209611, IMG submission 187693) | Host-associated microbial communities from peat moss isolated from Minnesota, USA - S1T2_Fc - Sphagnum magellanicum MG (SPAdes) (version 2) | ecosystem: Host-associated > Plants > Peat... | reverse complement strand
TTTTGTGATATTACTATCTAATGGAAGATAGGGTGGGAATTCATGACCCACATAAGATTGATGACAAGTTGGAAAATTTCCTTTCAAATTTTGGAAGTTATTTTTCCTTATTTGCATCATTTTGTCCTTTTACAAAAAAATTAACTTATTTTTTAAATTTTAATTTCATTTTATCTACTCTAACAAAAAAATTGAAGTAAAAACTTTAATTATAGATTTGTTACCCAAAAAATTGTAAAAAAAATGACCCTTTTCATTTAGACATAAAAAACAAAACATCATGCTAATATAAAATGCCAACAATTCTAGGGTCAACACAAAATACAGTACACAATTTGACTACCTTACTAGCCCCAAAAACTAGGGTAAATCTAGATTTAAATTTAAATAAATAAATAAATAAATAATAAAAAACTATACATTGAATCATTTCGGTTTAAGGATCAGAGATAAAATAATCTTTCAACAACATTAATTTTAAAACTTTACATTGTTAGAATAAGTTTTCAATAGTTTTTCTAAATTCAAATAACAATTGACCTTTTTTTTGCATACTTTTTTACTATTTTATATACTTTATCATGTCTTCAATGTATAAATAAAATAGAGACAACACACATTGAAAAATTAGAAAACACATAATGACACCAACATTGCAACAACAAAATCATCATGCTCTTGTAATGAACAATTCAAAGTTGCACAAAATGAAAAGGAGACAAAGCAAATGGGGTCCAAACAAGCTAATAAAAAGCATTTGCCCCAAGGACTTATCCTTAAAAGTATAATATTTTACAAAATGTTCTTAAAATTGTGATTTGCAAATTGCTTTAAACTTATTTTAATTCTTATGACTGAAAAAGAATGTTACATTATATTAATATGTCAAGGTGTACTAAAACATACTACATAAAAATTCATTTAAAATACTTTTAAAGCCTTTTTTAAAATTTTTAAATAATGAAAAACATTAGTTACAATTTTTGTAGAGTGATTTTGAGTATTTCATACTTATTCAATTTATTTCAAACTTATTCAATTTTTTAATAATACATTACAATTATTACAACACGAGTTCATTAAAAAATTGTCAATTTAAGTTTCATTTTCACAATGAAAATATAAATGATGGTTACATTTTGGAGTGACTCCTATTACCCTATTTGAACCTATTGATAAATTGTGCACACCAACATCAAAAATTGAAATATTGTAATAATCTTCCATATTAATGGAACAATATTCTAACAATGCTAACACTTGCACATAAACAAACAAATCACAACAACTACAATTGCAACAAAGAAAACAATATGATGATCTTCACCAACACTTGCCAAGGTATAAAATACACAAGGTCCATGCCATAATATTTGCATTGATTTTGCTTAGTTTTAACCATGATTGTGTTTTAGATTAATTTTGTTTACTTTATATATAACAATTTCTTCTTCCGTAACTTAAGATAAAAAAAATGACCACTTGTTTTCAAAAGGTTACATGATCTTAGTCACTATGGTTGCCGGGCAGAATTTTTATATCAAACTTATAATACCAAACAACAGGGGCAGCTTCAACACATATCTGCTGAATAATCCAATATAATTTTGAAGATCTCATTTCAAAAAATAAAATTTCTCAAAAATTCCAAAAGATTCTTCAATTTCCTTCAAATTTTTATGAGAATATATATACAATTTAGTTTTATTATTATTATTTTTTTGGGGTTTCTAATAGCCAACATTATAAGGATTCTTAAATGTTTTTTTCCTCTCATGACGCAATTTGTTAATAGCCAAATTTCACCTTCGTATTAAGGTGAAAAATGATTTTGTGTATATTTTTCAATGCTATTAAAAATAAGTATTTTCTGACCCATTTAAATAAATTATCCATTTCATATAAAAGGGGGGAAAAAAGGGGTTAGGTCTACATTTTGCATGTCTCATTTTCAAATCTTTCTCCAATGTCAAGTTATCAAAGACAAGACACACATTTATAAAACCATGAAAATTCCAATAGTGGAGTAGCTTTGAACTAAATGCTAGAATGGTTCTATACTTTGAGAAAAGAAAATATTTATTCATTTCCAATAGGAAGAAGAAGAAAACCCATAAACATTCATTAAGAGCCCAAAAAATCCAAAACTCAAAAGACGAAAAACTCTCTACCAATAAAATAACCCAATGTTTTTTCTCAACTTTTGTCATGAGTAAAGAATATTGGGACCCATTCTACCTTTTACAATTTATTTATTTATTTGTATATTTATTTATTTTGGCACCTTTCATAATTTTCAAAGAATAGAATCACATTATTACAAGATGAAGAAGAACCAAGATAGAAACAAAAAAAAGATTGTTTAGTACTTCGATTACACAATGTGATGTCATAGTTGGTGCTTTGCACTACACTTCACATGTCTCAAGTGCTCCACTAATGTCATTGTGTTGTGGTAAAAGTAGAGTTTCTCTATTCTCTAAAGAACAATCATAAGTGCTACCCAATGTGTGTGTGAGCAATGAGTGATGAAGGTAAGGATTGTTAATTAGGAAAGTTTGCAATGTTGCCATAGCTATTATGAAGGCAAATGCCATGAAGAATTTGGGGAAGGTTTTGGTGTAGGCTAAAGTTTGGGCATTCCCAAAATAATGGGCCCAAGACAAGGTGATAGCCAAGTCGAGCCTTGTGTTTTTGGGAATGTTCCTCACTAGTGGGGTTTTTACCCATAGATTATGAGGTGTAGTGGGTGGAGGGTATTTTATGCTTATTCCTTAAAAGTGGAAGGGATTGTACACCTAAAATAGGCTTGAGAGCCCTTGTAGGAGGGATATTCATGGATATAAAGTGGCCTCCAAATATTCTTCGAAACTCTCTCCAAGTGCTTTATGAGCAAATAAAAAGGAAATTCTTGGAACTTTAATAAGATGAAAAAATGTTGGCACAAGAAAAGTTGGTTTGGGCCTAATGCCCATGTTGTTGCCATGCACACCAAAGGCGGAAAGGAAAAAGATAAAAGAGTTCCCATAATGTGAAAGTACCTAATGATCACCACGTCGTGACTTGACATCCTTTTTACCATCACCTATGGGGTGGTAACCATGTGACAAAATCCACAATCAACATGGCACCAACAAATGCAATAATCTTGAAAAAGAAATTTATTCCTAAAGTTTTGGGTTGGCTTTTCAGGGCTAGCATCCACTTAGCATGACCCAACATGGATTTGAACCCAGAACCACTTGCAAGGTATTTGACACACTTCTTTAGCTTTGTAACTCAAGGAAACAACCTAACCAGACAAAGATTTTTCGTAGTGTATTTGGAGGGCACCTTACCCTAGGTAATGAACTCAAAAAGGGTTGTTAGGGTTTGTTCTTGCAATTCAGGTCCCATGCTCGGAGGTGACCTTGCATGGGCCCTCGTTCCCATAATAGCTCCATTCTCAATCCTTACCTTACACAAAGCACATTGATTCCAAATCACACTTGGTGCCATGGCAAGTGTGATTTGAAAGGGTTTAGGGTTTTGCATTCATCTTAACACCATGGAACCCCCTCTCACTAAATCAAACAAGGAGTAAGGCCGACTTTACACTAGGAGTCAGGGCCAATGTTCAACTCAAATCAAGCATTCCTATTGGTGCAAAAGTTGAAATCAGCCCCAAGGGATTTACACTAGGAGTCAATGCTGAAATAGAAAAAGTGTTTTCAATTTACCACAAGTTACTAACAAATGCTGAACTTTATGGCCTTGGATTGGCCCCAAGGCTGAAAAAAGGATAACTATCACTTGATTTGTTGTCCGAGGCATCCAAAGTTCCTAACATGATTAATTACATATTTTCAACTCACACATGCTTTGCAATGGAAAGCTATTGTCCTCACAACAAGAAACAAGGCCCCATGTCAACGGCTTTCTATTCGATGTGATCATAGCCCTATGTGTTAATTGTGATCACAATAGCCCAATGGAAAGAGGCCCTTATTGTAATAGTTTTTGGGTGGCATTTTAGAAGATCTTCATGAAATGTGTATGCACAACATCATAACATCAATATTTTCTTTTCTTTTACTCTTTGCTCTTATTGATCCACAAAGTGCATAATGTTGTTTTTGAAAAATGAATGAATGAGAATCCTTGAATTCATTAATATTTTGTTTGAATGTTGCTTGAGATCTTCTTTATATATATCAAATTTCCCATAGTAGGCATTGAAAGCATTTGTGTTCTTAAACATGATGACTTGTGCTTGTTGAAAATCAGAAAAATTTAATGTTTTTGATTTTTTGTGTTCTCAATATTTTCAAATTAATGGTTTTATCAAGTTTCAACATGTTTTCACCAAGTTCACACTTTTTAAAAAAAAAATTTGTTACAAGTTGTTACCAATAGGATAACATGTTATTTTGTATCCCTTGCCCAAAGTTCTACTCGTGTGAACTATATTACTAGGCCAAAAATAAAGATTGGGATATTTATTTTCGGAATGCACCAAAGTTTGATCATATTCTTAAAATACAATGGGTCATCAATAGGCATGCGTAAAATAGGCGATCAGAGGTCGCGCCGCCTAAATTACTTAAATGTTTGCCCATCGTCGTGCCTAAATTAACTACCAAAATGTTCGCTCGTCGTCACACTTAAATTAACTACATAAATGTTCGCCCGTCATCGCGCCTAAATTAACTACCTGAATGTCCGCTCGCTGTCGCACCTAAATTAACGAGTTGTGCGGTGGTGCAAGAGGGGGCGCGTGTGTGCTTTGGAAAATCGATCTCACACTTGTATCACTCTTTGCAATGTCCGGGAAACGTTCGTTGGGGTATGTTAAGGAGAATGACGTCCGTTATGGTCTTAAGGTTGCGCATCGTGATCCCAAGTCGTCGAAAGTGATTGGCCTTCAATGCCGCTTTTGCATTGCATTTGGTCGGGAGGAGAAGGTTGGGTCGAAGTGCAAGGCTGCGACTACTGTTCAAGGATGGAGCCACCCCTTCCGTTACGATAATATTGAGAACCATCTTTGCAACCAACATTCTGGTCAATGGGCTCTATACCAGGCTCTTGAATCCTCTTCTGAACGCGCTTCATTCTTCAATGATGTTCCGGTTGCGTTCAAGAACTCCATCAAAGCGCATTTCCCGTCTTCGTCTCTAGGCGCTGAGCGACAAATTGTCTATGATATCGAAAAGGACATTGTGGATACTATTGTGGGCAACATGATGTTCAATCCTGAAGACCACGACAATAGTGATGCAGACCATGACGCGGATGAAGAGCCTGCATTCGGTAGTGCGACTGAGATTAATGCTCTACATCTTCGACATCGTCAAGCAGTAGCAAAGGTGAAAGAGCGAGCATTATCGTTGTTTAAGCGTGTTGAATCGGAGGATGATGTTGCAATTTATTCTTATTCAGTGACAATTCCAAAGATGAAAACCACTTTGTTTCGCTTGGCTATGCGTTACGTGTCTTGCGGAACATCATTTCGTACTTAATGAAGCCGATGAAAGCGACCAGAACGCCCTTCAGCATGACATCGCCCTTGTTTATGTCACTGCCTGCGATCAGATTCATGAAATTTCGGCCTATCAAGATCGAAACAACAATGCGATGGCCGATCCTAGTTCTATTCCCCCAGTGCTACCGCATGAGCTTGTCGAGCTATCCGCAGCTAACTTCATCCGAAAGATTCGGCAACATGCTTTCCGATTGGATCATTGTTACTCATCAACTCAGATCGATCTCATTGCCAATGAGCACAAAGCCCTGATCCATGCTCATAGATGTGAGCCAGTGTTGAAGGACGGCATCGATTTGCTTTCTAGCAATTCAAGTTTCAAGGATGGTTAATCTTTACTTGGTGTTCGATTCCCAAATCTAATGGAATATTGTGGTGTCATTGCAACGCTTTTTCCTGGAACCAGTACTGTAGAGTCCGATTTTTCGATCCTGTGTTGGGAGAAGGATTTGTTCCGCAAGCGTTTATTGAACTTTGGATTAGAAGGAGTCATGTAGGCAAAACAATTCTTGTTCATAGAATAGTTCCAACATTGATAAATGCTAACCAATCATTTTCTGCTAAATAAAGCCTTCATTTGGCCCCCGCCTAAACTAACCATTCCTGATGCGCCTAAATCAAGTTAATTTAGGTAATTCAAACGACTACCTAATATAAGCATGCCTGGTCATCAAACAAGTCCATCACAAAACGAAACAAAAAACTTAAGGTGTCCTCACATTTAAATTATGTGAATCATATTATATTCACATTGATTACCATAGTGCATGGGCAATTTTGGCACAATTTATATTATTTTTTGTTTTGTCAAATTTTTCAAAAAAAATGGATATTTTATGTCAATTTTTTTGAAATTCAATCAAAACATAAACAAGGCAACCATATTTGAACCCACACCCTACTCAACAAAATAACATAAACTGCACTGAATCTTTAAAAAAAACAACAAGAAACTTGTCATAGCCAAAGCATTATCTAAACAAAAAATAGGGTAGGATTTTCATAATTGATTATAAAAAAAAATCTAATCATGATATGAAAATGCATTATCAGTTAACATTGCCACTCACAACTAGGGTTGTTGATGGGTGTTCACAAGATGTTATGTCACGAGCAGGTGAGTGTGAGTAATGAGCATGAATGACGAGCAGGGTTTCATGAGCATGAAAGAATATTTTAAATAAATTCCGTCCATGTCCGAAAATGTATTTTTTAATAGACCTTGGTGACGTGGAAGATTATTCCTTAACATAATAAAAAAAAATTCTTGTCACCAACGTGTTCGTGTGGCCAAACCACGTGGTGTTCAATGGCTCCAAATTGCTACAATGAAAAGGGCTACAATGTTTATGAACTTCCATATTTTATAATAAATTAAGAACCAAACAACCTAGAGAAGGGGTCCATGCTTGATTTCATAAGGATTTATGACAAGATTTGCAAACATATTTTGTGGTTATTGAAACAAATTTAATTGTTCTGACCTCTGGAGTCATTCTGCCATTTGTAAATGTTTTAAGGTCACCAATCCCATGCAAGTAGTCCAATACACATCAAATAGGTTTTATGATAGCAATAAATACACAAATAGATTAAACACCTACAAATATGTCACTAGATGCATATGTTTGCAAGTGTGGATTATTTTGGGCAATCAATGTAGTTTCTTATGTGAGCTTGAAGTAAACAATCAAAATAACCCAGTTTAAAATGCATCCATTTCCAACATGTCACCATATCCATATCCATGACATTTTTGTCAAACACCATCATATTTGAACTTGTATTTTTGTGTGGATAAAAGAGAGTTGAAAACCTTCGACCTAACTTTGTAAGGATACTTGGCCGAAAGAAGTTTTGCTACACAATGGTACATGGCATGACACATTTAATGTTGAAGGCATGATGTTGGGCAATGGAAAAAAAAACTAGTCGCCTAAACATTGCCATCCTTATTAAGCTTTAAAATGCTTTTACTTTTGAACTACAAAATTAGCACAAGGCCCTTTGTTACAATTACAAAAATGTCGGGTCCTTAGAAGAGGTGGACATTTGATATGTGATGATTTGTTATTGGTGGTGCAAGTGTTTAGCATTACATGTGAAATCAAAGTTCATGAGTTTGGCAACTGATTTAGCTTTTAACATTTTCAATGGGGGGTGGGGGGTTCATGACTTATGTAAAAATTTGTTTTGCAAATTATGTACATTTGTATTGTTCCACTTTTGGGCTAATTTTTTTTTTGCTCATATATGTAGAACCTAACAACATTGAGTGGGTAGACATGTCAACTTGCAATCTTGTTGAGATTGTGCCAAACATTTAGTTGGAGTAGTTGAAGAAATCAGCACCTCCTTGTACAGAATGACATGCAACAATTATGTTTATCGTTTTGAATGGTCCCACATTATACTGACATTACTTGCAAAGTGGTCCATTTGGTCATGGTCTAGATAGGAATGAACTTTTATTGAAAAGGGCCCATGTGTTATGGGATCTTACCATGCTTATGGTAGTCATTGCCAATTATGCCTTTGAGTCTTTGTTGATGACACAAATTCTTCACCCTCGGAGTGAGGAGGTGTGATGTTGAGCCAAACATGGCATTGACTGTTCTCTCAAGATAAATGACAATTCACATAGGCTGGACCGCATCAATATCTCTCTTCCACATGTGGTTGTTACCCCAAATCAACCCAGCACTATGGACAACATGCACATCCATCGACCGCCATCTAATTCATGAATCATGTATCTTATAATTTCTCAAGGTGGGGTAGAGGTTAAAGAGATTGTATGTGGGGATGGCATGTGGCATATTGATTAGTGCCTTTCTAGTTTTGGATTATAATGTTTTGCATTGCAAATTAATACAGATGTCAAATGCATAACAAAAATCAATACACACAAAATGATAATTGGGACTCCAGCTCCATGTTATATTAATTTTTGGGTTCAATTTTGAATTGGAGTTCTAGAGTGCCATAAGCATCAAGGTTTTATCTTGATGTTTTAAGTCATTGTGTGGGTGGGTTTGTGTGAAAGTTTGTAGTTGCTAGGCCACAAGTCTTGATTCTATGCCATGCTAGTTCAACATTTTGTCAACCTTATTAAAAAGGAAGTATCATGCCTGTAAGAAGAAGGGTTTTTTAAAAATTTTGAATGTAGGAACAACCCTTGAAGTCCATTTAAAGGTGAAGCTTCTACTATAAACAATTGCCAAGTGCCTTCTATCCACACAAAATCTCATGAGGTTAGCAAATGCAAGCACTTGGCCTAAAGGTGTGGCAAAAAGGTGAAAATGCCTTCAATGTTCAAATTAACACAACACATTGACAATTGAAACATTGATAAATTATGCATCCCTATGACTATTTTGCCCCATGTAGATGTTTGGCCTTTGGGGTTTGGACAAATCTACAATATATGTTTTGGCCACAAAATTTTTGATGTGATTGTTGGAATAAATGAATATAGTTCCACAAGAAAGTTGTGTGTCTCTTCACACTGAACCTTTGTCCACATGGTAAAATATTTTGCACCCCAATAAGGAACATTTTGCCATGTCATGAAAAGTGAATCCACATGACATGATAATATTTGATGATGTGGCATGGAATATGCTATAAAAATTCCTTGTTCATTTGAACCCATTCACCTGTTCACCGTTCGCTTCTCATTGCTCACCCACTAGTGTTGATGTTCCCAAATGTACACTATAACAAATCTTGTATTATGTAACCATCCAATTTATGACTACATGTGAGGATTTGTCATTTGTAACTATGGTTTATAATTTTTACAAAGAGGAACCATCTTTTTTATTTTCTTATTATTTTTGCGACTATGGTGCAACTACTAAATTGTATATGCTACCATATTGACTAACTTCTTTGGTGTTTCATCCAAGAATAGGCCCTTATGTTACTTTAGTCACAAATTTAGTTGTAATTTGGTAATTTTTTGTGGCATGCCCATACATTTTATGTACACTAAGGTGTTTTGGATTTCATTAAGAGTATATTTAACATGTAGTCAAGGTACATGAAGCATATAATAAAACCTATTTAACATATTTAAACATACTTAACCTATATTCAATGCATATTGAACACATATTATGCACATATTAAAATAAACAATTTCATCTTGATTTTATGTTATGGTTGGTTTACAAATATACCATGTTTATTTAATGTATAATTAAACTTGGGCTTTGCGTTGCTATGCACTACTAGCAACGATGAAATGACCCAAAAAAAAAAAAGGTTTACATTTGAAATATTTGTTATTTTGAAATATATAAATATAGGATTCAAATTGTACAAAAGACCGTCCAATTATCATCCAAGGGGAGATTTAATTAGCCATCCTAGTTTTTTATTCATTGAAATTTTTGAAGCAATTAGAGTGGATAAACATTAAATCAGCTAAGCAAGTGGGGATTAAATCCTTGAATTAGGTATTTAAGGGAGAAGTTTTTATTGGAAACTAGTTTAATCTCAAAATAAAAAAAATGTTAATCTCTTGAAATAATTTCAACATATTCAAATGAAATAACACATATTTACATTTGCATGAAATTACACGTAAACATGTGTATGAAATTCAAAAGACACAAAGATTCAAATTTTTTTTGAAAGTACACAAAGATTCCAAAGACATAAAAAAAAAAAAAAA
>Ga0209611_10015008_pt1 | contig 10204 bp, 5 predicted proteins | sample S1TSphgellanicum_3_FD_187693 | JGI IMG/M metagenome (GOLD analysis project Ga0209611, IMG submission 187693) | Host-associated microbial communities from peat moss isolated from Minnesota, USA - S1T2_Fc - Sphagnum magellanicum MG (SPAdes) (version 2) | ecosystem: Host-associated > Plants > Peat... | reverse complement strand
TCGATGCGGGAATTTTCGTGTCCTACATCGGCCTGTTCAGCTACTACAACTATGACAACTGGACGTATCAGCCGTCCTATGTGTCATCGAACACGCCGTGGTTCTTCAACGGACTGCGCATCCAGTTCTATCCGACCAACACGCTCAAGATCGAGCCCTGGATCATCAACGGCTGGCAATCCTACGGCCGCTACAACAAGAACTTAGGTTTCGGCGGCCAGATCCTTTGGCAGCCCACTGAGAACGTCAAGTGGGTGTTCAACAACTATGGCGTGGGTGAGGACAATCTCGCCTATAACGAGCCAGGCACGCCGCAGAATCCCATACGCAACGCCAATCGAGTGCACACCGACGATAGCGTCGAGTATCGATGGTTCAATAGCCCGAGCAAGGGCTTGTCGAAGGCAGCCTTCTCGCTCACACTCGACGCGGGCTGCGAGTATGGCGGCGGCGTTGGTGGGGTTAACTGCACCCATGGACCCAACAAGACCGCCTTCCTGGGCTGGATGTTGTACAACCGTTTCTGGTTCGACAACGACCTCTACGCGCTGACGCTTGGCGGAGGGTCGATGAACAATCCGGGCCGTTACCTGGTGCTGCTGCCGCCCATCAATGGGGCGACCGCGGCGACCGGGTCGCCGTACTTCACGGAGAATCCGGGGCAGCCGGCGTTTCAATGGGACGCGACGCTCAACTTTCAGTACATGCCGAAGCAGTGGATCACCTGGTGGGCGGAAGCCGGATTTCGCCATTCGAATATTCCGTACTTCGCCGGTCAAGGCGGCGTGACGCCTCCGTTCGGTAACAACGGCGCTCCGGGACAGTATGCGTGCAACGACGGCACTCCGGCCGGAACGAGCTTGACGCCGACGTCGTGCGCCAACGATGGCGGCGTGTGGTATCCGGATCTGCGCACGCGCCAGGCCACGCTGTCGGGCGGCGTTCTGGTCAAATTCTAGACTGCACTCGAAAACCCCGCGGCCGGCGTCTCAGCCTGTTGCTGAGCGCGGCCGCCGGGGTGGCGGTGGCCCGGGCCGCGATGGTGGTGAGGGGCGGCGTGCTCAGCGCCGTTATCGTCGGCCCAGTCATTCTAAGCGCCTCGACTTCGCCGGTAGACGCGTACGCCACCGAGTACACCCGGCATACTCTGCAGAAGGATCGGCGAGTCATCGCCGATCGGCTGGACCCGCGGCAGAATCCCGGGCAGCGCGAATACTCGTTCTTGAATGCCGTGGGCGCGGTCTGGCCGCATCCGGTGCAGAAGACCGGCGCCGGGTTCGCGGCTTCCACCGGCGATGACGCCGCCAGTGGGTTTCTGATCGATCGCTGCCACGTGTTGACGGCCATGCACGTGGTGTACGCCGACGATCTCGTGGTGCACCCCGCACCCGAGCGTGCCGTGGCGTTTGCCGTCGGCCAAACCGGGTCAGGCCGAGACCACGGTGCGCTGCAAGGCCTCAAGTTCCTGCGGGAAGGTATCGTGATCGCGCATGGAGATGCGCTCATGCTCGACGGGATGATCCACAACCCCGCTGATGATTGGGCCCTCATTCTGCTCGACGGCAATGTGGACGACTCGATTGCGCCGCTCAACATCGGCGCCGTTGATCCGGCGCGGCTGCCGAAAGGCTTCGGAGTGTCGTTGGCAGGCTACCCGTCGGACCATCGGGCGAGCCGCGGCGACGGATTCAAGTTCATGGATTTGTGGCTGTCGGAAGGCACGGTCGTCGATGTGACCTTGGGCGACTGGACCGCGGCGCTCATCAGGACCACCGTGCAAACCACGCCGGGCAATTCCGGCGGTCCGTTGATCGGCAATTTCGACGGCCGACATATCGTCATCGGCCTGGCGCAAAGTCTTAGCGGCAACGGCATCGATGTCTCGGACTCAAGCCCCAACGTGCAAGTGCTGTTCACCGCCGACACGTTGGGCAGGATTGCCGCGGCCGAAGCGCAGTACCCCTGTCGCTGACAGGCCTTGTCACTGCGTCCATGAGGCGAGGCTTGCCGCCGGCGCCATTTTTTAACACAATCTTTGCGCCGCAGGTGTTGACTGCGACGTGTTTTTGATGGGCGTCGATCCCGAAAAAATGAGTTCGAATTGATTCCTAAAGTCACTGGTACGCGCTCCATCATCGTGCTTTTCCTAATGTATTGGAGTGTTCCAGCGGCGCTTGCCGAGGACGCGGCGGACGGGCCCGTGCAGGGTTGCGCCAAGGGCTCGGAAGACGAGAGCTTCGCCGCTCGCCTGAAGGCGAGCTACCGGTCGCACCTCGCCTGGGACGGCGGTGATCCGAGCGCGCCGCCCGCCACCGTGGTCGGCGGCGGAGAAGTGCCCGAATCCAATCCTCCGTGGCCGTATAGCACCTGGAATATCGGTGCATCGCCGGCCATCGGCACCGAGAACATGTACTACAGCGCGCTGATGGACGCGCTGTACTGCGGCAGCGGCGGTCAGAAGCTCAAGGACAGCCGCTTCACCCTCTACGGGTGGGTCGAGCCGGGCGCAAACTTGAGCACCTCGCATACGCGATTCAACTATTCGACCGGCACCGGCGGCAATTATCCAGCGGCGTATTCCTTCGAACCCAACACCGTGCAAGTCGATCAGGTGGCGCTGTATTTCGACCGGCTGCCGGATGAAATTCAGCGCGACCATTTCGACTGGGGCGGCCGTTTCACCGCCATCTACGGCACCGATTACAAGTACACGTTCAGCAACGGCATCTTCAGCAACCAATATCTCGACAATGGCAGGCAATACGGGTTCGACCCGGTGATGTACTACCTGGATTTCTGGTTGCCGAAAATTGTCGAGGGCATGAACGTCCGCGTGGGGCGCTACATCTCGATCCCCGACATCGAGGCGCAGCTCGCGCCGAATAATCTCACCTACAGTCATTCATTGCTTTATACCGTTGACCCGTACACGCAGAACGGCGTCGTCGCGACCACGAAACTCAGCAAGAACTGGCAAATCCAGACGGAGCTTTCGGCCGGCAACGACGTCGCGCCCTGGGTCAAGAGTGAGCGGCATTTGACGCCCGCGGCCTGCGTCATCTGGACCTCGGATTCGGGCAAAGACAATCTTTACCCATGCATGAACGGGCTCAACGACGGTAACTGGCGCTGGAACAATGTTCAACATGCGGTTGTCACTTGGTACCACAAGTTCAACTCGAACTGGCACATCGACACGGAGGCTTGGTATATGTGGCAAAGCCACACCCCGAATGTCGACAATCCGGGCGGTCTGGCGTTGATCGCCGAGCGCTACGGCTACGTCAGATACGGCGCGCCGTCCGGAGCCGTCTGCAACCCGCTGCTCGTGACCTGCTATTCATATGAGTGGGCGGCGGTGAATTACATCAACTACCAATTCGGACCGCGCGACACGGTCACGTGGCGTACCGATTACTTGAACGACGCGCGCGGCCAGCGCACCGGATTCAAGACCCGCTATTACGAATTCGACTTAGGCTACACTCACTGGGTGGGCGATGTGATCGAACTGCGCCCGGAACTGCGTTTCGAACATTCGCGGGACGCGGAAGCGTATGACAATCCGACGGCGACGCCGGGCGACGGGAGGCACTCCCAGGCCATGATGGCGGCGGACGCGATATTCCATTTCTGAAACATATTTGCAGCATGATGGGCCGCCTCGCCGCGGCCGGATGCGGAGTGCAGGGTATTGGTCGAAATTTGTGAAGCCCATGGTCGAGTAAACAAGGGCCGGGTAAACCAGGGTCGAATAACCGAGGCTAGTTCAAAATGACCGAAGCGCCGCGCGATTCCGGCCAGACGTCTGCGGGCGCGCCCCCCGCGGGCCAACCCTCACCCGGCCCAACGTCCACAGTCGAAAAGCCACCCGGGCAGGAAACCATCAACCGGCGCGCGTGGACTCCCCAACGCCAATGGCGAGTGGCCGGCATCGCCGCCGCGGTCGCGGTCATTGCCATTCTCGCAGTGTGGCTCGGTGGGAGGACCTTCGGTGCGCACGAAGCGCCGGCGGAGGCGCCGCCCTCGCCGCCCGGGACGTTTCGCGCCACGGCGCAGCAGCTCAAGACCTTCACGGTTGCCACCGTGCAGACGCATGGCTTCGTCAGCGAGGAGTTGACCGAAGGCAAGATCGGCGTCAACGGCGATCGGGCGACGCCGGTGTTCTCGCCGTACTCGGGCCGGGTCACACGGGTCATCGCCGGATTGGGCGACATCGTCAAGGCGGGTGCGCCGCTCGCGACGCTCGAAGCGTCGGAATTCGTACAGGCGCAAAACGACCTCAAGGCGGCCGCCGCGCAGGTCAAACTCGCGCGCATCAGCGAAACCCGCAAGCACGCCTTGTACGACGCCAAGGGCGGCAGCTTGCAGGATTGGCAGTCTGCTCAAGCGGATCTCACCACCGCGGAGACCGCGCTCAATTCGGTGCGCGATCGCTTGAGCATCTTGGGCAAGTCGCCGGCCGACATCGACGCGCTCGAAAAGGCCGAGGGCATCACGCCGATCGCGACGCTGACCGCGCCGATCGCAGGCGTGGTCGTCGATCGACAGGTGGGGCCCGGCCAATTTCTGCAATCCGGCAGCGGCACGCCGGTGTTCACCATCGCCGACCCCTCGAGCGTGTGGCTGCTCGCCAATGTGCGCGAAGCCGACTCAGGGCAGGTGAAACTCGGGCAGCTGGTGGAAGTGCACGTGCTCGCCTACCCGACGCGCACCTTCAAGGCGCGCGTGACCTATATCGCCGCTCTGGTCGATCCGGTGACGCACCGGCTCCCGGTGCGCGCAGAAATCGACAACCGCGATGGCGCCTTGAAGCCGGAGATGTTCGCCAATTTCAAGATTCTCACCAGCGATGCGAGCGAATCGGCGGCGGTACCCGAGGCGGCGGTGGTGTATGAGGGCGAGGCTGCGCATGTGTGGGTGCTGGCGGGCGACGGACTGTTGAGCTACCGCGCCATCCACACCGGCCGCAGCAACGACGGCCTGGTCGAGGTGCTGGATGGCTTGAAGCCCGGCGAGCGAGTGGTCACCAAAGGCGGACTGTTCATCGATCAAGCGGCGGTCCCCGCCTCGTCATGACCGCCGCCCTCAGCGCCCGATGAACGCCATCGTCTCCTTCGCGCTGCGCCAGCGCGTGCTGATCGTCGTGCTCTTGGTGATGGTGCTGGCGGGCGGCGTCGCGAGCTTCTTGTCGCTCAATATCGAGGCGTATCCGGATCCCGTGCCGCCGCTGGTCGACATCGTCACGCAGAGCACCGGCCAGTCAGCGGAGGAAATCGAGCGCTACATCACCATTCCGCTCGAGATCCAGATGGCCGGGATCCCGAATCTTCAGGCCATCCGCACCATTTCGTTGTTCGGACTCTCCGACGTGAAGGTGCAATTCACCTACGATTTCACCTACTACCAAGCCGAGCAATGGGTCACCAACCGGCTCTCGCAGCTGGGCGCCCTGCCGAACAACGCCCAGCCGCAGATCTCCCCGACCAGCCCGATCGGCGAGATTTTTCGCTATCGCGTGGTGGGGCCGCCGAATTATTCAGTGACCGACTTGAAGACGCTCGAGGATTGGGTTTTGGAGCGGCGCTTCAAAGCCGTGCCGGGCGTCATCGACGTGACCGGCTGGGGCGGCAAGACCAAAACCTATGAGATCGCGATCGATCAGCGCAAGCTCGTGGGCTACGGCCTGTCCGTGCCGCAGGTGCTGCAGGCCTTGTCCAACGCCAACATCAACGTCGGCGGGCAGACGGTAAATTTCGGGGCGCAATCCGCGGTGGTGCGCGGCGTCGGCCTGATTCACTCGGCCGATGAAATCCGCCACACCCTGATCACCAACAATCAGGGCGCGCCGATCGTCATGGGCGATGTCGCCACGATCACCATCGGCAACCTGCCGCGATTGGGGATCGCCGGCTTCGGCAACGTCGATGACATCGTGCAAGGCATCGTGCTGATGCGGCGCGGCGCGGAGAGCATTCCCACCATCAAGCGGGTCGAGGCCGAAGTCGACAAGGTCAACAACACCGGCATCCTGCCGCCCGGCGTGCACATCGAGCGCATCTACGACCGCAGCGACTTGATTCATGTCACGACGCACACGGTGTTGCACAACATGGTCGCCGGCATCGTGCTGATTTTCCTGTTGCAGTGGGCGTTTCTCGGCAACCTGCGCAGTGCCTTCATCGTCGCCATGACCATTCCGTTCGCGCTCTCCTTCGCGATCGGTCTGTTGGTGCTGCGCGGGGAATCCGCGAACCTGTTGTCGGTCGGCGCGATCGATTTCGGCCTGGTGGTGGATGCGACGGTGATCATGGTCGAGAACATCTTCCGGCATCTCGCGGAGGATTCGGCGCATCGCGGCCACGGTCCGAGCACCCTGCACCGCATAAGGGTGCGCAGCGGCTTTCGCGGCAAGACCGGCACCATCTCGGTGGCCGCGGCCGAAGTCAGCCAGTCGATCTTCTTCGCGGCCGCCATCATCATCGCGGGATTCGTGCCGCTGTTCACGCTGTCCGGCATCGAGGGCCATATTTTCGGCCCCATGGCGAAGACCTATGCCTACGCGATCGCCGGCGGACTGATCGCGACTTTCACGGTCGCACCGGCCTTGAGCCTGCTGCTGTTTCCTCAAAAGGTCGAGGAGCGCGAGACGCTCATCGTGCGTGCGCTGCGGCGCGTGTACCAACCCACGCTCGAATTCGTGCTGGCGAACCGCATCATCACCTTCTCGGGCCTCGCGCTGCTCGCGCTGGTGGCCGTGTTCGCGACGCGTTCGCTCGGACTCGAGTTCCTGCCGAAACTGGAAGAGGGCAACTTGTGGATTCGCGCCACGTTTCCGCAGTCCGTGTCGCTCGAGGACAGCGACGACTACGTCAACCGGATGCGTGTGCTGATGAGCAAATATCCGGAAGTCGAGTCGGTGGTATCGCAACACGGGCGGCCGGACGACGGCACCGACGCAACCGGATTTTTCAATGCCGAATTCTTCGTGCCGTTGAAGCCCGCCGATCAATGGCCGGCCGGCACGACCAAGGAAAAACTTACGTCGGACATGACCGCCGCGCTCGGCGAGGAATTTCCGGGAGTGGATTTCAATTTCTCGCAGTACATCCAGGACAACGTCGAGGAGGCCGCTTCGGGCGTGAAGGGCGAGAACTCGGTCAAGGTGTACGGCAACGACTTGGAGACGCTGGAGAAAACCGCCGACAGCATCGCCGCCGTACTCGCCAAGATCCCGGGTATCACCGACCTCGCGGTGCTGCGCTCTTTGGGGCAGCCGACCATCCGAATCGACATCGACCGCGTGCGCGCGGCGCGCTATGGCTTGGCGCCGGGCGACGTGAACGCCGTGGTGCAGGCCGCCATCGGCGGGCAAAGCGCCGGGGACTTGTACGAGGGCAGCAGCGACCGGCACTTTCCGATGATGGTGCGCCTCGCCAAGCCGTTTCGGCAGAATCTCGACGCCATCCGCCACATCCCGATCGCCGCGGCGGCGAGCAACGGCAACGGCAACATTCAAATTCCGCTGGAAGATCTCGCCGAAGTGCGCCTGGTCTCCGGCGCGGCGTTCATTTACCGCGAGCAACAACAGCGTTACGTGCCGATCAAATTCAGCGTGCGCGGCCGCGACTTGGGAGGCGCCGTGCTCGAGGCGCAGCGCGCCGTCGAGGCCCAGGTGCTATTGCCCGGCGGCTATCGGCTCGAATGGGTGGGCGAGTTCGGCAATCTGCAGGAGGCGATCGCGCGCTTAGGGGTGGCGGTGCCCTTGTCGCTCGCCTTGATCGTGCTGCTGCTGTACTTGAACTTCAGCAGCCTGCGCGATGCGCTGCTGGCGGCGAGCGTGATTCCCATGGCGCTGCTCGGCGGAATTCTTGCATTGTGGCTCACCGGCACGCCGTTCAGCGTGAGCTCGGCCATCGGCTTCGTGGCGCTGTTCGGCATCGCCGCCATGGACGGCATCTTGATCCTGTCCTATTACCACTTGAGCCTCGATTCCGGCCTCGATCGGGTGAGCGCTATGCTGCAAACCTGCCGCACGCAACTGCGGCCGGTGATGATGACCTGCATCGTGGCGTGCGTGGGATTGATCCCGGCCGCGTTTTCCACCGGTATAGGGTCGCAGGTGCAACGGCCGCTCGCGCTCGTCGTCGTGGGCGGCATGCTGCTCGCGCCCGTACTCATCCTGCTGGTGCTGCCGGTGCTTATCTTGAAATTCTCGCGGGCGCAGGAACTGCCGGAGGAATTGCCGCGGGACGCGGCGACGTGAGGCGCGCCGGCGTTCGGCGCGTGCGCGCGGGTGTGCTGTTGACCGTCTGCCTGGCGAGCGCGTGCGTGGGGCCCGATTTCCACCGCCCGGCGCCGCCCAAGGTCGACCGCTACACGGCCGAGCCGCTGCCCGCCGAGACCGCCTCCGCCGAAGGGCCGGGGGGTGCGGCGCAGAGATTCCTCGCCGAGCAGGAGGTGCCGCGCAACTGGTGGACCCGCTTCGGCTCCGATGAAATCGATGCGCTCGTCAAGGAGGCGCTGCGCGCCAATCCGAGCGTGCAAGCGGCGGCCGCGGCGCTGCGCCAGGCCAACGAACTCACGGCAGCGCAGCGCGGCTCGTATTATCCGGCGGTGCAGGGCGGCTTCGACGCCAGCCGCGAACACGACGCGACCGGCGTGCTCTCGCCCAACCTCACCTCGGGCACCGCACTCTATAATTTGTTCACTCCTCAGGTGACCGTGACCTACGTGCCGGACATCTTCGGCGCGAATCGCCGCCAGGTGGAGTCGCTCGCCGCGCAAGCCGAGGCGGCCCGCTATCAACTCGACGCGACGTATCTCACGTTGACCGCGAATGTGGTCACGGCCGCGATCACCGAAGCCGGGCTGCGCGCGCAGATCGCCGCCACGGTGCGCGTCATCGCGCTCGAGCGCGACGCCCTGTCGGTGATGCGGCGCGAGCTCGAACTGGGCGCCATCGCCGAGGGCGATGTGTTCGCGCAGGACGCGGCGCTCGCGCAAGCCGAGGCGACGTTGCCGCCGTTGAACCGGCAATTGCAAACGACACGCGATCAGCTCGCGGCGCTCACCGGTCATCTGCCCGCCGAGTTGAAGCCGGTGACCTTCGAGTTGGATCATTTGCTGCTGCCCACCGATCTGCCGCTCGGAGTGCCTGCGCAGTTGGTTGAACGGCGGCCCGACGTCCGCGCGGCGGAAGCGCAGCTGCACGCCGCGACCGCACAGGTCGGCGTCGCCATCGCCAATTTTCTGCCGCAGCTCACGCTCACCGGCGACATCGGCAGTTCGGCGACGAAACTCGACCAGCTATTTTTGCCGGGCACGGGGTTCTGGTTCGCCGGCGCGTCCTTGAGCCAGACGCTGTTCGAAGGCGGCACGCTGCTGCATCGAAAGCGCGCGGCGGACGCGGCGCTCGATCAGGCGGGCGCCAACTATAAGTCCGCCGTGTTGACGGCATTTCAGAACGTCGCCGATTCGCTGCACGCGCTCGATACCGATGCGGACGCCGTGGCCGCTGCCGGCCGCGCGGCGAGCGCGGCGCAGAAGAGCTTGGACGTGGCGAAGCGGCAGCTCGAATTGGGGTCGGTGAGCTATCTGTCGCTCATTCTCGCCGAGCAGACCTACGAGCAGGCGGTGATCTCACTCGTGCAGGCGCGCGCGAACCGATATGCGGATACGGCAGCATTGTTCCAAGCGCTCGGCGGTTCGGTCACGCCGTAGTTGCCGTAGCTCGGCTTTAACCAACCTGTTCGGGGGTCTGATCTGCTTATCACAACACTGCTCCGGCGGGCGGAATCAATTCAGTTGCTCGGTGCGCGTCGTGTCATGGTGGAGATGAGTCAGCTTTGTTCCCAGACTGAGCTGTAGCAGTCCTTCGCGAGGCATCCTCGGGTCCTCAGCTTGACTCTTAATGCCTTGAGCAGAGGGCCGATTCCGGAGGGCCAGTAATATTTAATATGACTTTCTCGTCGCGATCTCGTCAAGCACACTATCTCGCGAGTTTGGCGAGAAATTGCGTTACAACACGCCGGTCGCAGTGGTGCTTCCGCCGGCCGCCCGCCGCCCTGGGCGCTTGGGCCGCCCGCCCGCAGCTTACTCGATGCTTTCCCCGTGCAGCGCGATGTCGAGGCCCTCGCGCTCCTGGTCCTCGGTGACACGCAGGCCGATGGTCTTGTCGATGATCTTGAGAATCACGAAGCTC
>Ga0209611_10015007_pt1 | contig 10204 bp, 10 predicted proteins | sample S1TSphgellanicum_3_FD_187693 | JGI IMG/M metagenome (GOLD analysis project Ga0209611, IMG submission 187693) | Host-associated microbial communities from peat moss isolated from Minnesota, USA - S1T2_Fc - Sphagnum magellanicum MG (SPAdes) (version 2) | ecosystem: Host-associated > Plants > Peat... | reverse complement strand
AAGAGACAACAGTTCATCTACAAATTTATTGCTAACCCCATGGACTGTGCAAATGTTCATCAACAACATTGTAGTTGTAAGTTTTGTGGAACGGGCATTTGGATACAACGCTTGGCATGCCTCTTGCAGCCCAACTAAATCAGCCCCACTATCCTCATCATTCACATTTGTTGTTCCCATTCCATTTGTAGGTGGTCCATCTTTTGCATCGCCTTCAAAAGTTTTAGGCATATTTACAAGGACTATTACAAGTTCATCCACAATTGAAAACACTTCCTGCAGTACATGAGTGTTGGCCATATCATCTGCACCTAGTTGGTTTTCAATTTGTTGTGCCCTATCCATTTCAAGTGTAGGCTGCACTAAATGTTCCAACATTGTCTCCATGTGCACACCTTCATCCAACTGCACTATAGTGGATTCTATACATTTCCTAGCATGGGTTGCCCATTCCTCATTAGAGTCATCTAAGGGTCCTAGTCCTTTCCAAATTTGATATTGTGGGTGTCACCCAAATTTGATCAAATGTTCAGATATAATCTTTACCAACCTAGGTTTCGATTTCCCTAAGCAAAAGTTGCATGGGCATTTGAGTTTTTGCACACCTAATTTTTATGCCCAAGATAACTTTTGCGCCCATAACTTATTATCTCAACATCTTTGCTGGTCAATGTCCTTTAGTTGGTCTTGCATCTCTTTTGCCAAGTTTACAAAACATAAGAAACAAAAACACCTCCAATGGCATGCTAATGTAATTAAACCCCAATATGTCCATGTCATTCCTTGGTTTCAAATCTATTTGCAAAAAGTTCAATATAGGAATCTAGATGGTGCAATTCTAGCACATAAATTTCATTGTTGTAGAATAATTCGTAGCATAAATATAAATAGGTTTATGTTTTGTTGTATTTTGGATGTGTTGGAGTCTCATAGAGGAATATGGAAGTAATTACATGTCTAAACCATGAACGAACATATAAAATATACAAAAATGTGATCTAAAATTAATGGGACTTGCAATGGATGTGAGGCTCAAAATGCCATAATCAAAATCCTCGTATCAACAAATCCATACCATGTTATCCCTTCCCTCAAAATGAATATGGTTGATGACCATGCATGACATTATAGATAATGCAACATGATTGTGTAGACATAACGTCACATTCACAATTTTCAAGGGCTTCTTCACATTGGCTAGGTACTTTATCCCCCAAAAGCAAGTCCATCTCATTCTTGATCTTTTTAAGTTTAGGGATGGACACAAGGGATAGATCCTCTTTCACCTTTTCTTGAGTTCTCTTGTTTTGTAACACCTTTAGTGACCACTTCCAAACATCATAGGATAGTTTTTTGGGCATTATGTCCTGCCCATTGGGCCAATGAGATGTTGCAACGTCAGCTTTGTTGACCTGGAAAATACGCCAAACCACATTAGTACATGACACTTCCTTCCAACCCTTAGAGACAAGTCTCTAACCATGTAGAAAACTCAATAGTGTTGCATTGTCCATGCCTTTGCACATTTTTGGAAAAATCATGGTTTTGAAAACATCATTTGGGAGGCCAAGTATGATGTTGCCACTATAATCAACCTTTGTTTCACAACTTGCAAATGGTTCTTCATATGCCATTTGCAAGTGAAGACAATCAACCTAATTAACCTTTACTTTATCATGATCAGCCTTTGAATCATGTTCAATAAAACTAATGCAAGGTTGTGCATTAATGGGAAATGAAATTGTAGTCTTGACGCAGATTATGGTGTATTTCTTGACCAGTTATACATTTCTTGTTGGAATTGGAAACCATAAGTAAACATAGTCCTACAAAAATGGAAAATGGAGGTAAACACTTATGCTAATAAAAATGGAAAACAAAGTTAAATACAATCCAACAGAAATGGACAACTAAGCTTTCCCAAGACTCTTTGTTGTTCTTGACAAGTAATAGTTAGCTAGTGAGAACAATAGTCTTGAGGGCTATTAGGTGCAATGGCTAACAATTAACAAGTAGCCATAGTGTAACCCTCCAATAGCCCAAGAACCCTTGATTCTGTGGCATAATATGATCCATTACAAAGGAATTGTCATCATTGTTCTTGGATTTTAATGTTGGAATTGCAAACATGGGTTTCTAGTTGATGTTGTTTACTGAACACCCCATTTGCATTTATACTTCTCTCTATGAATCTTGACTCTTGACCCTTCTACTTCAAACTTGCTTATGCTCCACAACTTGGCTCGTTCTTGGATGCATTTGCTCTAGGTTTCTTTTACTTCATGTGTGTTTTTAAAACTTGCTACCAACAATTTGGACCATAGTTGAAAGACAAATAGGAAGAAGTTGAAAGGTTTGGAGTGATTGAGGTGACTGAAGCCCATTCAACTTGTTTTGCAAGTAACTTCATTAAACTCTCAGGTTCTATTTTTTTTCTCACTTTGCTCTATGGGTTTGTTTAACGGGTTTGACTAATATGTTCCCACAAGCTTAAATGACTTACATATATTTTGGAAACATCTACCTTGCAATCAAGACCTGTGACAAGTTGTAAGATAAAATAACATCTTGGCTATTATTGTCCTCTTTCTTATTCATTGTTGGTTTTGGCTAGAACTCTTGTTGTAACCAGTTGCAGTTCCAAAAGTTCACAAATTTGTACTCATGAGGTACATATTATGTAGCCAAAAACCTTCTCACATTAAAATTTTTAATCTTTGATGGTTATATCTTTTGAGTTAATTTGTCATTACAAATGCAACTTTTGCTAGAGTGTTAAAGCATAAAAAGGATGTGGCTAATGATAGCTTGAAGGGTGTAACTAATCTCTATCTTTGTTATTTCAAACTAAGCTATGCATAAGGTTGGACCATGCCATTTGGCATTTATTTTGGTTCTATTTACATATTGAGGTACAATGACTAAGTTTGGCATTGTTTTATTATTGAAATTGTTTTTTCAATAGTGTTGCATTGTCCATGCCTATTTCCACATTTTTGTTTTCTTGGGTTCTTGTTGGGGTTCTATATTATGGGCATGGTGTTATCATTGTATCCTAGGTAAAATGTAGGACTAACTCAGTTGAGTTAAACCCAGGTAGTTTGTCAAGTGTAAAGCTGCTACTTGCTAAGTAAGTTATGTTTACTTAGGAGTCTAAGCTTTTCCAACTCTTGGTTTTCACAAGCGCCAACCACATTGAGCCCTTAAATGTACTTGGTGTTCATAACCAAAGGATTGCAAATAAGGACTAACATTTTATTATCATTGTTTGACTTTACTTGTGTAGCACAATGAACTAATTTTGCCTAATTGGGTTGTAGCACAATATTTTGGTGCAATTTCTGTCTTGAACAACAGTTCACATGGAAAAGATATTACAAATTTCTAACTTTGGGCCCTAATTATTTTTGTAGCCCATTGCAGCTTGGTGGTTTTAAACTAACTTGATGTAAGAAAATGTTCTTACAACTAAAACTCCATATGAAGAATTTTGCGATCACCAAGTAGTTCAAGTTAATGAAGCTTTGTGCAACATTGGGGTGGACAAGGCGTTGCAAGATTTGTAAGATAACATTGGATCCCCAAGTTTTAGTTCCAGGGATGTTGGTGTTTTTTTCCTTATTTATTTGAAGTTGAAAATTTGAAAATTCAATGATATAGACTATTTTGCCCTTGCATCTAAAACTTACAATTGTGCTTATTTGAACTTTTCGTAACTTTATAGCTAGAAATAAATTAATTCTATTTTGGTTGTAGGTTGTCATTAAATGGACCCTAGTCTTGACTCCTCACATGTTCTTGATCATGAAATGTTTTTTTTAAAGAAGGAAACTTTTAATGCTGGTGTGAAGAAGAAGGCAATACGATTGAAGTGTGGCCAAGAAGGGCCATGTGGGTGTAGTGCTCATATAGCAAGCAAACTTAGCTTATGTGTAAGTATGGCTAAAAGCAGAGCTGATGTAGGCTCAAATTGTTCAATGGACACTACTAGTGCATCCTTGCTAGACAATGTGCAAGGATTGAACTATGTCCCAAGCTTAGAAGGTGATGAAAACATGAACACTGGTGATGAAGAGGTTGAAATTCCACTTTGGAGTTCCCCTATGTAAGAGGGTCCCAAGCCTTGGTGCAAAGGTAAGTTAATGTTTTTTTAATATCATTCTAGTGGCTTGTTCATTCATCTTTCTATTTGTGGGGTTTAAACTATAGTCGTGGCAAACAATGTTGGTAACTTTCCTTTTGATTCTGCTTAATTTTTCTTGTTGGTAGGTCATAAAGAAACCTACCTTTGCACCAAATGAAAATAAAAACCAAGAAGTTGCAAACCCTGTGGATGGTTCCCAATGCCCACACAACAACAAGCCACAATGGTTACAAGGTGGAGGGGAGCAATGTTATCAAAAACCATTTTATCAAAATGGGATAGGGGTATGGGGACAAAGTGTTCCACAACAAGCGCCATTGGGTTACCACTATATATCTAATGAATCGAGTGGAAATTGTAATGTTGTTCCACAAACTAGTTGGGCAATGAATTCTGCTTATAACCAATGGGGTGGATTAATAGGAGACCAGAATATGATTCCACAACAAAAAACTTATGAAAATTCTAAACAATCCAGGCCTAGGCCATCTCAATTCCATTATGAGGGGCCCCAAGTCACATCATACCATGTAATAGTTGGACCAAACTATGGTCCCAACTCCAGGGGGGTCCAAGGCACATCATACCCAATGTCAAGTACAAATTGTGGTCCCAATTTTATAGGACCCCAAGGCACAACATACGCAACTGTAGATTTAGTTGTGGTCCCAATTATGTTAGACCATTCCCACAACCCTATCAAGTGCCACCTCCACCTCCAATATCTTAAGGGGCACACTTGCTAGCATTGGCACCTTCACTTGTTCGTGTGCCAAAATAGTGTATGCCAATAATGTCTAGCCTTCTTGCATCTTTAGTTATTGGAAATGAAACCTTTAGACAATTGCCAAAATTAGAAGCTCGAGCTCACAAATGGGCAACAAAAAAGGTTTATGATTCTAAGGTGGATGAACGATTGTTTAAAGGCATGAAATCTCATGAGGTAAAAGTGATTCCTAGAGGGAGGATAGATGGGGCTTGTGAGGGGAAAAATGCATGGGATGACACTTTAAGATCTATGGCACCCCGTGAACTTGATGTTTCTATTGTACATGTCAAAGACCGAAACCCCACTGACATGGCAACATTCCGAACTTGAGTGGACACACTTTTTGAATATAAAAACAACCTTTTGTACCAAAAGGGGTTTGAAGTTGCTATCAGGCGATGTTTGAAAGGTGAGAGGTTTTAGTTCAAACATTTATTCATTCATAAAGCCCATCAGACTTGCCCCATGGGTATAGAGCCATATTTGTGGGATCAACTTATGAAATATTAGAAAAATGAAAAAACAGTTGTTAAACCCTTTCACATGTCAAATGTTCGAGGGAACCAGAAGAAGCCTTCAAAGTATAAGTGTGGTGGTAGAGGTGGCGAGAAGCTGCCCTAGTAAGCTACGCCCATTTTCCATATAAATACTTATCATTTCCATCTATGTATTATGATGGAATGGCTAATGGGTGTGTGTGGTGTGTGATGTGGAAAAAAAGAAAGGGCCAGGAGTCCTTCTCTTATTGAAATTGCAGTAGCTGCAAGGCATGAATTTGAACAAACATTGGCAAAAATATTTAGGATTTCCTTAAAAGCCTTCAAACCCAATTGATTTATATATTGACATGTTCCATTTCCAGTGAATTTAAGCATTTTGAAGATTTGCCTTTAAAGTCATATTTGTGTCATGGACTCATGACAAAATGCATACTTGCAATCTGTGTAGGGTTTGAAGGATAACCTTTTGTTAATTTTAGGAATGCATTTGTAGGTTTATATCCTATTTTTTTCTATTTTGAAACACCTAGTTTTTTTTCTTTTTTTGAAATTCAATGTATTATGAATAATGAGATTATATTCTCTTTACTGTAGGGTGGCAACACAACAACATTGTTTACATGAGTTGGACAAATTGAATCCAAGCTACTTGATATTACTAGCACAATTGCACAAGTGTTGGAAACTTGCAATGAGAATGCCAAGTCTATCTAGTGTTTGAATACTACCATTCTTGAGTTTATGTGACAAGTGTAAATGATGAGAATGTTTATAGGAAGTCCAGAGATCAAAGGACAAACTTTGGCAGATAAAAGCCAACCCATTTCATATGATGGTGTAAAAATTATTGCATTTTTAGAAGGGTAAGAATTTAGCCAAAGATTTTGATGTTAGCAGTGCACCAGGAGCTAGTTTTGGAGGTCAAACTAGCAGGGAGATGCATATTAATGGCAAAAACATGGGACTAGGAAATCAATAGCCTAAACATTTGGGAGCCTTTGATTCCAAGAGTTCAGATGATCAAGTGATTGTCTGGTTAATGTGATAATTTACATACGTTATGATTGTATTATTTCAAGCCTTAATGGTGCAATGATATTTATGTTGGTTAAGTTACATGTAGGTGTTTGATGTAGTCACCATTCTATCAAGCAGTGAAGTATGTGCATGGAAGAACTTTAATTGTGGTCATTTGAAGGTATTATATTGTCATGGCATTCCAAAAGTTTTAATTTGCTTGAACTTCATGTGATTATATTGCAGGTGACTAATTTGAGCCAAACATTGCCACGTTAAGTATGGTTATATAATGCATATAGTAGATAGAAAATCTCACAAATATTGAATTCTCTGCCATGTGGGTGATTACATCAAGTTCTAGACAATTTGGGAATTATTCAAGTTAATTCTACAATTAAACAATAAAACAAGGGTTGTTTGTTTATGATGAAATACAATTTTTGTTGTTTGTGTGAATAGGTGATGAAGTGGTCACTACACAACCAAGAGAAGTCTGTGTGACCTTTTAGGCAATTCAAAGCCTAACTCGACAAAAAGGTAGTGACGAGATGATTCAAGTGGGTCAACATAAACTCAAAATGCCAAATTTGTTTAATTAGTGGCATTTTGTTCCAATTGTTTAGATTGACCAAACATCTATTACATTGTAATTATTGTAGCTAATTTTCAAAATTGTATATGTTGTGCTTACTTATGACAAATGTGCATAAGGTTTTCTAACCCCATTTTGATTCATTTAGGCAAATGAAACTGAAGTTGCCATAGTATGCAAAAATCAGACCCCAAATAAAATATTAACCACCAACACTTTGAATGCATCAAACCAAGTATTTTTTGGCCAACTTGAAACAATTTACACCTTGCTTTACCTTAGGTTTTATGTATAAGTTATTTATTGGTGTAGTAGAAAACAACAATATAATTTGAATGTTTTTAGTGTACCCACAACAATTATCAAATGAATAGTGGTCAAAATAATGTACCCTATCTAAACATTGTACATGATCATGATATGTTTAGTTTTATGTGGGTGGCAGAACAAAAAGCAAAAAAAACCAACATGGGTAGAACCCCTTAAGCTTAGGTCTTGAAGAGGTGAAGCAACAACACAGGAACTGTGTTCAGAAACCTTAGCGACACGCAATGTGAGTTCAATTTAAATATGAATTGCATTAGATTTTATGATTGCTCAAAGAATCATATTTATTATGTTAGACATCATACTTTTAGTGGTATAATTTGTATTGCATGACCTTCTGATGTGTTTGTGAAGTTCACCGTAAGTGAAATGGTCTTTTTACTACATAAGTGTAAACCTGATGGAATGGGTACCCCTATTGCAAGTGTAGTAGTTTTTGTAGTTCTAAGGGATTTATTTCATGGGGTACAAATTGTAGATGACTTGTACAAGGTGGAGGTGTTTGGATTGATGTTCCCAGATGCACCTTTGCCTTTCCTTAATTATAAGGATGACCCACTACAACTATTACTAAAGCAAGTTCAAGGCCAATTCACATTGTGGGACAATGCAATGATATAGACAGCTAACTAGGTATCCTTTTCAAGTATTGTAGTTAATACTAGTGCCAAGAACTTCATTGAACTTGCGTGGAAATGCCTCATAATGTAAAGTTCTTGTTGTCTTCAAGTTTGTTCCCATCTCCTTATTCCATTATTCTTTAATTTGATAATAATGTTTTCTCTACTCTAGCATTAACATACAAATGTAGTTTTACAACTTGTTTAATGGAAATATTAACAACTTTTTATGCAATTTTCTTGTAATTATTATAGTTGCACTAGCACCATATTTAATTAACTTGCAACTAGTGAAGTTGAATGCATAGTGGCAGAAACAACTACACATGCAACTACTATAGTTGCACTCACAATTAACTATGCAACTACCATAGTTGTTCTTACGATTACATCATGTGTTACAAGACAAATTTTGATCATGCCACATGGAAATATTTTATTGCACCCAAGTGAATAAGCTACATGAAAAATTAATTAATTAATTTATAGCAAATGATTAGTTTCCATGTGTTAATATTCTATTACATTAATTTCATTTAATTTCGTATAGTCAAATGGCATATTGCCATGTGTCGATATGTATTTCAAATTATATGATCAAAATTTGATTTATCACCAATGATGATATGCCATGTGTCTCTATTTTATTGCATCAAAAAATAATTTAAAATACATGACAATACATTTGATTTTTTTCAGCAAATGGTTGTTTACCACATGTCCAAATCATTAAAAATTTAAACAAATGGAATAATTTAATATAATTTTAACTTTAATAAACCCTTTTCTAATAGGAATTTAATTTTTTATTATTATTTTATTAGAATTATAAATGACCATGTGGCTACATTCTATTCACTCATCGTTGGAAACATGGTGCAAATTGGTTATTTTACGGTAGTCGTAGGTGTAGTCATCACATATAGTTGTAAAACCTAGTTCCAGGTAAGTTAGAGTCATCCACGGAAATGGATGAAAAATGAAGGTGTAGTCACAACTTTATGTGACTACCAATGCAGCTACCTTGCCATGTTATGTTTATTATGAGTACATGTCTTGTGGCACTTGTCCAAGGCAACTGTAGTCAAAACAAATTGTAGGTGTCCGTTACAACTAAAATTGAATCGTAAACTTAGTGGTTAATTTCCAAATTTCTTCTAGTGTAGATCTGAGTTATTTCAAGCCTTTCAAAACTATTACCAAGAAAGTGAAACAATCATTGTGAACTAAACAATTACACACTTTTTGGATGGGTGGACAAGGATTTAAATTAAACATTATCCAAAAAAAAATCATGAGTGGGTTTAAAACAATGAGAATTTAACCACTCAATCTCAAGGTCATGGATCATAGGACAAGACCAAAGTGATGCATACATAATAGCATTTGTTAACATTTTAGATGAAGACAATTTAATGTATTTATTGGAATAACTAATGAAAGTTAGCAATTGGGGGAAGATGGAGTTACCACATAATTAATGAATATAGGAACTATTCAAGATTATATAAAAACAAAATATTAGTTTGTTGACCAAAAGTTGACATATTTGAGATATTATGTGGAAATACCATTGGAGTTTAAGTATTTTTGTAAAAGAAACTAAACCTATGGGGTGTATGCATTATCTAGTGGCTCATTTTAGGTAGATACAACATTCACAAGAATCACAAGCAAGTTTTTAAAATGATCCATATGGATATGGTTTTATATTTTAAGATTTCATTAGTTACATAATCTTTGATTACTAAAATTTCAATCACTTATGGAACTTCCTAAAACTAGGTCAAAACCCATATTGAAAAATACTGTTGTTATAAGTTGGTATGGTGAAATCATTTTGATAATCCTAAAAGAAATAAATTCCATAAGAATAAAAGTTCATTTAGATATTACAATTATGCACACATTGGGCACAAAAGTTTTGACAAATGAAAAAAAAATTCATTTGAACCAAAAGGACTTTTGAAAATAAAGTCCAATTCTAAACCTTCAAAAGTTCATAACTAACATTCAAGGTTAAGGTTTCACAAAAAGATTTCACATTTAATTTTATGATTTCATTTTTCAACCCATGTTTAGTCATTACAAAACAATTTGGAGTGAAATTCAATATGAATTTTTGAATTTTTTAACAATCTAGTCAATTGATTAGTCCATATTTTTGTCTTCAAAAGTTCATTATTGATAATAAATGCATTATTTTCAAAAAATAAATGTGCAAATTTCTTC
>Ga0209611_10015006_pt1 | contig 10204 bp, 2 predicted proteins | sample S1TSphgellanicum_3_FD_187693 | JGI IMG/M metagenome (GOLD analysis project Ga0209611, IMG submission 187693) | Host-associated microbial communities from peat moss isolated from Minnesota, USA - S1T2_Fc - Sphagnum magellanicum MG (SPAdes) (version 2) | ecosystem: Host-associated > Plants > Peat... | reverse complement strand
AATAAAATAAAATCTTATATTAGGTTTTTGCTTGAACACCAAATTAGATTTAATTTTATGTTTATTGACCTTTGGTTGCATGCATTATGTTTTTGATCACAAATTGAAATTTGAATAAGATTATTTATTTCATTTTATTTTTGAATGCAAGTATTGATTTTCCTATCACACAATAAATTAAGATATTCATTTTAATTTGTAGAACATTAGCCAATAAATGTTTTTCTTTTATTTATGTATTTATTTGGTCGAATTTTGTAGTTATTTTCATAAATTGCGCAAAATTACCCTATATAGTACTAAAAGAATGTATACAATAAAATAATAAACTATTATATATTATAGTCAAAGTCAAATTCTCATTTATTTTGACCAATAGTTTGACACAGTGTCGACATGGTCAAAATGTATGAATTTTGCCTTGTCATGTTTGTTTGAACATATCATATTATGATGAAGAAGTTCACAAACAAAAAACAATCTTAACACTTCTAAGGATAATTGCAAATAGAAGCTAGGTATGAAATGTTTGACACTTAAAAGGTTGACAAATTACAATTGGTGTGAAAGTAAAAATCTTGGGTGGGGGCCGTTTTGAACAATTTTGTTGGTACCAAAATTCTATTGTTTAACTTGTTGATATTGTCTAAGAAGATTCCTTTGTCTACAAGTTGAAGGTTGCTTTATACAAATATTTAAAGGATTCACTTTAATGTCACATCTACTTCCATGTCTTTGTGTGATGGATTTTTTTTTTTAAATCCTTATTTTTACATTAAAAATTTAGTAAGTTGGGTAAATTTTGCCACTTTTTTCTATGTTTTTTATATGCTTTCATGGCACAAATATTGTTCCTTCTACTTCACAGAGTAGAATTTTTTTTTTGTCAAAGGTGCACCATCTTAGTCTCATGCACCTCTCTTCTTGTATTTGATTCAACAAATCTTCCAATTCCCGTTTCATTTTGTATATGCATTTCACACCTTTAAGACAGTCCTGATCTTGTATGCCTGTTATTAACTAATTAGCAAAATCGACATACCCATTTGTAAACAAAAGCACACAAAACTGTCACAAAATAGCTACACTTCATTTTGGCTCAAGTACAACCAAATGGTGAAGGCAAAGAGGTACATTTAGTCTTCACTCTCCCAGAGCAACTTGGTCAACAATGCACTTGTTTCTTCAAAGCTTTGTTGTATTGATGAATCAACTAAGGATTATGAAGAAAGAAATGTTCCATCAATGTTACCAGCCCAAACACCAATCAATGAATGAATTGTGATGAAAAGAATTTCAAATCACATATCTAAATAAACACGTATGAACAATCCATTGCAAAATTGCTTTTGACACATTGCAATTTATTTTCCTTTAACCCCCAAAATGGCTCTTATTCAATGATTTTTTAAATATTAGTTAAAAGCAATGAACTAAGAGAAATAAATAGATGAAAGGAAAGAAATATGACCCCAAAATATTCCATTGAACGTATGCCACAACCTCCTTTAACATGTATCATACCCTCTGACATTCAACAATTTTTGTCATTTAGTAATAAATTTTTTCACCAAATGGGTTTGGCAACCCATTTTTAACTTTTCAACAAATTCTTATGACTTAATGAAATGTCACAATATATTATTATGTACATGTGTATAGAAAATCAATGTATATTAAATTATTACTAAATACCCAAAAACATATATTTAAAAGGATTAAGAAATTGTTACACCTTCTATGGGTCCTAATTGCATACTTGGACCTTGAGGAGTTATTTCCCTTGGTTTACTGGCATGGCCACCCCTGAATTTGTTTTCTAATTTTCCTAACTAGGAATTATTTAACACTGAACCTCAATGTTACATAGCCAAAATGATGATCATCCAAAAACTAAATTTGGCAAATTTGGCTACATATTAGAGATGAAGTTTTGAAAAAAAACATAATCCTTCTATATTCTTGCCTTTCTCATTTTGTAAAGTTCCATGAATGAAATCAATACTCAAAAATACAATTTTCTTGGATGTTTGAGTAATGTGATATAAGACAAAGAAAGTGACATAAATATTGCCCACCAAATTGTAAACTTTCCAACTAAATTAATGTAACAAATCATTACAAGATTCATACAAAAGCATTCCATATATGAATATAATAATAGGATGTGACATGGACAATAGCCACTAGGCTTTATTTTTTGAAAACTTCAATAGGTCATTGAATCATAATTAAATAGATTACAAGTTCTTCAAATTTTTGGAAATACTAAAACACAACATTGTAATTGATTAGTAAACTTCAATAAATAATGTGACACATTTTATTAACATATGTTGAATCATAACATTCATCCATTTGGTTGCTAAAATAAATCAAAATCTTGCAACGAATTAATGCCCCAACATAGAAGCAAAAATCACAACCTTATGGTGTTGCCACAAATGAACACATCAATATCCAAATATAAGATATGCAAATAAGATTGAAAATATTACATATTTTACCTACAACTCATGTTCAACACTAATTAATTCCTAAGAAGGTGTTAATCAATATTTTTATCATTTTATTTTTACATGTATTTTCATTGTTTTACCTCTACAATTATTTATTTATTATTTTAGCTATTAATTATATTAATGGCTAGTTAATTTGAATTTGAATTAATTTATTAGTCATATTATTGTTTTCATTGTTAGTGTTAGGTTACTAATGTTAATCACTAATAAAACCTAAATGCTATAAATACCTTTCTCTTGTACTATTTTATTCATCCAATGAAAATTTACATCAAGTGCATGTATCTTTGAGTCTAGTGAGTAGAATTTCATATTAACATTGGCAACCATCCATGGATTAATTTATTTTGGAATATTTTAGAATATATTTTGCAAGAGTTTTATGAACATTCTATTTCATTCAATTTTTTTAATATTGTAAATTTATGTTTTTTAGAGTTTTACTTGTTGTAAATGCAATTCTTACATTTTGACCTTAGTACCATAATTTGATTTGTATTTTTTAACTATTGAATATCTATATATCACTAGAAGAAATTTGGAAATCAACGACTAGATTTGTGATTCATTTGTAATTGTAATGGACACATGTGACTAAAAATAGTTTAGTCATTTAAAACAATTGTCATAAAACAATCAATCGCAAAAGACATGACATGGCCATGAAGTTAAAAGTATAATTACAAACATTACGACTAGGCCAAAATTTCTCATCCATTGTCATGGGCAATCTTTAGTATGACATGGAACCCCAATTTGCAATTGTATTTGCAATTACATTTGGGATAGTTGCATGCTACCAAATGTGCCATTGATGGGTGGTTAAGATTTAACCACATGATAATTTTAAAAACCAATGGCCATAAAACAAGCGACAATTTTTCATTTGTTCAAAAAAGATATATTATAATTAAATAATTAAATTTCATAATTATGCTAACTAAATATTATAATTCCAATAATTAAATATAATATTATAATAATTATAATATTATAATTAATTAATTATAATAGGCTACCTAGCATAGGCTAAGTAAGTAGGTAAAATTTTATTTATTTTGTTGGGGAAAAGCTTTTTGATTGGTTCATGCACTACGATTATAACGCATACATGAATATAATCCATTCTTTCACCTACTTATATACTTTACAAGTTTGAAATTGTAGACAAAGGATATGGGATAAATCCTTAAAAAGGGAAACACCACAACACCACAACACTGTCACATCTTTTGTCCCATTCAAAAACATTATAATATATCCACAAAATAGAATATTTATTATTTCCCCTAATTATTTACTATCTATCCTATTTACCACCCATTACCTACAAACTAAACTACCATATTAATTAATTAATTAATTAATATAAAAACACTATGACATATTCACAATAAAATACCTATTATTTAATTTAGCTACTTACTACCTACCACCTATCCTATTATCACATATTACCTAAATTACATATTTACCATCTACTACCTAGCCTACCTAAAAAATTAATTGTTTAACATATATAGCTAATTAATTAATCAATTAATACAAAAACAATATGACATATCCACAAAATCAATTACCTCTTACTTAATTTATAATATACCTAGATTACATACCTACTATCTACTACTTAACCTACTTAATATATTAATTACCTAGTCTACATTTAATAAATTAATTATTTAAAGCATAGTTAATTAATTAATCAATTAATTTAAAAAATTATGACATATCCACAAAATATAATACCTCTTGCTTAATTAGCTTACCTACCTACTTATTACTTGCTAATATTTATCCTACTTATTGCATACTACCTAGCCTATCTAATTAATTAATTAAGTACCTGATTTAATAAATTAATTAATTGATGTGAAAACATGATCACATATTCACACAATAAATTAATTAACATGCCTACTACCTATCCTATTTATTACCTACTACCTAGTTTACTAATTAATTAATGAATTAGCCTACCAATTACCTACCTAATTTACTTAGCCTGACTAGGTCTAACCATCATACTAGCCTTTTAGACTATTAGGTACACCTAGGAAATTAAGCTACTACTACCTATAGAAAACTTAAGCCACTCAACTAAGTATGCAAATTAGGTTAGGCTACCAATGTAGATAGGCTTATTTAGTTTAATGTAACCTATTAAACTTACCTAGCTTAGTTTACCAACTAAGTTATAATAGCCTTTTGTAGCAACCTATTAGCTATTAAATATTATATTATGGAAGACTCATAGATAATTGCAAAAAAGACCCATGGATGGGTACATTGAAGGGATAATAGTTGAATTAAAATAACAAAGTTTGCCATGTGTGGTCTATGTTTCTTTGTACATGTGGTAGAACATACTATTGTAGTTGCAAAACATTTCATTGTAATTGCAAAAACAACTACATTATCATCCATTGATGGCTGCAATCAAAATTGGATGACATTGTTCACTTTTCATTTACATTTTCAATGAAAATCATATTAATCGTAAGTTATAGTCACATCTGTAACAAAAATTTACTTCAACCCTTCCTATAGTTACATATGCAACTACAACAAGTTGCAACTACATGGACACGTAAGACTACACATTGCTAGTTGTGAAATAAGTTGGTTTGAACACTAGTTGCATAGTAGTTGCAAAAATATGGTTAGAATGGACAACAATTCTTCTAATATTTGTAAAACCATTCTTAGTAATTATAGTTATTAGGCCAAATTTCTATGTCTACAAATTTATAATATAAACTAGCTTCTTTTCTAATATTTTGTATTAGTGAACATTGTTTTTTCCTTTTCAATTTGTAAATATTATAAAGAGCTTTTTGTTGCCAACCTCAAAGAGACATGTTGTGAAATGAAGAGACCTTGACATTTACATTTGTGTGCGATCTTGTAATCTATTGTTTTGTTTCATATGATTTAAAATAATGCCAATCTAGTGCAATCAAACACCTATTACCAATGAATAATACCAACAAACATGTTGTTTCTAGTAACCACATTGCTTGGAATAGTTTCTGCCACAAACAATTTACATGGTGCATCAATGCAACTAGAGTGTCCTATGATTGAAACTCCAATGCTAGTGATGTGTCTTCTTCACCTTTTCAAATTGCGTAAAAATGAAAAGAATATTTGACCAACTACCCAAATATTCAACTTCGAATTGTTCAATTATTGGTTATTGATTTGTCGTGCCTATATTTTTTGTGCATTTCAATGCTTTTGACAAAACTAATGTTGAACAATGCATATGTATATGTCTTTTTATACATGAACACATTGTTTTTCCCAAATTGATAACAACACAATGATGTTTCGTTAATCCACATCAATCAATGTTTTTACTCTTTTCAACAATCATTGTTTTTTTCCCTCAAATTTTGTTTCTTTCAAAATTATTGATGATGTTCATCAACAAATTACAATGTATAAATTGGTAATAATTTGCTATCCACTATTGGTGCAAATAATGTTGTTCACTAATGAACCGTGACATCACAAATCAATAAACTTGTTAGTACCCATTTTTGGGTTCATCAATGTTCTATAAATAGTTTTTATAATCCAATGGTGTCATTGATGTTATACTCCAACAAACTATAATGAATTGCCAATCTACAACCCATTCCCAACATTTTGATGATCATTTCCTTGCTATTTGCAAATGATCACCAATCATGGCTCAATTTTCTTCAAACCATCCAAGTGTTACATGCATTAATTTTTCCAATTTTTAGGATTTTCATAAATAATTTTATAAACTAATATTCTACCAATTTCTACTAGAAATTTGAATTAATTCACTAATTAGTTCATTTATATTTGAGTTTTAATTATTTTAATATTTAATGATATTATTGTTTATTTTAGTGTTAGGTTATAGTATTTCAAAATTTTGCCAACAAATGCTTAAGTTCCACCAATTTGCCAAAATTTTAAAAATTAAAACCAATTCAAAACACAAGATAATTTTGAAACTTATTAGTGGACTAAACATATTTAAAGTTTGTTGGTGAAAATTTGAAATATTCAAATTTAAGTTATTGGACCTTTTTCTTACCAATTAATTATTTTGGCAAGATATGCCAAACATGAGTAATAGGTACAATATTAAGGAAACAAATTGTTGGAATTTCTTATCATAAATATCACATTTCACTACAATTATTTCACAATAGATACATTAATCAATCAAAAATCATAATCATCAATAATACAAATTTTTATAGGGTATAGACAAGTATTAATGCAATTAATATATGATTAACTACATTAATTGCATTAATACTTTCTTTAGTGTAATGATTAAATGACATTGATTGTTATACTACTATTCAAAGTTGTCACGGCATCTATGCATTCGTCACAAAATGACAAACGCATTTGGACACAAACGCACCCTTACGTCACGTCAATAAGGTTAGCCTAGGTCAACCTAGGTCAAAGGGACTATTTGGCTCCTTATGGTAAACTTATGGGCAACCAAAATTAGGGCCATTTTGGTCATCATAAAGCCTATAGTGACGGAAAACTTTTGGTTGTTGCAAGCTTGGCATTGGAAAATTTTGAATTGTCACACGATTGGTCACCAAAAAATTTTGGTCTCCAATTGTGTGGTGACTAATTTTTTTCAATTGTGATAAATATTTAGATTTAGGTCATTCAATTAACAATGGGTTGATTTCCACCCTTGATTTGGTGACGGAATTTGATTTGGCAATGGAATTTGGTCTACCTAATAATAAAATGTAAACCTTGCATGTCAATACTCATTTTCTATTTTGAGGTGTGTGGACCTTATGTTGTTTAACACCGAGGTCATTGCCATATACCTTGGGAGCAAGCGTGAAACCTTTATGGGTGTTCGAATTTCAAATCGTCATATTGCATTTGCAATTATTGTTCAATTTCAATTATAGCCTTAAAAGTGGGGTCCAATCTTATTGTTGAATACTTTAATTGTATTCATCAAGCCTATTGTTTTTGTGTACAATGTTTTATCGATGGAAGGAAAGTGGAACATGTGGAGTCCATGGTATTTGATGCCAAAAGAGAAGCCAAGGAAGATGGAATGCAAGTTTTGTTGCAATGTTATTTCATACCACAAGGATAAAATGTTATTCTATTTGGGCTATTGATATGATGCCAATGGGCGAACTAGAGTTACAATGTGTTCAAAAGCACATCCATGGGTGAAGGCACTATTTGCTTGATGTGGTGGACTTGTCCCTACACCACTAAACGACATGGAAATATCAGCCCATATCCCAAATGGGTGAACAGAAGACGTGGCCATGGAAATGTCGAATCTTTTAGTAGAAGGAGAATATGCTTCAAGGTCTTGAGTGGAAGGGGTTCAAAATTTCAACCCCCTACAAACAACACAAAAGGGTTTTAAAAATCCACAAATAACAACATTCGAACCTTTCGACATGTTTATTGCCCATGGGATTGAATTCAACCAAAAAATAGGATTTGGACAAGAAGTGGACAATTTTATTTTATGAAACGAACATCCCTTCAATGTTGTGCAGCAGTTAGCATTCATAGAAGTTGTGAAAGAAACCTTTGAATTTCAAACCTACCACAAACCCCCATCATACCATGGATTGCACACAGATTTGTTAAATCAATCCAAGGTGGATGTGTCCAAATAGGTAACCAAGAGGATATGAAATTTGATTCACAAATATGGAATAATCATTTGTTATGATGGTTGGGACAACATTGCATGACTTCCATTTTCGCACAATTTTTTTTTTTGTTGCCCATTATTACACCATATATTATATAATTGCAAGCTTATGGTAGATACATGAAGTCTTATGATAGACTTGGGGTGATTATGTTTTGACTATGTCTTATGATCAATATTAAAAACCTCAAATGTTGGACATTGATAATAGGAGGGATTGTTTTAAAGTTATTGATATATTCATGAACAAACCTTTTTTTTTTAGAGAGGTCATGTGAGTGACAATTGGCTCATTAATGATTACATGAAGACACAAAAAAATGTGAATGACAAGCCAAAAGGGCGAACCAAAATCAAATCTTTTGTTACCATATATGTTTACCTAATACAAAATTAGGCTGAAATTAAATTAAATGAAAAGTTCCTAATATACATCCTAGAATTATGCCTAATTTACAGAAATATGCATGGTCATTGCCTAGTTTTTCAAAAACTTTAGTGAAGTGATTTTCATTTCAATTGATCCTTCTACAACATTTGAAAAAATGAAAGTCCTTAATAAATAACTATTACTCAAAGCAAAAGACATGAACTAGTACACATACATACCTTAAGTATGAGCCATAAAACAATAGTGAGTGTCAAACATGTGTGTATTTTAATGAAGATTAGTGTTAATGGGAAATCAACATTGATTGTTAGGCATACAAGTGGTTGGTTTAGAACATTTCTTATGAGATTAATGTTTATTCAAAAACCGACCTTGGGGAGGTAGTTTTTATAGATTAGCATTAGTTTCTTGAAGCATCTTCTTACATTTTATTTCACATTACACCTTTTTGACATAAGCTATAACACATGGTAGAAAGGACATCAAAGTTAAATGGTAGATGATCTTCTCTCATTAGTTCCTTTCAATTAGTGTTGATTGTAATAAGCCATGATTTCAAAAACATAAAGAAAGGTTTGACACCCACTATTACATCTTTACAAAGAAATAATGTCATATGGACACAACTTTTAAAAACAAAGGAGAAAGACTTCAAGGTGTTTAAAAAGTCATACACAAAACAAAGAACGCAATAATTTTACACTTTCAACTTATGTCTTCGAGACAAATACATGGGGTGTAGAAGGAACAAAAGCTTAATTCATGCTAGCCCAAAGTTCTTCTTTTATCCATATGATCAAAAGTTTAGAAAACAAACTAGATCTTTGCCCAATCAATTTGAAGCCATTTGCCTTTAAAATTTCACCAAAAATATGGTTTTCATATGTAGTACTTAAAATTGTTTGTAATTGATAAAAGTATATGTTTTATCCATAGAAAAATAAGCGATTGGATTTTGTACAATAATTGGAACATTGTTGAATTTTAGAAATAGTAAATTTTCTAACATTATAAAATCATTGGCCAACTTTTTTGTCTAGATAAGATTGACCATCTTGATTTGAGTTTGGAATAATCTAATATGAATAGTAATGCTCCAATCATACTTGGTGTTAGGAACTTTAGTGTTAAGTCTTTAACACCAAGCTAACTGTTTAAAACTTAATCCTACTTATCATGAAACACAATGTTAAGTTAACATATTAGATTTTAATTAACACTTATGATTTTGAAGTGCTTAGTACCTTAATTTGAAAAATCTTTAACATTGAGGTTTTATTGTGAGTCTTATCAGTGAAGAATTGCCATGAGATGAAATTCTTGGGTGCATCATTGGAGTGTATGAAAAAGCAACTTACCCCTTCAACTAGTGTTTTTTGTTTTCAACTTTGTGATTTAAGCCAAAGTGGCAATGATCCACATAAGTGACTTTACCCTTAAATGTCCGTCCCTAACACATGCCTTGTAAAAATAGGCTCGGCTGAAGGTTGGGGACATCCAACTAGGCTCATAAGCTGTGGAGGACGGCAATGTCGGCAAATTGTGTTTTAGGGAGTGATGGGAGACATAAGAGACAAC
>Ga0209611_10015005_pt1 | contig 10205 bp, 10 predicted proteins | sample S1TSphgellanicum_3_FD_187693 | JGI IMG/M metagenome (GOLD analysis project Ga0209611, IMG submission 187693) | Host-associated microbial communities from peat moss isolated from Minnesota, USA - S1T2_Fc - Sphagnum magellanicum MG (SPAdes) (version 2) | ecosystem: Host-associated > Plants > Peat... | reverse complement strand
AATAAAGAAGGATTAATAAACTCATATCTACTGACATGGAATATTTCCTGCCCTCCCAGTGGACACAACTGTGATCCAGATGCTGAACATGAAATAAAGGCAGGTTAGATAAATCATATAATTGACATGGAAAGTTCTCGTGGAGAAGGTCTACATGATAAAAAGATGTAAATGTTGGACAGAATTGTGTTGGGCACGCAGTTGTAATTAGATCCTACAAAGTAAAATTTACAGCAATGTGAGTTGAGGTTACCTAGTTTAAGATGAGAGAGTCTGCCAACAATGAGATCAGGCAGCAAACCCACTACCACAATTTAGGGTGGACATGCGTTGGATGTCACCTTTGTTTGACATAGAGATAGTGAGTCGCTAAACACCCCTCATTGTGCTCTGTCCAGCGCAAATCCTGGACCCTTCTTGGCCGAGTTGTCTCTTCATGTCATAACACTAGGCTCACCTTTCATCGCCGTCTACAAAACATTCCATCACCATCAAAGACCGTTCTACCATTTGCTTTGCATTCCATCATCGGCAGTTGACATCAAATGTTTTGCATTGTAGAAAGTTTTGGTTGTTTTGCATTTTCAATTTGTACACTAAAATAGACACTATGCTAGGTTTGAAAAGCATGAACTTGATTTTGGGGCATTAGTGCACTAGTTGAATGCAGTCTCATTCTGTAGGATTGGAAGTTCTACATTTCAAAACATGACAATTCTACTGGGCTTTAGAAATTGACACCTAAAGTTTGCATTTCAAATGTGAGTAAAAATATTAGATTTCAGCTAAGGGTTTAGGGTTACAGGGGAACCAAACATTATGGCAATACATACCTAACAGGTAACCTTACTACTCCATAAAATCAAGTTTCAATTTTGAAAGTTTTCCCTTTGATGTTACAAAACGTTGCATAATCTTATGGAATGAAGCTCAATTTTTAGTTCATCACTGCATGTGAACAAGGAAATTGTCGTCTGCAAAGTCATTGTTCAATTTCTAATATCATCAGCGTTGCCTACAAACTTACTATCTTCATTCAAGCTTCAAATGTAGACAATGCAAATTTTGATATAATGCAGGAATTAGGATTGTAAAGCAAGATTTAGGGTTTACTTATGAAGCTCAAATCTTCAATTCCTCATTACATGTCATGTTTGTGTTAACTCTCACATCCTTGCAAGACTTCTTCATTCAAAGTTCAATTAGAGACTCTCTTGGATTTTAGTATTTGCAAGGTTAAGGTGTAAGGTTTTCAAGTTTGAAGTTCAAGTTGTAATCCATCATCTCAAGTGTTTGATGAACTTTCCAATTTGCTTATTTTTATTATGACTTCCTGCTATAGAGTTCAAATTCCATTGCAAATTTAAACTCATCAAATTGTTGCACTCAAAATTGTAGCCCAATTCCCATTTAGGGTTGTTATATGCTTCAAACATTGGCTTGCATTTCACTTGTCTTCTTATTCATCCCAAAATAATTGGGGTTTTAAGTGCATAAGTGCAATGGGAAGTCCAGAACATAAATTGGTGGTTGATGATGTAAATACAATAGAAGAAGTGGGGGAACCTTTTGTTGTTGCTCGAGAAAATGAGTTAATTAAAAAATTGAAGGTGACAATGCAAATACCTCCTCAAGGACCGTTCGGCAAATTTGATATTATGTGGTTGCCACATGTTACAAGTGGAAATGGCTTGTATCCTCATGTTGAGATTATAGTCATTCCATGGGAACACGTTAAGGATTTTGTGGAAGGGGAACAGAACAATGAAGATTTTCCCTGTAAATTTACAAGGACCAAAAACTACTCTAGATTTTCTACCTTAAACTCATTATCACATCCAAGAGCAAATTCTGCTTGTCTTGTTTATAGGTGAGGAAGTGTTTGCAAAACGATAATTCTACATTTGTTTTGGCATTTTATAGTTATACAACACATTTTGAAATGTTGTAGTCTATCAAATGTAATTAGTACCTTTAGTTCCTATATTTCCATGTCTTGGGAATATTTGGTTTTCCCATCCACCATCAAAGTTTGATGCAAAACATGGTTTTTGGAACATCTTTATGTTCTGCATTTGATTTTTAAAATATAGACCTCAATATAGTTAATGTTCTTGTTCTATAAGTTTTCATGCAACTTTGGACGTGAAGATAGAACCAACATTTTGCCTGAGGACATGCAAAAGTTGTTTTTGTCTACACAACAAAAATGCAAGTAGAACATACATAAAGATAAATCCACCAAAAGAAAAGGCGAAAAGGCTTTGTTAGAGTTTCTAGAATCTAACCAACAAACACTGTGGTTCGCAAGGATTTCCATAACAATGGCAAGAATGTCCATCAAACATGGTTGCCAAAGAGCTTCCATTGCAAAGCAACCATATTTGGACCATAATCTTTGCCAACTAATATATTTATGTCTAGAGCATAAAAACAAACAAGGAATGGTATGTCATGGGAAAGCTATGCTTGGATATCACCACTTTCTAAGTTCCCAATTGTCAGATGGTATGAAGGCACACCTCATGGGCTACATAAGGCAAGGGCTTTCCCTTGCTCAAGTAATGGCTCACCACAAAACATATGTTAAAGAGAAGGCATTACAAAATGAACATGTTACTTGTGACACTTTTATTTTGCATTCTAACGTTAAAAACCTAGCAAAGAAGAGGGCTGACAAATTATGGCAAAAACATTCAAAAGAACCCATTACCATCAAAATGTGGGTTATGGAAAACTTTGAACCAACGTTTTATTATGTTGAACATGCGCTAATGGATTTCAATTATACCTCCCAAGACGATATGCTATTCATTCTAAGGATCCAAACACTTTGGCAATTAGAATGATGTCAAAATTTGGATCCCATAGTTCTATTTCATTTGAAGCCACATTTGGGACAAACCAAAGTAGGGTAAATGTTTTTTTATCCACTTGACGAACTAGATTACACATTTTTCCAAGGTTGGTACATTAAATCTAATATATGTTTTTCTGTGTGTAGTACCTATTGTACACCATGATGGTGTTTGATGAGTGGTAGAACGGAATACCATGTGCTTTCATTATCATTGGGAAGAGTCGAGAACATGAATTGGACCTCGTTTTGCAAACATTAGTGCAATATATGCTAGCTGATTGGTTGTCAGATGTTATTATTGTCAACAATGCACAAGCTGAAATCAATGTTTTAAGGTTTGTCTTATGTTATTTCTCAACTATGACCTTGTTCATTTGTTCTTTAAACCAACTTCAAAAATCTAGTGGTCCATTGTCTTCTGCAAAACATAAACTTTTTATCAATAGTTTAATAATCTTAAATCTCGTGTGAAAATGTTATGCCCATTGTAGTCCATGGCACAATAACACATTGAAATATAGTTGTATAACATAACCATTTGTTAGTGTGTCAAAATGTTGCAAGATTTAGTTGCAAGATTTAATCATTTACTATTATGGAATGTTACAATTAGTTGTAAAACATAGTCATTTACTACTATAGAACATTCTAGCAATTAGTTGACCAAACTAGTATTACTACAATGGAATGTTGTAGCATTTACTTGCAGAACATTGCCATTTGTTGGTGTGGAGTGTTACAATGACATTATGCCCTCTACATTAATTACAATCATTATGACCATTATAATATGAAGCAAAATTCTACAATTTTTTTCTTATGATCATTTGTTAATATAAAATGTTGCCACATTTTACTATATATTGTTAACCATTTGCATTATGTTGATTTCATATGTTTTTCCATTGTTCTACAAGCTTATAATGTGGCTTAATTTTGAGTATAACTAACAACTTAATTATGCAATTGTTATTTAGCAACATTTGGCTAGATGTAAAAATATTTCTTTGTCTACGGCATGTGCCTAAAACATGGGCAGAAAATGCAATAAAAAAGATTGATGGTGCAAATGAACGAACATGAGTTTTATCTGCTCTTTGGAAAATAATGTATTCTCAAAGTTATTCCGTTGATGCAAACCCCGTTGCATGGACCAAAAAACAAATTGTGATCCATACAAATGTTTATCCCAATGTGCCACGCTTCATGAAATACCTAAGGACACATTAGTTGCCCTAGGTAGACATGTGGTGTGTCGGTAATCGAAACATCCCACATGCAAGGCAAGACACCAATTTAGCTATGGCATCCTTCCATAGCAACATGACGTATTTTGTATTCATCAAGAGAAAAATTCATAGGACGTAGAATGGATTGGCTAATTTACCACTTGGTGGGTGATGTTTTAACCCATTATTGGTATGGTGTGTAATGCAAAATATTTGGGTGCATCATGAATAATAAGCAAAAAGGCATCATTGTTAATGTTATCCTTTGAGCTCGGGATATTCCAAATTACAATGTTCTGTTACAACCAAATGGGGAGGACATAACATTCATGGCATCAACCAACCACATGCCCAAAGTGTGGACAATCCATGTTCTAACTGATAATTGTTCTAATCACCCTAATACAACACCATTGTTCCCATCTATCATTGGGGATAATGCCCTGAAACTGCATAGAGGAATGCTTGAATTCCTTACCCAAAAACAAAATCCTTTGAAGGATAGAGCAACAAAGTATATCCACATATAATTACATGAAAAAACCTGATACAAAACTAATTTTATTATATCATTACCACTATAAGAAATGCTTCATAAATCATTCATTGTAAGGTTGTTTCATTTGTGTTTTACAAGATGATGCATTTTTGTTTGCATTAAATTATTAAGCCTCTTTTATGATTTGCATGTTGGAGTTTTCTTTTATAAACACAACCTAAAAATGTGTTGGTTTTTTTTTTTTGTACTGTGCATGACAGATGCTTCATATTCAACACTTAGTGTAATTTTCACCTATAACAATCTACAAATTCATTACAAATTCAACATAACAACCTTCAAATTCAACCAAACAACCTTCAAAGTCATTACAAATTCAACAGAACAATGTGGGAAGTCATTTCAAATTCAATAAAACAACCTTCAAAGTCATTACAAATTGAATAAAACAATGTTCAATCATTATTTTGCCAAAAAATTTAACAAAACAATGTACAACCTTGATACAAATTTGGGCCATGTCATGCAAATCGGCATCAACCATATCCACAAAATGAGTTCTTATTAATGCAAGTTTAAAGAGTTTTAATTACATTGGTTTGAAAAAATCCATGGCCAAAACTATGAAGATTGTCACCTTAAGATGACAAAACAAAACAAATAAATATTTTGCTATGACTTTGTGTTAGACTATGTACCATAAGACACCATCTTCTTTAGCTCTGCCACTTTCTTTGACAACATGTAACACTTCCAGATTGTGTACACACTAATTTTGTGCATTGTGGCTGGTCTTCCACACTAATCACCCATGTTTTGTTTACGACATCAACTTACTACAGAACATCCATCACTGCATTCCCTAATTTCACTATGGTTTGCAATGCTTCATCCCTTGATAACCATAAGGGTGACACTTGCAACCAAGTAAAGAGACATTGAACACATAAAATATTTTGCCGACTAATTAGGATGAAAATTAACAAACTATAAGGAACTAGAATCGTACCTTTATATGGGTTGCCCTTTCATTTACCATGCATTCATAATATTTGGACAAAAACTTCATGGCATAGAATCCACATTCCCAATCCAACTCTTGTTAGGGTCCATCAAGCCATTCCTGACTGGACTTGGATACAACTCATTTCCACTCATGTGTCCCTGATAAGTTCCCATGTCAAATTGTCCATACTTTTGCAAAGAAATGATGCAAAATAACTAACTAAAAAATAGAAGTAAATCAAAGTGGGTCATAATGAAACAAGACATCTCCACCAATGACAATGGCACTCTAGCAATTTGCAACTTGTAATGGAATTAAAACCACATCCACATTAGTAGGCATTAAGAACTTCTTTTCCATAAATTCAATCACATTACCTTCTGATTCCCCTTTCTCTTTAATCTAGTTCTTCACAATGTCCCACATATGGGGATGGGTGATGTAAGGCTCTTTGTGTGATTTGTGGCTGTGTGTAAACCATAACCTAAAAAAGTTCATTGCATCAGTAGAGAGATGCTTGAAGTTGTTGTCAAGCAAGCTAATAGCCGCATCAAGTCTTAATTTCAAGTAGTCACTTTCAATGACAATTAAAAGAGTGAAATCCTAGGACCCTCCTTTTCCCTCAATGAAGTTTTGTATGATCGTCGCCAAATGTTTTCACATATGACAATTATAATCATGGAAAATCTTTGTGTTAACTCTTTGATGTAGACGTCATTTGCATAGGGGCATAACCTATCTAGCTTAATACATCTATGTTTTGTGGTAAAAAAAAAAAATCAATTTGCACTATCCCTTCTCCATATCATACATGAAACCATTGCATGTAGATTTATACACAAAATGCAGTGTGGAAAATCTTAAAAAATTGGGATTCCTACATTTGATATCAGATTCCAATTATATTCAATTTAAACAAGCAATGAATAATAATTTTCATCAACAAATCTAACACATAATTCAATTGGCATACAAAAGGACTATGGTAAACATAACAAAATGTGAATTTACAATTGGAAAAAGTTATTTCACCCACATTTTATGTATGTTCTACAAATGGACATTCAAACATGTATGTAAGGAAGCTACAATGGATTGGATCCTCACATATCCAAATTTGGAATCTAAGGTGGTTTAAATCTAGGCTAGAATGTTCTGCAACTTCTTTCAACATTCTTGTTAAATTACTTACAAAGTCCATGGACAAGCCTTGATGGCAAAACCTTCATAAATTTGTCTTCCACAACTTGTTCCACTCAATCCTTCATAATAGTGATGGATGTTGAATGACCTCTCGCAATTGATTCACCACATGCTACATGCATGTTAATAACTTCACCAATGATTCCATCATTGAGGTTTGGTATTGGTCGTAGTGGGCTATTTGCAAATTGGCCTAGTGGCTAGAGTTCAAGGGAGAGGCATGGTGTCCTTTTAAACCCAATAAGTGTTGTAGATAAGGATTCTAATGGGATAGGGTTTGTTAGGGTGGGGTTACTTACATAATGTTGTAAATCAAAATTGACTTTTGCTTTGGGGTTATTCAGAAATAAGTCCAACCCTTTGATAGGGCACTTTGGAACCATTCTAGTAGAACATCCAAGTTGAACATTCACATCTTTGGTGGGAAAACTTGCAATTAGTTGGAAGGGCCCACAGATCAAAACATCCATATTTCTAATAATCACTTTTAATTTCTAATTTCTATTTTTTTTTGGTAAATGTGTGTACATCAAATTGAACATTTAATTCCTCCTTTGTTAAGAACATTATTATCAATAGAAGCCCTTAATATGTAAATGCATAGGTTGTAAGAATTGAAGCACACCTAAGGTGTGATGCTTTCTTGTTTAGTATTTGGTGTGGAAGCCATTTTTTTTCATCATCAATGTCATGTTCCTTGTCGAGTTTCACTACCAACAAGTGCAGTTGATAGTCCATGGTCTTTACCAACATAGTTTTGCATTTGCTTGCCCTTTCATGCATTGTAGCAACATTTTCAAAGTTTGCCTTCCCTGCAAATACCCACCCAACACCAATTTCCTTTATCACAAGCAACACTTCATTCAACACCTGCACATAATTCAGGAACAAAGTAAATGGGTAAGCTAAATCGGATTAAAGTAGTCATAAACAAAAAGGCTTTTGCATGTCGAATGCAAACAAAAACCTGATCACCATTTTTACCTGATCAAAATGGGGTCGGTCATCCAGCCCAATTAATGGATTGCACCACATATCCATCAATTCTTGCATCATCCCACGACTCAACAGGTTTAGAATGCTTCTATGTGTAATCTTGTACGTGAATTTTTTAATCTTTTCAACTACAAGATTTTGCTATTCAATATCAAAACCTAGTAGCTTTTATTAAATCCATTCGACATTGGGCGACATCTTCAAGGTTATTTTTTAATTTGGGAAACCATAGAAATCCGTAGTTGATAACATCTTGAGTGGTAATGATCAACCTAACACTATGGCCTTGCTCTCAAGAGTAGTGAAGGATAATGTGGTGTGTGAATCATTTGTTGGGGTGAGCCAAAGGATGCAAATGCCCAAACGTGGATCTATAAAACAATTTGAAAGCTTGAACAATATGTGGGCACTTCTTGTACAAAAAAAAGGGAAAGGCTTCATTTTCAACTTTAGAAATGATGTTTTGTAGCTCTTCCTTTGTGTGCTCCCATGGGCATTGAAGACGAGCAAGTAGTGGATGTTGCTTCAATAATGAATACAATGGTGACCAGCCCCATTTTTTCTTCTCATCAAAAGTTTTGATGAGTTGGTCAAATTGGTGTATTTATTGTTGCACAAAACCTTCCTTTTTCTTCTTGAGGATTTCTACAACTTCAACCTTCTTTCCATCATAATCCTTCTTCAATTTCAAGTATTAAAGGTATTCCTTCAAAAGCTTCATTTTTGTGAAACGTTACATTTTGTTCTCCCCACTAACTGCAGATGTCCAAACATTCAATGATTGTTTCACAACATCTGAAATATGTTTTTTCCTCTCAATCCCGCCACTCACCTATAGTAACAAAACTGAAGTAGTTAAAACATTGGAATATTTCAGAAACAAGACCTTGCCAAATTAATTTCATTTCAAAATAGGGTGAAGGTATTCACCGGTGTGTATAAGTATCATTGCCCAAAGGAAAAAAAAAGCGCATTGCCTAATGTCATGTTAGTTTCCATCTTCATGAGATGGTTCATAGTGCCCTTTGGGTCTTCAAAACATGTCCTATCCATGATAGTATCAATTTCTGATAGCAAAACATAAAGGCCATTCATCTTCACTTTAGTTGGAGGATGAGGTAGTTCACAAGAGCTTTCCACCATGAATGGCAATTCAACATTCTCTCTTGCCTTCTTTTTTACCTCTTCTTTGTTCATATTTTGTACGACTTGAAATGATGGGCACATTGTTATTGTTGGGGACATTGACAAATGTCATAATCCTTTGTTATGCTTAGTGGGGAATTTGGCATTATCCCTTGTTGAGCTTGATTATAATATGGTTTTTGCTTCATCTTGCAACTTCACAACACATGTAGAAGCATGTGTTATGTTGCATTTTGTTGCAATTATAATGCAAACCTTAGTATCTATATAACTAGATGGGTAGTCATGACAATGCAAGTGTAGGCATAATTGAGAAGTAATCTAGGCTGTTTGACCCCACATACCTACAACTTCATTTTGTGTTGATGAAAAGTCTTCATCACTACTCAACTCATAAACCTCGTTCCCCCTAGGAGGCAGTAACTTTGGAGGTGGCATATTTTTCTACACCTCCTGTTGTGATGTTAATGTAGCCTTCTCTAGAAGTACATCATGTGAGTGCTTTAATTTTTTTTCATCATCTTTCATAAAATCAAGTCCACCACAAAGTCATTAATATACTGCTCTACCATAGTTTTTAGCAGATAGACCTAATTTTAGTTTAATAGTACATCCCAATAGGGAACGACCATATTTTTTGAAACTTAAATTAATGAGAAAATTTAGAAATCCATTGTAATTATTTCTTTCTATTCAATTTACAATTTTTTAAATTGATTCATTCAAAAAAATGGAAGGGTTTGAAAAATAAAGAAAATTTTATTTATTTATTTATTTATAGCATATGGGGAAAACATTTAAATTTATGTGATAAATTTAATAATGTTTTCCTATTGGGTTTGACATAATTATTCATAATATACAAGCGGTCCCCAAAGGTACAATGTTATATTTGGATGTGTGTATAATTTGCCATAATTAATAAATTATGGATAACTTCTATAAAAGGATTTGGGTATAGTAGGACTTGAACCTGCGACCATTAAGTTAAAAGCCCAATACTTTGACAACTAAGCTATACACCGTAGCAACCTTTGTGGCTTGCTTTTTTTTCTCATACTTTACTTTATTATTTTGCTCACGACCCACATACTTTTTCAAACTATTCTATGAGGAGTACCTCTATTGGGCGTACTATTAGAATGCTGCATGAAATTTTTAGCTTTAGATTTTGTCATTGTGGGGTACATCTTAAGTAGTTTTGCCCCTTGTATTTGGGGCATCATCACTTGGTGATAAAACAATGTGTTTTTGTCTTTGAAACAC
>Ga0209611_10015004_pt1 | contig 10206 bp, 8 predicted proteins | sample S1TSphgellanicum_3_FD_187693 | JGI IMG/M metagenome (GOLD analysis project Ga0209611, IMG submission 187693) | Host-associated microbial communities from peat moss isolated from Minnesota, USA - S1T2_Fc - Sphagnum magellanicum MG (SPAdes) (version 2) | ecosystem: Host-associated > Plants > Peat... | reverse complement strand
GGAATATTGCTAGCATGCACGGAGACTGAGAGGGTCGCAAAGTTTTGGTTGTGGTATATGTCGCAAAAGTGCTGCGATGATTTAAGGTACATTATATATTAGCGATGGTTGGTGAACCACAAGTTGCAATGCGTGTCACATCGCAAATATGGCAGGTTGTTTTTGCTTCGCAAACCCTTCCGGTTTTTTGTTTTTCCTTTCGCAAAAAGGCACAACATGTAGTAGTGTATCCACATATTACTTAGAACCTACCTACCTACATAGGTAGGTAAAAAAATAGGACCTACTTACTTACCTAGGTAGGTAAGTAGGTAGGAAAGCACAAGACTAAATACTAAAGAATAACCATGAAATTTTATTTTATATTTTATGTTTTGTTTTTAGGTTGAGCTTTTTTAACCTCATCCCAAAATGACACATGTATTTTAATGTGAAAACATAAAAGAACAAACCTTCTATATAGTTTGTAACATGGGATTCGAAATCAAAACATATGGGTTAAATCTTTAAGTTGTTCATTAATTGCAAATTGAATTGCAACTATAGCACTTAAATGCTAAAGGCAGGTGGGATCCAAGGGGAGGGTTCCATTGTTTTTAATGTCTAAAAAAACTTGAACCCCTTTTATTGGCGCATCTAGTGCATAAAAGATTGTCAAAAATGGAATAAAATTGAGGAAGTTATGGTCACTCAAAGTAAAAGGGATCAAGAATTCAAAAAAACAAAACCACCAAATGCTACAAAAGCCAGTTCCCAAGCACCGACAAAATTCCTTATATGTTGTTTTGTTGTTATTAAAGTTCAAAGATGATTTGTAGAACTTCATGTGGTGCTCCTATAACACCAAAACCACCAAATGCTACAAAAGCCAGTTCCCAAGCACCGACAAAATTCCTTATATGTTGTTTTGTTGTTATTAAAGTTCAAAGATGATTTGTAGAACTTCATGTGGTGCTCCTATAACACCAAAACCACCAAATGCTACAAAAGCCAGTTCCCAAACACCGACAAAATTCCTTATATGTTGTTTTGTTGTTATTAAAGTTCAAAGATGATTTGTAAAACTTCATGTGGTGCTCCTATAACACTTTAAATCATTAAAAATGAATAAAAAATAAAAAAGTTATAAGGTTTGAAAGTAAGAGGGGTCCAAAAAGGAGAAAAACATGTTTTGTAAGTTGGAAAGCTTATTTCTCTTTTTGTTATTTTTTCATTACTCATTTTCCTTTGCACTTCAAAAATGATTTTAAAAGTTTGAGGTAGTGCTCCATAACATTTTAAACCATTCAAAATGAAACACATATGATGAAAATATAAATAACTAATGAATATGTATCCTTATTAAATTATAAATAGTTGTATTATAGTCAAAACATAGTTGAACATTATTACTTTAATAGTGGTGCACTAGTGGTCATACTAATTGTATCAATGGGAATCACAATTGAAAATTAGTTACAAATGTATTTTGTAATGGGTGGTGGAAATGTGAACATGTGGCATGATTGCATATATGTACATTGTACTCTAGTTGCAACATAGTTATTGCTTCAATGACACATTTATAATAGTTCTAAAGTAGTTGCCACATGCAACTATAATCCAATTCCTGAAAAAATCAAACTTGGTTGACTACATATGTATGTATGATGTGCATAAATTATTGTACAGAAAACCCATTTTCAATTCATTTGCAACTATAATACAACTAACTAATTTTTTGATGTGGCAATTTATTTATTAATACACCGTATTTTTTTTTAAATAGTTGCATAATAGATGTATATGAATTGTTTTTTGAGTTTTAGTTGCAAGGTAGTATGGTTTCGGCAAATGCGATTTCTCATAGTGATTTTCTCATGGATTTTTTCAATCAACTTTTTTTATTTATAGAATTGGGTGTTGAAAGGTTGGTATTACTAGGATGGGATTAAGTTGGGTGGTTGACACTATAGTTGTTAGTAACTAAATGGGAACTATGTTTATAGTTGCTACTGTTTGGATGGGAATTTTGCTTGCAATTGTTACTACTTGAATGGGAACTATGTAATTTTGATTTGTTGTTATTGTTTCTTGAGTGGGAATTATGTAATTTTGATTTGTTGATGTTGATTTTTGAATCAATTCAATGAGATTCTTGGCTACATGAGGCTAAATTAATGTATATGTGGCGATTATTGGCACAACCATGTTTTGTTAGTATTGGTATACCAATTCTGCAACCCTCTTTCATCGATAAATTTTGAATCCTTATCAATGTTGATGGCTTCATTTGGGGTTAGGCCACATGACTTGTAAATTTGATTTGTATCATCCATGAAGTCTCTCATATGGGGTGGTTTGAAGATGGGTCTTGTGGCAAGAAATTCAACAATTAGGTCATATAAGCCTTGCCTAGAATTCCTTGGGAGGTTGAAATTTTATTTTTTTAATATTATTCATGATCTAATATTCTTCCTTATGTTCAATACATGCCATGTAATCATACATTTTTTTGAAGTCTCCAAAGAAGGAGCCCCACTTGTCTTTAAATTCCTTGGTCCATTACTTAAGTGAATCAAATGGCTAACATTCATAATAGATTATAAAAGTTTTTTCCACTTGTCAATTGCAATTTCAAATTGATTTTGTCCATCAATTTTATCAAGGTTTGCAAGGTGCTATTGTTTCTTAGCTTTGAGAAGGACCATAATTAATGCACATTCCCAATTAAGTTGTCTTGGCTTCTTGGACTACAACTCCACAAACTTTACACTTTGGGCCTTCTTGCTTTTGCCTTTGCTTTTCATTTTTATTGGACTTGTTGAATCATGGGCAAATGCACTACCAAACATGATATTTGCAAAATAGAGTAAGATTTTTATCCAGACAAAGTTATGTTCTCTTCAATTTGCTAGAAATATCTTTAAAGATTTTGATGTTCTTTTCTTCCCAAGCAAATGAACAAAAAACATTATTGTGTGTTTACATTTCAAAATTTGTTACAAGCTTTGTTGTTTGATATGCTTTAATAGGATTGCTTCATCTTTAAATGCAACTAGGGTTTGAAAAACTAATAAGAAATTGAAGACACAAAGCTAAAGACATTGAAGCAAATTACAACATAGGGGGAAAAAAAGATAGGAAGGGGGGTAGGGGTATTTGAGTGGAGAGGAGTGTTGAGGGAACAAAGGTGCAAGGGTTGGAATTTTTGTTGATACATAAACTTAAGTTATTTGCTCCTTTTGGGGGCCACTACCTAATTTTGGATTCAAAGCAATATCCAATATGTTGTTTCAATAATTGATGGTAACTTAACATTTCCCTAACTCACATGTAGGATGACACATAGGATTTAGTGGTAACTAACATTGCATATATGAATTCCACAATCTCATTCATAGCACCAACTTACCAATGACTTAACTTCATGTGTGAATGTAACATTATATTAGTAAGGCTTGGGATACTCTCCTTCCTAGGCCTTGCCCTACACCTAATTATCAATAAGTACAACCCCAACCATTTTTTAAATATATTATTTGGCCAAAAATTAATTTTTAAAGCACATGCTTTTTTTCTTTCATTTGTTTGTTTGAATTACGTGAAAAAAGTTGTTACTTATTGGTAAATAACCTAATTATCTAGATTCATTAGTCCTTTAACTTATTTTTGTGACATTTCACCACCAAACAACGTAGTTTAGGACTTTCAAGCATATTCATAAAACATTGTCTATTTTTCCCAACATGATATCAAAGTTGATTTCATTTAGATCATATGCATAATTAAATTCATTAAAAATTTTAGAATTAAAAACCAACATCTGAACCTTGGTTGAATTTTGTCCAATGACATTAATCAACCATGGCTATTTCTGCATCAACTACAACACAAAAACATACTTGGTAGAAAAATTGACAACTACCAATTATAGCATATGGAATGTAAAAATGGAAATGTTTTTAACCTTAAATCAAACTTTCTTTGTTGTGGATGGGAGTGAACCTAATCTTGGTAACATTTGCATGAAAAATAAAAGATAGGAAAACACGTGTTGACATCATTCTACATTTTGGTGATCCACAAATACAATTGGTTAAATCTATTAAAACTTCCAAAAAGGTTTGGGAGAGATTAACATCTACATACATATAATCAAATCTTGCAACCAAGTCACAACATAAAAGAAATTGAATTAAATTTCAATGTTTTGAACACACTCCAATTGTTGAGTTCCTTGAAGAATTTCAAGGAATTATTTATGAAGCTTCCATTATTAGGCTTGTAATCCTTGAAGAACAAAAATATGTACTATCTTTAGGGGATTTTGCTTCTTAATGGAAACCATTTATTACATCACATGGTTTTAATACTAATCAAACACTTTCCAATTTGATTGGAATTTTTTTGGAAGAAACTACAACAAAAAATTATGAAGATTCCAAAACATTACCTATAACATTCAAAACAACAATTTTTTTGCAATAAATCAATATAAAAAAATAATTGGAAACAAAGAAATGATTCAAAATTTAAGAATCATAATTCAACAAATGAAAAATCAACTTATTCAAAGCCTTTAACATGCCATTACTATGGTAAACCAAACTACAAGATAGTTGCACATGACAAAGCAAATGATGTTCTTAAGCCCCAAGCAAATGTCACATCAAATGGAAATTCCAACAATGGAAATTCTCATACACCAAAACTTAAAACCCTTCACTTGTTCATTGTGACCATGAAGGATGAATCTTTTGATTCACAAAAATGGTTCTTAGATTTAAGAACAACTTGTCACATGACACCATGAAGAGAATGGTTTATATCATATAAAATTTTGAATCCTCCTCTATTTCTTCACAAAGGTGATAATAGAAAACATCAACTACTAACACATGAATTATTCAAATCAACCTTAAGAATGGAAAAGTCAAAAATGTACATGACATATATTATTACCTATGCTTGATTTGGCCAAAAATTTGATATATGTTTGTATAGCAACTATTCAATGTAATAGTATTGAATTTTTTCATGACTATTTTATCATAAAAACAAAGTTCAAAAATGGAGAAAAAATATCATTGAGATTCAACCAAATTGGGAATTTCTATTGACTTGAAGTTGACATTGCTAACAAGTAATTTAATTTTTTCGTGACAAGTAAAAACCCTACAAAAGATACCATCAAATGGCATCATTGTATGGACATTTAAACCAATAAGCATTACAACAAATGATTAAAACAAAGATGGTCTTGGGTCTTCCATCCAACATCTCAAATCTTTCATTATGTGAACATAGTAAACAACATAAATCTCCATTCCCAAAGGATTTGGCAACAAATGATTTTACACTTTTGGAATTAGTGCATATGGATGTGTGTGGGCCTATGCCAACCAAATCTAAAAAAAGATTTTGTTATTTTGTAATCTATGTAGATTACTATTCAAGATTTACAACCATATATTTTCTAAAACATAAATTTGAAATGTTTAACACTTTTCAAAATTACATGGCTTTTGTTGAAAATCAAATCAATCATAAAATTAAAACATTGTGATCAGATAATGGTAGTGAATTTATTTCCAACCAATTTAATAAAATTTGTGCACAAAATGGAATTACACGTCAATTCATTGTCCTTTATATGCATGAACAAAATGGTGTAAATGAACACAAGAACAAGACATTGGTGGAGTCAACAAGGTCTATGTTACATGCATCTAATCTCTCTAATTCATTTTGGGCTAATGTTGTGGCAACTTACTACATACAAAATTGGTTAGTTTTAAAAGTAATTGAAGTTTCCAAAACGCCATTAACTTTGTGGTGTGGGAAAACACCAAATTTAAATCATTTATGTATTTTTGGTTTTTTGGCATATGTTCACATACTAGATGAACAACATATAAAAAATAGACATGAAAATACATAAATGTGTACTTGTTGGTTATGGTGAACTACAAGGCATCAAAGGCTATCATGTATGTGATAGAGATATAAGAAAATGCCTAGTAAGCTTAAATGTAACATTTGATGAAAAAACATTGTTGATATCAAAACAAATTGAAAATGATAACATTGGTCAATTAACAAAGGCCATTGAAGATAATGATAATGACTTTGAGAGTTTATATGATGTGGTGGAATCCATACCAAACATATCACATCAACCACCAATTAACAATCCCATAATTCCTCCACTACAATCTATGATTTTGAACACCATAATCATTACCAAATTCATTCAATGTTCCTATGTCATGTCAATCAAGTTTACAAAATGAATTACAATGTAGATGATTTTTTTTCTAAAATGTTATTAGTCTCAAAAATTCCATAACCCGATGATGATGGTTCATTTGATATGGACATGTCAAGTTCTACACCCAAACCACAAGATGACATAAGAAAATCCAAGAGAACATCAAGAGGTCAATTGTGAACAAAATATTGTGACAAATGTGACATTCACAAATCAATTGTCATTGTCAAATTATCTTGATTCATTAACTACCATTTATAAAACTTTAAGCAATAATGATGTTGAAAAATGGAAAGAAGCAATAGATTCAAAATATGAGTAATTAGTGAAAAAAACACATTAGAAGACTTGCCACTGGGAGGTCCATACTTAGTTGTAAAAGAATCTTGAAAATACCTACTTTGAAACCCGTTTAATGGCTCGTGGCTTTACACAAGAGAAAGGCATGGACTATGATGAAATGTTTTCACATGTGGTCAAGATAAGTTCTCAGTGTACCCTACTATCCTTGGCAATAGTTTTCAGACCTCCATGTCCACCAAATGGATGTGAAAACAACATTTTTTTATGACCATTTCCATGAAGAAATTTACATGGCACAACTTGAAGATTATGTAGATCCAAATACAAAAACAAAGTTTTGTAAATTACTCAAAACTTGCGTTTATGGTTTTAAGCAAACATCAAGGATGTGGTATGAATGATGTAGTACTTATCTCATTGATATTATATTCTATAGAAGAGTGGTAGATTTTAACATTTCTGTAAAAAAGAACACTACAAAAAAACGTGACTTTTCAGAAGGTCCAACTTGATTAAAATGTTCACATTGACCAAGGGGGATGGTCATTTTGTCTAAAGACCTAGACCATGAAAGACATGAGTTACTTTTGATTGAGATGTTTGACTAAAATGACCTTTTTGACCATCTGACAAACCAAACATTTGGTCAAAAAGATCAGAGGTCCATCAAGATGACCAAGGTTTAGTCAAATTGACCATACTTAATGGCCATTGTGATTTACAATTAATCAAATTGACCATTTTGATTCGACACTTAGTCAAATCAACCATACTAATTTGGTCATTTAACCTACAAGTTTATTTTGCATAGGGTACATACCAAATTTAAGTTCATAACTAGTGGGCCATAGGTTAAACATATTACATCTAATAACTATTTATAAAGTTTAATAGGCTACTTACATGTTACCTTTAAGCACATGTAAATACTTGAACTTAATACATTTAGTAGTTAATATTCAATAATTGATTATCTATATTCAATAATTTATGAAAATTTTTTATATAATTAATTAATCACCAAATAAATGTCAATTAATAACCAATAATTAATTTATCCATCAACTTGTTACTTGATTAATTATTATGATCAAATTATCAAATTTATCTCATTTTTTGGCTAATACTTGATAGTAATTATAATCATTAATAATAGCCAATATATAACTATAAATAATTATTGATAAGTGATTTTTTAAACTAATTTTTTAATTAATAATATTTTATATATTAGTTGGAAATTATTAATTTACAGTAAATAACCATTAATCAATAATCAATAACTAGTAATTCCTAGGAAATAATCAATTATTAATCATTGATATTATTTATTTATTTATAATTTATAGTAATATTTCAATCATTTTAAATTATTTTTATTAATTATTTATAGGTAGCCTATCCTACTAACTAAGATAATAGCTTAGGTCACCTAGGCCTACTAAGTAGGTGCATAATTTAACCTAAGCTCCATAGGCCTACTAGGTAAGTAGCTTAAACCTAGACCTACCTAATAGGCTAAGCTACCTACTTAATGTGCCTAGGCTTGGTCTAATAATAGGATAGGTACCTACATAGCCTACTAAATAGCATAGGCATAGATAACTTATTAAATAGGTATAAACATAGACTTAATAGGTACTTATAAAACTTAATAAACTATAACTTACATGTTACCTAGGTACATGCATTTATTAATAGGTACTTCCTACCTACTTAAGCTACCCTACCTATAACCTTCCTATTTATATTAGTAGTGTAAAAAAATTCAAGTTCATTTAGTACAATATGCATGTTGAAAAAAATTCATGGAAGTTGATTACAATATGTTTTCCAAAATCATGTTCTTTAAAAATATGTTGTTCAAGAAAATCACCTTATGGGGGTGGTGGTGTAGTGGTTAAGGACTTGATTCCTCAATGTGGAAGTGAGGAGTTTAAATCCCCACAATTGCAACCTAGGCTACCTTGGCTATTTAGGTGACCTAATTAGGTAGCCTAGGTTGCAAAAGTTATTGAACCACCTAGGCTAAGCTACTTGATTTAGCCTAAGGGCCTAGCCAAAATGGTTTGGTCTAGCTTAGGTGGTTAAACTAGGTGGCATAACCTAGGCCTAGGACATACGGTTGGTAGGTAAATAAATAAATAATTTTTTGGCATCAATTATTAGGTTTATTAATTAGGTAAGTAAGTAGGGTAGGTAGGGTAATTAATTAATTAATATTTTCATATTAATTTTAAATAAAATAATTTAAATAATATTTTTTGGGTAGTTACCCAAATTATATTATTGTCATGGTGATCCAGTAAAAAAACATGGTAAAAAAGCCCAATTAAAAAACCAACCAAAAAGACCTAATCAAAATGGTTAGATCCAAATCAACTTGTCCAAAATAGCACTTTGGTCAAATTGAACATGGGGGCAAAAAACCCATATGGAGGATTTTTTGAATGAAATTCCCGATAAAAAAAGCCATGATTTCTTGTAATGGAAATTATTGCATCAAAAATTTATAATTATATTTACATGTTGATAACTCAATCATAGTTGGTAATAACATGGAATTATTACATGCCATTAAAAAATGTTTGGCCATTGGTTTTGAAATGATTAATGAAGGTCCTATAAAAGATGTAGGGTTAGCAAAAATGATGTGAAGTGCCATTTTTATGTCATTTGTCATGTTAATGTTAATTGCAACATATTAGTTTGTTGAGTCAAACATGACGTTGACTAAACATTCCCACAATAAAATTAAAAAATTATTATTTTTCAATGTGCATGTAAGTTGAATTATTAATTATTATTAATTCATGAATAATTAATTATAAAAATTCATATTTCTTAAATAAATCATCTTGCAACCAAATTTGAGTTGTTGGATTGTGATTGAAATGTGGACTTGTTGCACTTGAAAATCTTGACCATTTAGATGATGACTAGAATTTAGTAGCCACTTCGTGACAATTAAATTTTTATTTTTAAAAAACTTCACTCTTGGGACCAAATTTAGGTTGTTGGACGATGACCAAGGTGTGAATTGATTGCAATAAAAAATCTTGGCCGTTTTGATAGTGACCAAACTTTAGTCAACATTTTTCAATGGTCAAATTTTTTTTCAATTTTTTTTGTTTTCACTCTTGGGATCATATTTAGGACATTGGACTATGCTCAAGGTGTGAACTAATTGTGATAAAAAACCTTGGCCATTCAAATGGTGACCAAAATCTAGTTGTCACTTGTCAATAGTTAAATTATTTTCAAGATTATATTTAGGTCAATAGATTGCATCTCAAGGTGTGGATAGGTTGGGACCAAAAATCTTGGTTGTTCAAATGGTGACCAAAATCTATTTACCACTTTTCAATAGTCAAGATTTATTTTTATTTTTATTTTGCTTTTAGGACCAAATCTGGTTAGGATTTTTATTTTTTTGTGGCCATGAGTGTCAGTCATCATCAAGGTCATTTTTTAACCCCTACATGGAAAATTATTGTCTTGACCTAGGTTGACCCTATGTCGACCTGAAATTGATGTGATGTTGGGCTATGTCAAGATCAAAACAAACATGATTGATGTGATGTGACATGACAAACATGACGTTAATAACCTTGAGAAGATGGTGTTGGGTGTTTAAGGATGGTTGTCCA
>Ga0209611_10015003_pt1 | contig 10206 bp, 6 predicted proteins | sample S1TSphgellanicum_3_FD_187693 | JGI IMG/M metagenome (GOLD analysis project Ga0209611, IMG submission 187693) | Host-associated microbial communities from peat moss isolated from Minnesota, USA - S1T2_Fc - Sphagnum magellanicum MG (SPAdes) (version 2) | ecosystem: Host-associated > Plants > Peat... | reverse complement strand
TCAGGAAAAAAAAAAAAAAAAACAAGGAATTCCCACCAAACCTTGCAAAGCGCTTGCTTGCGATGAATCCTCTTCTCTAATTACAATCCAAATCTCGCAGAATCTGAAAGCTCGCCCACAAAAAGCTTTGCGTCGCTCCGCCCTCTTATACTCGTGATCGGAGCGAGAGAGAGAGAGAACGGGCAGCAACAACCGGGCCGCGTCTCGTGCAGAGCGAAAACGGGCGACAACAACGACAACAACGCCGGGCAGCCTCGCCCGTTCCGAATCAATGCCCGCTATTTAAGAATAGCCCACTTAAGAGGAATTCTGCAAACCCCTTAATGACTCAGTTGTGGATGAATGACAAACCGGTAGTTCATCCACAACTCGCTTCTGGTTCATCCACAATGAGTTACCAGCGTTCCACCTCGGTTTAACCCTATGTGGTACATTCTCCTACTTTCACCTCACACTACCTACCTACCTACCTACCATGTATCATCTACCTACCTACCTACCTACAAAAATATATGTTTGAGTCTAAAACTATAATCCGAATTATGGAAAAAATAAATTACACAATAAAATTGATGTTTCAATTCTGAGAATTGCTATTGGAATTCATTTTTTTAATTATTAAATGTCAAAAAAATTGAATCTGAAGTTTTTTAATTTAAATTTAAATTTTTCATTGGATAATTTGTTTAATTATCTGAATTTTAAAAAATTTGAATTTGAAAATTCATATTTCAATTTTTCTGAATTTTTAATATTAATTTTAAAGAAAATAAATTGTAAAAGTTATATTTCAATTCTGAAAACTATTATTTCAAGTCTTTAAAGAATCATTTGAAGTTGAAATTTGATATTTGGATATGAAATTCGTTGTTTCAATTCCTTAAAAACATTATTTGAATTTTGAATAATTTTATTTAAATTAAAAAAGCTTATTTGATATAAAAATTGATATTTGAATTCTAAATTCTTATTTTTTATTCTAAAGATTAATATTTCCATTCTGAGTTTTTAAATTTAAATTTAAAAAACTTATTTGATTTGAAACTTGAAATTGCAATTCCAAATTTTATTATTTTGGATTTTCAAAATTAATATTTCAATTCAGAAAATTATTAATTGAGTCTAAAAATGGACATTTCATTTTTGAATATAGTTATTTGAATCTGAAAATTGACATTTCAGTTCTGAGTTTTTTTTATTGAAATTCAAATGACTTATTTGATCTATAAATTGATATTTGAATTCAGAATTATTTTTTGGATTCTAAAATAAATATTTCAATTCAGAAAATTATGGATTGAGTTTTAATGATTTTTTCTACTATTGTTGTCCATAATTAATCATTGTTATAAGTACTTATAAATGATTATAGTTATTAATAATAATTCACACTAAATAATTATTTTTGAAACATATTTTTACATTTAAAATTTTATATTATTATAGTAAAAGAAATGAATTACTGTAATTTATCTTACATTACTTAATATAAGAATTCATTATAGTATATGCAGAATTATTTTTTAATTGAACATAATTAATTCACAATCTGTAATTTACAATTTTTAATCTGAATTTAAAAATTTAAAAATTATAATGTAGTTAAAATAATTATTGCAATGATTGTAATTTCAGGAATTATTATAAAATAATTCAATTTTTTTAAAAAAAAATTCTGTAACTACTTATATGTGATAATTTTTTAAAAATAATAAATGTAATTATATATTAATTAATGTAATTTGGTTAGTATTAGATTTTAAAAAAAATCTTGTAGAATTTATGTTTTAATCACAATTGTTAGTTCATTATTGAGATTTGAAAAAGAATATTTAAATTAGTTAGTTTTTAAAGTTATAGTAATTAATTTCTTTAAATTAATTATAGTATCTATGATTTGACCAGATTGTTAAAACTAATAAAAAAAATTAAAAATTTTAATTATGTATAAGTTATGTATTAACAACTTGTGAATAACTAGATAGCTAGTTAGTTAATTATTGAGAAGTTATTGTTTATTTAAGTAGATGATAATGAATACTTAATATTTTTAGTGTATATTTTATATTTTAAATATTTTAAAAATTTAATCATTATTAATTAAATGATTATCTAATTATCTAATGAGCCATGTATTTGAACCACCGTATAATATACAACACGGATGAACCCATATAATAAAGTATGAAATACATTATGTCACATGGAATTAATAGTTGGTTACTAAGGGATTTTTGGTTGCAAATGTTGCCCATAATATGGAAGGTTAACTTTGGTGGATTATTGAAGCTCCTTTCTGTACAAACTCACGTTCAAAACAAATTCCTCCTCGGTCCACTAAAAATGTTCAAAGGTCTTAGTTGTTTTTTCAAGTTTTATTTTCTCTTTTCTAGACACGACCTTTTCAAACTTTGGCACCAACAATATTGCAGTCATTCCAATGTTTTCACCTCCATAGTTTTTTTCAAGTTCTCTTTACCCACAATGCAATGTATGTTCTACAAACACCATGGTGACTCGAAGTTGTTGTCACCAAGTTGCTTAATTTGTGAAATCAATTGAAACAAAAATTTAAATATACATTTCCACAAAAATACTAGTAGGAATTTTTTCACAAACATTTTATCTCCAATTTCAACATTTGCATCCTCAAAGGATGAAGAACATTGATGGAGGTAAACTCACATTTATTGGTCATTGTTGCCAAATGTGATGAACAAGCAATGTGGATGAATAATTTCTTGGGGGGGGGGGGGAGAAGGGGAAGCACTATTGTAAGTTTTCTTTAGCACAAGGTCATGAACTTTAAAGATCACAAACTATTTCAAAATGCCAAGACCCTTTTCACATTAATTGCATTTCTTGCATTTCCATCTATTTTAATACCTTGGTACCATTGTTAGGTTGTCACACATTGTGTACCTTGACCCAAAAACTATTTTAATTTTAATTTTTTAGGGGACAACCAAGGTAGTTTTGTTGTTGGCTTTCCCTTGCTTGGACACAAAAGTTATGGCAAGGTGGGCAAAGTGAAAACGAAGGCAATGTAAGTAAGGCAATGACTTACAGTTGAACAAAACTCAAGATGGTTGAAATGGTTTCACTAATAAGAGTTAAAAAGTTTTTGGCAATGTGCACATTGCCACACCACCCAAGCAAAAGTAATCCAACTTGCAAGAAAACAATAAATGATGAATATCATCTTATGGATGCTAAGGACTTGACAAATTAGTTATGTATGATACCATGATAAAAAAAAGAAGAGGTATTCATTTTTCTCAAGAAGTTATGGCAAGCCCCCACTTTGATAAATTTTTTTTATGGTGATCAAAACCCTTGTATGAAATGGATTGGCAATTCTAAAAAAAACATTGAACAAACACACATGATTATAAATGTATGTATGGCAAATGCAACAATTGTTATATTTTGACACAAATGAGTGTCGAGGTAGTGAAGAAATAGATGATAAAAGCACCAACAACTCACCAACGATTAACATAAACATTGACAATCGAACAACCACAGCATTGCTTATAGTTATGAGAAGGAACAATGTGAATACAATAAATTTTCTTAATGTGACAAATAATGTTGCTACATACATTTGCCATACTAGCCACACAAAATGAATAAAGTCAAATTTTCAATTTGAAATATTTAACAATGCCATGGCTTGGAAACATCATAGCCAATCAATAATCAAATTATGCCATGATTGTTGATGCATGTATACACCCATGAAAGTTGGATATATAACCAATACAAAATTTTCTAATGTAGACCAAGACTACCCTCACATAAACATGACTCTTCATTTCATTATTATTTGATAGTGTTCCCTTTGTCAAAGCCTTAACAACCACCATGATTTTTACTATAAAAAAATCAAAATGGAAAATATCAATCGTGTTCACACAGGGCTCCTTGATAACACATGAAAAGGAACCTTCCATCAAATACAATTAAAGCTTCCATTGTGAGATCTTCATGATTGGTTGAAAACCATTATAAATAATTTGGAATCAAAGTTGTTTCCTTAGAAGAGAAGATTCCTTACACGTACATTTATTGACAATAGATTGAAATATTCATAATACATGTTGTCATTACACAAAACATGTAAATATTTCCTTGTTTTAGAGAAGAAACAAAAAAATATAATATTTTCATTTATGGAACAAAATGATGTATTTACATTTGATTTAAAAAATGGCAAAGAAAAAGAAATTTGCATAAAAGAAATGAATTAGATGGTGTGTTGGAAAATAAGTCAAATGTTACTTTCTTTGCATTATTGATATAAAAAAATTTGGCACCCAAATTAGTAATGTTCATACAATAACCTACGAAAAAACACATATATCTATAACAAAAAAAAAATGTTATAGTTTTGCAATTTTTATTGTGGGGTTGATACCATGAATAATTCAATCCCCATCCTTCCTTTTTGCATTTTTTTTCACACCCCTTAGACTTTGTGCTTACAACCTCCATGCATTTGACACTTTACTACTCTATAATTTTTTTAAAAAAAGTTAGAAGAGAGGAGAGGAGAAGAAGAAAACCAAAAAGGGGAAAAAAAACAATAGACCTTTCGGGTTGATGACTACAATAGACGAGTATGGTTTAAATAACATTGTACACTACACTATGTTTTCCTACTTTCTTCAATTGATTATTGTTGGGTGGTTAAGAAAATGACATAATCTACCACCCCAAATCTTAATGTTATGTATAAGTAGAGTTATTTGGGTGAATGATATTATAAGGAGTAACAATGCAAATGTGTGTAACTTGTGTTTGGAACTTCCCCATTTACATGCAACAACCACCTCCACCACCATGATGTGCCAATAGAATTGTGATTCCCCAACTCCCCAAAAGAACATAATCATCATCATGAAGAGAAGGTGAAAAAAACCAAAATAAATTCCCTTACAATTGAACACAAGAAGAACTTGGAGGGAGGGGGAGGGGGAGGGGGGGGGGTGGGAGGAGGTCATCTCCTTTCAATGACATCATTCAAAATTATATACAAATAATCACCTTCAAAAGGACTAACTAGGTTTTTGCACAACCCCAATTAAAGTTCAAAAAAATGTGCAAGTTTTTCATGGTAGCAATTCTTGCAAACATGAGGTTTTTTCAACTCCTAGCCTATGGACCTTCCTAAAGTTCTTAATTATTTAAGTGTTTAACCCCTTACAATTAAACACATACATGCCAATGCACATAAATATCATTGGTAGATCATGTTGTTTTCAATCACCACACAACATTGGTTTATGCATTTCCATTGTCAACTTGAAAAATGTGGCATGAGGATTCACCGAGCTAAGAGCATTTCCAACATAAACATTGGAAATGATTTATTATCATTAAATATGATGTATCTAGTTTTAACATAATTGGTTATCATTCCCCCACCAATAGACATTATAATTTACTTTTTTTCTGGTTAATTGTAATAATAACACATGGATCAATCATTGTGGTTAGTGAATGAATAGTAATCAATTGAAGTTGGTGATCACTTGCCCAAAAGCATAGATTTCCTATGGTGACCCTTTAAAAACCCCATGCTATTTAATAGCATTTTCACAAAGGATCTTTTTTCACATTGCATGGGTGGAGGGCTCATCCAAAAAATGGAGTTGGTGGCCTTTGTTCAATATCAAAAAATTAAACCCACTTGTTTTCAATAAGTAATACCTTTGGTTACCAATTTGGATAAAAACAAGGTAAAGTAGACAAATTTTGATCGTTGTTTATGTAAATGAAAAGTAGCCATAAAGTAAGCATTAATATCCTAATCTGGAAAATATTATTGATTCAAATCAAAATTCCAAAAATGTTCATTGACTATATGACAATGATATTAAAAAAATTGGTGTTCAACATGCATTTAAATAGATTCAAAAAGTGCAAACAAATGTAAGTATATCATGTTTTCTTACAATATGTGTTTTGAAAAAATGAAATATATATAATTATTATTTTAAGTTGATGAAGTCAATAAATATATATATGTATCTCAACTTTTGCATCATAATCAAATTATACCCGACTTTTAACATATTTCATTAGTTTTAAACATCATATTGACCTAGTTAGTTTCAAATGTAATACTTGTATTACATTAAAGTGCCTAAAGTGTTGTACTCAACTTATCATAAACCAAATGCACAATGATGTTTTTTTATAGCAAAATTTTAAAAGATTTTGAATTTATTTTCTTGCATTCATGTAAAAAAAATTCATTTTTAATTGATTTTTTCGAAAAATCATTTATTTATCTACATTATTGTGCTTGTACTCATTTAATTAATAGATATCTTTGTAGGTAATACCCACCTATTATGCATAAGATCAATTATCAATTACATGCCTCAAAATTTTCCTATTCTACAACCCATGTAGGTTTTAGGACTTAAGAACATCAAATTGGAAGTGTGAAAACTCAAGGCATGAAACTTCATTAGCATACATGGGAAGCTCCAAAAGGTATTTTAACCAAGTGACATTGATTTCCCTAGTATATGTCATGTATGTCTTAAAAATCCATATCCCTTTCCCCATTTCTTGCATCTTTACTCATGTTAATAAGTATAATGTCAATATGATTTGAAATTTGGGGCTACATTTTTTGGCATTGGGTTAGTGGCGTTTGTTTATATTCATCAAGGGTCATTTGCCTAATGTGTTTAGGGTTTAAATATTTATAACTTGCCTATATGAAAATTCCAAATATTTCAAAAGGTTATTCAAATTTGGCAAATTGGTACCTAACCCTAGTCTTTGCAATTCTTTGGATGCTACCTACAAGGTGGGTAGGTTTTTTAACCAATTTTCAAAAATTGTAAGAACCACTAGACAAAAGCATGGAATTAAGTTGCTCACTTTTGGCCTTTCAAAAGTTCATTTTTAACACTAGGTAAAATTCCTTTATTTTGAACAACTTATGCATGCAATGCACATTTCCCTATGCCTCCATTCAAAAATGGGTACCTTTGAAGGAACAAAAGAGTTTAGTCATATAAGGAACAAAAGAATTTGTCCTAGGTTTTTGAGATTTATAATGTTTATATGATTGGGGAATTTTCCATAAATACGATTAAACAAACATGGGGGTGCATCATGGCATGTTTTGTTGAAACAAATATTTATTTCACAAAAAAAGGTCCAATCGCTACTAGGGAGTGGGTTTAGTTCACCACATATTTCATTATAGCCTTTAATGAAATGTCCTTCATATCATGGGATTGCATTCGACCTTCCACCTAGTGATTGATGATGGGTTGGTATAAACAAGTGGAATCACGTATGTGATTTCACCTAGGGGAAATCCAATTAGCTGTTGAACACCAAAATTATCATAAAATCAATTTTATGAAGCTTTTCACTAGCCTTTATAGTTACCATGGGTTGAACATCTTTAGGAATATTCGGCACATTACCTCGGTTAGTACTTAAGTTGCACACCAAATGGGGAATTTTTTAATGCACATGTTAAGGCGGGACACTTTTATTTCCATTTACAAAACATATGAGTTAAAAATAGGCTCCTAGGTATATTTTAATAGGGTTATGTTTATTTTGAAAACCAAAATATAATTAATATGTGGTATACATTAATCCAAAATATTAAAAAAAGTAGAAAATATATAATATATGTGTTAAACATTTCAAGTATTAATTTTCGGTAGGTTCAATTAGTAGATTAGTAAGCAAAATAAAATTAACAAGTTATTGAATGAACCAATATTAATTAATGAATTAATAAGGAAAATTCTTGAATGATTTATAAATGTCTTTGAAATTTCATGTTGCGTCTTCATCAAATTTGGTTAAGAAGAAAGGATGATGATGGACCTATGAAAAAAGGAGGTGAAGAACATGTGAATTATATTGATTAGGTGTATATCAAATGTTTTTTTCAAATTCATGAGCTCTTTTATTTTTTTACATTTGTTTATTAAATCTTGCATGTTCTTCTTATTATGAATAGAAGCCTTGTTTAATTGATGATTATTTTCTTGGAAATCAAGTTTGTTCGACTTGTCTTAGGATAATAATTATATTTTGATTCGTGTGCCTTTTTTTATTCATTTCCATCTCTCATTCACAATTTAGAATTGGTTTACTATTTAACTTCCTAAACAATCAACTAACAAGCACATATGTATTTATGAACTATTTCATAGGGTTTGTGAGACAATGGTATGGGATCATAAGGAATCAACATCATCAGCATGATGTGCAGGGTTAAAAACATCACAATACAATTACCATGCCCATCGTGTACAATGGGTCAGGAGGAATCAACTTATATTTTATTGTGATCATGTGAGACATTAAACATGTTATATTATAAAATCATAGGAATTTTTGTTAGGTAGGGTTTCTTATTATGTTTTTATTATTCCATATGTGTATGAGGAAATGGTTGATGATTGAACTTGCATTGCACAACAAGAATTCACAATTTATTTGAAACAAAAATTTGGTAAAAAAGACCAAAAAGTGGGCATTTGCTAACTTGATTATCCAATCATTTTGAACAAGTTGATTTTGACATGTCCAATTTGTTTGGGTATTTTTGGCTAGGTTTTTGCAACTAGGTTTTTTAAAATTATTTTTTACCTAATTAAATGAGATTACGCAATTAAAAGAAACTAATTGTGTAATTATTATTTTAAATAAATGCCCAAAATAATAATAATTTGTTAATTTATGTACATACATACTTATCCCCCACAATAATTGATGGTGTGTGTGTGTGTATGTTAACTAAGTAGTTTAAAACCTAGGCCACCTAGTTTAGCTAACCAACATGGCCTAAACTATTTAATCAAGCTAGGTCACCAAGGTTGTGACTTAGATTGCAAATGTGGGGACTTGAACTCCTCACTCCACATTGAAAAATTAAATAATTAACTATTGTAGTACCAAAATATATAAGGTGAATTTATTTGTGAACATATTTTACTAAACATGTTCAATCTTTTTACGTTATTTACATAGGTAGATAGGTAAGGTAATTTAGCCTAGGTAGGTATTGACCTAGATATTAGCCTAGGTTACTAGTGTAATTTACCTTAAATTATTTAAAACATACATGCTATAGGTAAGGTAGATATAATATACAGGTTGAAAATGGTAAATAACTAATTGATTATTATTGGTATATATATAAGTAAAATCCCATAATTAATTTCATCTAAGTAGCACAAGTAATCTTGGCTAATATACCTATATTAACTTGGCTATTATATATAATATATAAATCTAGTATACATAAGTTAACTATGATAATATAAATACTATACATAGGCTACTTAGGCCTAGGTTACTTTATATTGAGCCCAAGATAATTTAGGTAGTTGTTTAAGCTAATATAGGCATAGGCAAGAATATATATGGGCCAGTATATTAAATAGCCTATCTACCTTAAGTATAATTAATGTCGATAATAATAAATAAATAATTTACCTACCTACCTTAATTTGACTCCATGTATCATTTGACTAAACTTGTGTCTTAATTCTTGACTAGAGGTGTATGTGTTTTGTTTTATTTGATTCCATATTTCAATTGATTACACCCTTGTTCTCGTTAACAAAAGGTGTTCATTTTTTGGGTCATATTTGATGAAATTTCACATTGACCAATAATAAAAAATTGTCATTGTAATGAATTGAACTAGTCAAAGAAACATGTCACTTTAACAACCCAAGCCCCTAGTCAAATTGAACAAAAATTTAATCAAAATGGACAAGGTAATCAAGTTGGACACTTTGGAAAACCATGAATTTTGATAATGTTGGCTAAAATGAATGTTTCCAATTACAAGCTAGAAGTTATATTGGTAATTGATGTTCTTTAACCCCATAGTCTCATATGTCTAAGTTGTAATGGAAATTAAAATGGCCACAAAATTTTGTTGACCTTGCTTGTAGCAAAATAAATTGTTGAAAGGCATTAAAGTTGCCATTTTTGCATGTATTGATTCATTGCACAACTGATCCATTTATGAAAAACAATCTTTTCTAACTATAAACTAACTAAAACAAAAACATAAAATGAATACATGGTATTGAAATTGGATGAAACAAGAATTTAAAAAAAATTGAAATTTAAAAAAATGTGCATATTAAAAAAATAAGTTATTTAATAAGGAGGGGAAAAAAATCCCTCACTTAA
>Ga0209611_10015002_pt1 | contig 10206 bp, 6 predicted proteins | sample S1TSphgellanicum_3_FD_187693 | JGI IMG/M metagenome (GOLD analysis project Ga0209611, IMG submission 187693) | Host-associated microbial communities from peat moss isolated from Minnesota, USA - S1T2_Fc - Sphagnum magellanicum MG (SPAdes) (version 2) | ecosystem: Host-associated > Plants > Peat... | reverse complement strand
CTCCCCCCCCCCCCTTCTTCTTCCTTATATATATATTTTTCTCCTTCATAGTGGCAACCTTTATGGTGGTTGTATTCTTCTGTATATTGCATTGCTTCTTTAAATTTTTTGTAGAAAAAATTCTTTTTATAACATTTGAATGCTATATTTTGTGCATATGTGCTACATTTTGTTATTTTTTGGGTTGTTTCATTAGTTTTTGCAAGGGGTTGAACTTGGTTCCTCGCAACACAACAACATTGTTATTGTTTTTACAACAAAAAACATTGTTCGTGTATTGTGAGGAGCTAGTTCAATTACTTGTTAAACATGAATAGTGTGTTGTAATTGTTTGTTGTTGTTTGCACCACATCAAACAAAAGCCAAAAAATGTGAGTTTGGATGATCATTGCACCATCAAACACATAAGAAAGGAACTCATTGTCAAACAAAAAACAACAACAAAGAAACAAAATACCAAACCAAACAGAAAAACAAAAGTCAAAATTACACGAAACCAAATTAAATACAAAAATCAAAAACCAAAACCACATACACATATAAAACCAAATATACCACATGAAACCAAAAAAGATAAACTAGAAGAAATACTTGCATTTGAGGCTAAACTTTTGTTATCATTGTAGGTTATAAAATTAGTTTATGTCAAGGACAACAAGGTGTTTGCAATACCCACATTTTGGGGCACCAATGTTGGGTTTATTTTGGGGTCAATAGGTTTAGTTCATGATTAGTAGTCAATAAGAGGCAATAGTAGGTAAGTAAGTGGGCCCATGTACATATGGCCACATTGGTGGATATAACAAATAGGTAGGTGGGGGACTATATACATACAAGTTATTCTTTATGTAATACGAACTTTCATCTTTTGGCAAATTTATTTGGTAAGTAGGTGGTAGGTAGGTAAATACACAATCATGTCATTATGTAAATAAAGCAATTGAACTTTTTAGTTGGCAATAGGGGGAGGAAGCTGGAGGTTAGTAAGAAAAAACTTGGGTGCAGTCATAATCAAACAAACTAAAAAACATGTCGGGTGATCGTTAAAACTCTATAAAAACTATAATTTTGTTAGATATATTTTTGTGGTGTCACTTTAATGCCATGTTAATCATGGAATGTTGTGCTACATGATTAATATGAGTGTTGAAGAATTCAAAATAAAAATTCAAAAAAATAATTTTGGGTTTTGGTTTTAATAAATGAACTTTGAACTTGAATAATATGTGCATCAAAAGTAGTCAATTTTGTAAATTACTACGTTAAAGATTATTTTTATAAAGGAATTTTGATGAGGAAAAAATTGAGATGATGTTAATTGATTATTTATACGAAAAAAACACTCAAATTTTGAAAGTTGTGAAATTGTAAAAGGCACCAAATTTTGGTATGGAATCCTAGACTACTTAACTTATTATGGAACATTAAGGCTTATTTCATTTGGGAATGTGGTGAGTTCGGTAGGGTGAGCCATCCTTCCATTAGGTGATAACATATTTTGCAAGGTTTGTTGTTTATTCCATGAAATCATGTATTTTTGAGTTCACTATTGACTATTCAATTGCAGTCTTAATCATTGATTCACATTAAAATTGACATTAAAAACAAAATAAAATAAAGTGGAGCCAACACATAGGCACTTATCCCCTTGAAAAAAAGGTTGTAAATATTGAACAAAAACAAGTTGTGTTTTCACAAAACCTAAAGCCAATTTAACCTACTTACAATTTGTACTTTAAGTCACCTGGTCTTTACCTTAGGTTACCCATAATCATGTTACCATGAAAATTATATTACAAGTAGTGGCACATATATTGTTGGATGTTATCAACACCTACCACCAATTTGTGGATGACAAGTTTTAAATGTCATTACTTTTGGAAATGGTACTATAATCCAAATTGCAAAGATGTTACATTGCATCCCCTTTCACACATCAAAATTTTGAACATTGTCCCACTTCCCAAACTCCTAGAACCTTGACCTTGTGTGGGATTTTTACCTAAAATTGGTCTACAATGCATTGGACACTTTGTTTTTTGCAAGCATATTTATCAAACACTATTAGTTTAAAACATTATATAAGTAGCAAAAGTTGCATGGGTGAAAGCACATTAGGGTGGACCAAAAATAGCAACTACAAAGTCCATTTTGGGAGATTTTCTAGTGTATTTTTGAACATAGAAGATTGGGAAAAAAAAAAGAAAAAAAACCTTGAAATGATATTAAAGTTGGCATATTTTTCCATGTTCAAGTTAATGAATGCTCTAGTTTCAACCTTTTTGAACACCTTCATTTAGTTTTGGTCATGAAAAAAAAATCTTTTGAATATGTGATGGACTTTGACAAAAATTAGACTATTACTACACATAATAAACAATTATAAGGTCCGTCATATACTTTAATTTTTCCAAAAACTTTAATCTCAAGTGTCATAACCTTTGAGAGTATAACATGTTCCACATTTGTGAAAAAAATCTTCAATTTTCTTATAAGCAATGTGTCCATAACACATTTTTTTATGGACTATAACCCAAGAATTACCTATATTACGAAGTCCATCTTTCATTTAATATTAATGTTATTGGTGTAATTATTTGAAACTTAGGAGGGAAAAGAAGTTAACTTCATTTATTTGAGTCCATTTTTTGTTGGAATTCTCATCTTGCATATGGGTTTTATCAATAATATGTATCTAACCTAGAAAATTCTACCTTTGTGATATCTAAAAAGTCCATCATAGTGTGCTTTTACCTGCATGGTGACATAAGCCTTTTGTATGCGAATCTTGAAATAGTTATAATAACAAGTAATCTTTCAAGTAATATATAGCCCATCTCTCAAGTGTAGTCAATACATTCTAGGCACAAGCAAGTCAGTATGACATCTTTGGCTTTCAAATGTTAACAAAGTGCTAGCAACTTCCCCCATGCTAAATTGCAAATTAACTTGATCCATATTATTGACATTGGCATGATTAATGTTCAAATTCCAATATCTAGTTCAAAATTTTAAAATTCATTAACATTACCCAACAAAATTATAGGTAGTCTATAAGACAACACCCTTCATTATGAAACAAAGATAATCAAGATTAAAAACCAAATGAAAACATATTTAAAAAATCTACATGAATGTAATGCCCTTGTCGGGTTCCAAATTGAGGAAAATTTGCCCTTGTCCCTTCATTTCCCTCCCCTTCCCCCCCATTATGTTGCCATATGCTATATATATAATTTATGTTAATATCAAATTTGAATTTAATGTAAATAACATGGCCATGAAAAGGAACATGTTTATTTGCTTTTTCATATTTGTGTAGTTTGGTAGGACAAAAAAGTTAGGTAGTTAGGCTTAGAAGAGCTAGGTATGATTGGCACAAATAAACAACCATCAATATTTTTATAATATAAATTCAAATCTCATCGCAGGTGTTACAAAAATATTCAAGTTGTAATCACACATAGCACATGTGCGAAAAAGGTTATATTTCAAAATTAAATAAGCAATTTGACATTGCATCCAAGTTGGCAACCAAAATACATCAAAGTTAGTGGCTTGTGTTGAAGGGTGGAAAATTAACCATTCACAAATTGAATTTAAAGATATGCTAATGTGTCCATGAATATTTAGTGTGCCATCCATTCTTTGTGAACATAATAACCTTTTTTGAAAATAACGAAAAAATGCAATGAGAAACTGTGGTATCATTGCATCTTTTCTCCAATTTATACACTAAACTTAATAGATAAAATCTACATATATACAATCATGTTCTAAATGTGTTGGAAATGAGAAAAGTGTTTATTGGAACCCTCATTATTCCCCACCTTCCTCCTTTTTATAGTTGCAATTGCTATACTATATAATTTCTTATTGGTAGTATTATGGTCATCTTGCATCACGTAGTCAAAGGTCCAAGCATGGTAAAGTGGATCAAAAAAATACATCCACTCAAATCCAAATTTTAAATATGGTAGTTTTTCAACATAAACATAAGAAAGTAGATTCAAAATTTTTAAAAACTTTCATTATGAAGCCTCCATTGAATTTTGATGAGTTGAATACAAACATTGAAAAACTTTAGTACAATAAAAGTAGGTAATAAGTAGGAATGAAAGTAACATGTTAATATTATGTTCATTCCTACTTCTACATTAGACATTATATATATTTTGATTCTACTATGAAAAATTTAAAAGTCAACTAACATATTTAGCATGCCATTGACTTAAAAATAAAATAGATACAATATTTCATCTACTTATGCTTGAATTTTAATCTCCTTTGTAGTTTGTGACATTTGCTTGAATTTTGATGAATATATACAAACCTATTTTCAAGATGTGGTTTTAAAAATATAGTTGTAACAAAGTAAAAAAATTCATATAATTAAACATTAAAATAAATAATATTTTAAAAGTCAATATACCAAGGCCTACTTGATGGCCATTTTCCATTTATGTTGTAAGGTAATTCTCTAGTTTACTTTACCATGCTTTCGCCCTCAAACACAAACATATGTCTTATGTTGTGACACATAGATTAAAGATAATGTTTGACATGCTTGCAATAAGAAACAACATTAATTCTAGATGTACACATAGATGCCATTGTGGTTTTAATTGCTAACACACCCCCAAATTTGTCAATTATTCTAAAGCAATCCCCACATTTGAGGTAATGTTTACAAAGTTCAATGCATAATATCATGGCATTTTGTCCATGTGTTAATCTTTATTTTTAATTTTGAGAGGAGAAAAAAATTTGTTTTTGTGTTTACATGATAAGCATGTCAAACTTCATCCAAAAAACATTTATGTGTGAGATTATGTAGATTAATATGTAAGATGGGATTTTAATCAATGTTGCATAAGTCATAAACCTTGAAAGGTGTGTTTTGGAGGAAAAAGTAAATATGTATGTGAACAAAAAAAAAATTGTGGTGAATTTAATTTAATTTTTTAATGTCGAGTATTTCCTTTTTTGAAAAAAATTGTCAAAAACCAAAAAAAATCGTAAAAGATTGCCTTACTTCTACACATTGTTTAGGCAAGTAGGCAAGATATAAAAGGATTTTAATAATTTTTTACTTTCATAACTAATCTATAGCCAACCATGGTTAAATCTCCTTGCAATTGATTGCCAATGTGGCAACATCACAAAACTAAAAAGAAAAACATTAGCACACATGATTTACAATAAATCCATTACACAACAAAGTTAATTTTGATATTAAATGGGTTATACATTTTATTAGTAAGGATTGGCATCAATGATTTTTTGGTTAATCTTTTGATGTGGCCTAACATTATAAGTGATTAGGCATCCCACACAATATTTAGCATTGATTGCCAAAAAAATTGTGAAAATGTGGTGGATTTTTTTTTTAAAACTTAAATTTAGTTTTGAAACATGACAAAAAACTTCCCCAAAGTTTTGTTTCTTTTAAGATTTGGCAACAATCCTTGTTTCTTATTGCAAGGATGTTTTACAAAATGCTCTTATTTGTTTGCTAAAATTAAAATTTTGTGAAATGGGTAAATACATGACATAATGCAGAATTATTTTTTGAAAATTGAAAGTATATAAATTATCAAAAGTAGTAACATGTAAAATTTCATTCAATTTGAATTTTTATAAAAATCATGTATAATTGATTTTGGCCTTAAAAAATGAAACAAATTATATAAACCATGCATATGCAAGTGATTCATAATTATGTATTTATCTAGATGTACACCAATAATTTTATAAATATTACTTAAAACATGTTGTTTAATGGTAGTTTACCATTTTTTCATTTTAAATTCCATTTTATTTTTGATAAATGATAAAAATAACATTTTGTCCAACTATATTTTCAACGGGAATTCAATTTACAACCTAAAAAAATTATAATAATTAGCATGATCATAACACAATGTACTGTTAAATATCTATGTATCATTTGATATGATTTTCATGATTTTAAAGCAAATTGAAAGTTTTGATAGTGAAGATTGTTCATTATGTTTGTTTTTTTATATGTGCAAAATTTCATGGACAAAATTTCATTAAAACAAAATTTTTTAGTCTTTTTATTGAATTACAATGTTGTTATAATCTTTTGTTATTTAAAAAATGTACTTTAATTCACAATTGAATTGTTTATATGTGCATTAATTTCACAACATAATGAAAGTTTAAAATTTAATTCAATTTTAATTGCACATTTTCAACACAAAATCGTTTCCAAATATTTAAAAGGCCATATAAAAAACGTGTTGCAATGAAAATGATTAAATTACAATTTTTTTTTGGTTTACATTATAGCATGCCAACACCCAAATTTTGTTTAAAAAAAAAACACTGATTGACATAAAACAATTAAACACACACTTGACAACTAATGATTTTGCCTTGGATCATGACATTAAAAAAAAAAAAAAAACTTTAATGTTATATAATTGCAAACACATACTTGTTATGATTCATTGCCCATTTGGTTTATTTTGGTTTCATTGTGCTAAAAGGATTTGTAAATGCTGATTAAAAAGGAAAAGAATTCCTCTTGAGTTGCTAATCCCCTTCATGTTATCTCCTGGAATAAATCTGTCATGTTAAGATCATTGTAAACACGTGGTTGCAAACACTTTGTCCATGCAAGGTCGATACATATGTGTGAATCTTTAACCTTTATAAAAGCGATGAGACACGTGGATGACATATGATGTTTTTTAGGTGATCACCTCATTGGACACTTTCACGTTTCTATTCGAACCTGACCCACACTTTCACTAAGATTTCTTAATGTGAGACAATGGGTTGTTGTCGTATATGGTTGGTCCCATTGTTCACTCAAGACAATCGAAAGCAACGATAATGTCAATCCCAAACTCAGATGTCTTGCCAGATGTCTTACCAAACGACTCACCCATGTGACACTTTCTTGTGAGTTTTTGTATTCTCGAGGGGGAAATATTTTACGACATATGTTAAATAAGTTGCCATTGTCATTGTTCTCAACAAGTGTGAAATTAACATATTTTATAACATGTGTCCAAAAAGTTGGTGCCTTGGTACTCAAAGTTGCGTGTAGGGAAGAAACACATACACAACTTGTCTAGACTCCATTTTAACTTACATGCATGCACCTCATCTCTCTTTGTGTTTTTGTTTTGCCTTGTGGATGCCATCCCCAGGGCCAGGGTGTGGGCCACTGACACCCTCCACCTTCTTGAGTGAGGTCTACTAGTTTCCATTTACCACTTTGCTCCCTCTTTGTCAGCCTTGCCTACCAAGCAAGGCAAGAATGATATTGTGTTTAGATTCGTTTATAGAGTATAGTAGCTTAAGGGATTTTTATAGGCCCCTAGGTAATAATAATAATAATAATAGGTCTATTTTTATATGAGGATTTTTGAAAGATGATATTTTGGCTTGTGTTGAAACTTGAGATTAGTTACAGAGTTTTAATAATATCTTGAAGGATTTTGGTTTCTTTTAGAGGATTTTTTTTTGGGAAGATTATATTTGTGCATGGTGAAATATTTGAGTTTCCATAATTTTTCTTTTGCCTTTAAGATACTTTTAAAGGTAAATGGCAAGTGACAGTGTGACAAACCCCTTGTTCATCTACAAAGGGTACTGTAGCCCAGGGTCAGTTTCCACATGGACAAAATGAATACTTATTTTTTTCAAAAATTAATTCGAAATTTATGAATCTGAAATAACTCTTATTAATTTCATGATCTACCATGATATCTTCATATGAGGAATGAAATTATTCAGATTGTAGCTTGTGATAGTTATCATGATTTTGAACTCCACAGCGTCATATTTTCAGGAAAATTTGTTTCATTATTTTAAAGATTATTTAATGATGAAACTGACCCTAGGGCAAAGTATGTGTTTCACAATTGAATTTTCCCAGCTTTATTTAACTCATGAAATGATAAATTTCAACTCATAGACTCTGATTTAGTGTAAAGATGGAATATCTACAAGGTCTTGAAGTAGGTAACCTAAAAAGAATTTGGGTTTTTAGAGTGTGGGTTCACCTAAGGCCCATGGGAGTGGAGATCAACCTCAAAACAAAACAAGGGGTGCGCCACACTGTGGCCTTGCCATTTACAGTTAAAAAAGTATCTTAAGGCAAAAGAAGAATTATGGAAACTAAAAATATTTCACCATGCAAAAAATAATCTTCAAAAAATCCTATAAAAAGGAAACCAAAATCCTCCAAGATATTATAACTCTATTATAACTAATCTCAAGATTCAACACAAGCCAAAATATCATCTTTCAAAAACCCTAATATAAAAATAAGGATATTACCTAGGGGCCAAAATCCATTGAGCTACTATACTTTATAATGAATCAAAACATAATATCATTGCCTTGTGTAGGCAAGGCCAACAAAAGTTTGTGTGTGAATGCACCCAGAAACAAGCTGAGATCTAAGATCTACATTACATCTACAAAACCCTTTGCCAGGTGATGATACTCACAGATGAAGAGGCAGAGTTCATACATTTCTGTTTTTAGGGCCCACTCTTGTATGTAGCCTAAGTAACTAATCTCACTTTACATTGTTCAAAATTTCATGTTTATTTTTTTGTGAACATAGAACTAACTTGCACACTAATTCAAAATTTGGATGTGTTCACTGACCAACATTTGCTGATTGGGTGGATAGTGTGAGTGAATCTGCTTTAACCCAATGTCAATAAGGGTTCATAAAGTTAAAACTACTGACCAAAAAGAAAATAAAAAAACTAAAAAGAAAAGGGTCAAACCAATGGGGTTTAGGGTTTAGCTAGGGACCAATGTTATTTAGTTCTTGGTTTTGAAAAGAACATTTGGTCTCTATTTTTTATAAAAAATTTAGATTTTGAAGACTTTTCAAAATATTTGGAATCTTGTTTGATTTAAGACTCCATTCAATCCATGTACATTGCACCCAATTGATAACTTGCCTAAATAGGTACACATGTTCATAGAAGTGGGGTAGTAGTGTAGGAGAAAATAGGGGAGGAACATAGTCATGAAAAAGAAATTCAGACAATCAATGAGTCAAGGCAACAAATAGTAAAGAGATCCATTTTTATTTTATTTTTCCTTGGGGAAATGAGGAACTATTATTTTCGTTTGTCTTTTTTTAATAGAAGGGGAAGTCCATTCATTCAGGGTGAAGCCCATGATTTGGTAGTCATGTAGCATTAGTTCATTTAATTAATGGTAGTTCCTTGAGTTAAAATTACAAAAGAAAAATTGATAACACAACATTTTTTTTTTTTTTTTTTTGGGGGTAACATGCACCCAACACCATCATATTTTATTCCAGAATATTTGCCCAAAAATAAATTGTCACAAGCTAAATATTTAAAAAAAAAATTATATGATAAAAAAGTTTGGATGTTTTAAATAGATTACAACCCAATTCAAGTTTGAGTTTCAATTTCAGCGAAGGATGATTTCACAATCGAACTCTAAATCTAACAAAATTATGAACTCCAAGTTCAAATACCTCGAAACCTACCCTAAAACTTGGATTTAAACCTGTTCAAAACTATGCACCACTCAACACGGATTGAAATGACCAATATCATACTAGTTGAAAATTGTCAAACTCTAAAGGGAAGTAAATGTTCTTAACGTGAAGATAAAATTTGGGCCAAAATGAACATCACCTATTAACAATGAACATATAACTTGATGTAAATAACTTAATAATTATGTAATTATTTTAGAGATTAAAATAGGTAATCTATTAAGTGATGAAATTTTATAATTTAATAATGATTTAACAAGTCCACTGATATGATATTGATCATTTCAATATCACATATGATATTATGGCCAATAGTTGATTTGTGATACTCTATTTTATTCTTTACTACTTTTTGGAGGTACAACTACCATGAAGCCTAGCCTAAAGAGGTATATATTATAGAGTTATCTGTAAAGTGACCTTGTCTTTCTTTGGGCCTCCTACACCCCCTATCCCCTCTTTTAGTGGTATCCACCAAAGTAATGAATCTCACAAGGTTCGAGAGTAATTATAGTAGTTGTGCAGGTAGAACCAGTGAAAATATGTGTAGCAGCAGTTTATGCGCTGAGGAAAAAGGACATACAGCATGAAACCCACTTTACCGCCAAAATTGATGGTTTTATGCGTTTCACCCCCCCCCCCCCCCCCCCCCCCCCCCCCCCCCCCCCCCC
>Ga0209611_10015001_pt1 | contig 10206 bp, 9 predicted proteins | sample S1TSphgellanicum_3_FD_187693 | JGI IMG/M metagenome (GOLD analysis project Ga0209611, IMG submission 187693) | Host-associated microbial communities from peat moss isolated from Minnesota, USA - S1T2_Fc - Sphagnum magellanicum MG (SPAdes) (version 2) | ecosystem: Host-associated > Plants > Peat... | reverse complement strand
ACAACTTAGAACAGCTGCAGCTAGACTTGTGGGGAAGCTTACAGTCTGCTCAGCGTAGATCTGAGCTTGACAAGGTCAGGATTTGCTTTATGCAAAATTGCTTGCCTGTAGTATGCCTTCGAGCTCAATGAGAATGACGAGAGGGACGAGGCCTCGCACACCACCGCCATCAATACTCAGGATTGTGATACGCTTTCCTAGCGTCCCTTTGGGATTCTCTTTCGCGAATCCCCCCAGCATTGCAGCAGCTACTGTACCACTAGAATTCTCTGCAGAATTGGAAGACTTTCTGTCTGTGCCGCCTGCAACATAAGACTATAGTCTATAATCCTGGGACCCCCAAAAACAAGATTCCAGAGAGCTTGCAAAGCCCATCACGAGTAAGACGGATCTCCCAGATCTGGACCACCACTACTACTAGTAAGAAAAATAAAATTCAACATGCTCAACACTTGTAAAGACATAATTTCAGTGGATGATGATGGGTGTTCAAATCCCTTTGATGAGTGTTCAAATCCCTTTGTGGGTGGTGGTGTTGTTGTTGTCATCTGCTGACTTCATTCCTGCATGCATGCGAGAAGGATGCTACTACTGCTGCTGCTGAAAGTTCAGACCCAAACCCACCAAGGTCACACATGAGATCAGGACTCTGGACACAAGTTTCAAGACTAGGAACCCACAAAAAAATACACACACAAAATCTTCTCGGAAGGACTTTTATTCTTTGTCGATCAGGATTTTTATATAAGTCTTGTGGAAGCAGAAAAATCTCCCAGCTTCAGCTAAATTGTCAGCCAAATCAGTCTAAGACTGGAAGAGGAATGAACTATATAATCTCAGGAAGCAAAGCTTTTGTTTTTCAGGCAAAAAACAGTTCTTGTCTGAAAGATGGAGTCTGATGAGGAAGCAGGCCAGGGGGAAGCAGCTTGCAACAAGGATAACAACAATACAGCAACAACAACAACAACAACAACAACACTAGTAGTAGTAGTAGTAGTAGTAGTGTCTGGATCAGTGTTGTAAGCAGCCAGTATATATAGTCTGAAACTTAGGTACATAGTACATTGGTATTGTTCAAAAGAAGAATATCATCCATTACCCGAAGGTGAATCTTGCTGACATGTTCCATTCTGATTCGTCCATATATATATATATATATACTGGTATTGAAGAACATAGACGGGAAGACGAATCTTGCTGACGTGTTGCATTCCGATTCGTCCTTAAAAAGATGAGTGTTATTTTCTCATAACCTTATATCTTCAATGAAGTCTTGAATGTACATGAAGTAATCTAGTTTTCATCCATGAAAAGCCCTTTTCTGTCTGTGAAGAGGGGTTGGTTATGAGAGCTAGATAACCGTCAGCTTGATTTGCCTTCCCTGTTGATTATGTCCTGTAATTGGCCCGAGGCCACTGGGGATTGGACATAGTCTTGGCATGAGCGCTGCGCTGAGACTATATCCAATAGCTAACCAGTGTACTCTTGCCGGTTACCAGTTTCGGGCAGATATCCGGAAAATCTGGATATCCGCCCTGCCTTAGATGATATCCAGACTTTCGGATATAACTTTTGTGATATTTGCATTTCTGATACTCAGGAGCCATCTTAAATATCAGGATTTCTGATATCCAGGATGGATATCAAATCCAGCCCGGATACAAATATCAAGTTAGGTTTTTAGGGTTTAGGTGTTAGTTTAGGTTAGGGATTGGATAAAGTTTTAGGTTTGTAATTTTGCAGCTAGCCGTGGTTTTGGTTCCTGCAACCCTAAACCTAACAGCTAGGACCGGAGGGAGACAATATAAAGTGCTGAGATGAAATTTGTTTTGATAGAGATGAGATTAAGGACATGTAAACAACTTTCTATATTGTGTACTATTGATTGCATTTTTTAAAATTTAATTTTCAATTTTCTTTTCGTTATTTTAGTTGAAATGATATTTTTTCATAAAATATGTGCAATTGGAGTATATGGTATTTGATAATGATATTCAATTGATAAATAATAATTGATATTCGACACATTGATATTTGGGTCAAATAAAAAAATTCAAATATGATATCCAATCTAGATATTTGAGTTTTTAAAAAACAATTGATATCCAATATTCAAAGAAAGTCCTAATTGGATATCCTTATTTGACAAGTATCATAAAAAGATAATATCCATCCAACAGAGGTCCATACCAACCAACCAAGTATCAATTCTTCTAGCTACCCAAGTGATACTCATATATACTAAAGTGGGTAAGAGTTCAAAGTTCTAAGCACCGAGTATCGAAGGTGCTTTCTTATGAAACAAAGAAGTACTACACAAACTAAACACAAAAACACGCACACATACAAATGGAGAAGCCAGAAAGACCATTCTTGATATCCCTAAAGTTCATCATCATTCCCTAGTCATCAACCCCCTAATCTATTTTCTACAACTAACTCCTATCCACCAAGGCACACGATGCAACAGATATTTTATCGTCTCTAAACAAAAAATAATTGTACAAAAAAACACACTCCTATAATGGCACACATGAAAAAACCATAATGTAATTTATCTCCCAACAAATTGCGAAACTTGTTGAAAAGAAGGTCCCTTCCCCTTGAGCAACTATTTTTCTTATCTTCATCTCCAGCTCCTTGGTCAACATCAATTAAGGCATGCGCACAAACAAAACCACACCACCAAAAATGCATCCAACAAAAACACAATGACACATCATACGCTATCAAAAATAAAAGTTCATTATGCACATAACCTGCAAACAAACAAATTGTGTTGAAAATAGCCACAACAACAAAAACCTTACCTTCACATCACCATCAACCATCAAAAAATATGTTGTTTCTACTTTCGATAGTTTGATGACACTATTTTATTCACTTTAGGGTTTCATCATGTATGTTTTCATCACATTAGTATGGGTCTTGGAAACCTTTTGCAAAACAACAATCTATACCAATTATACTTAGATAGTGAAAGTGCGAATAGAGCTAGTTATGAATATCATGGGCAACCTAGTAGATTTGTGCATCTATGTTTTACTTTGCAACTCCTTCAATGATTAGATCATGCAAGCTTGTGGTAATTTCCTTGGGCATCTAATTCTTATGAATGTGGTTCATCATGGATTATAAGAGATGCTTTAAAGTTTTGTGAATTTTCTTCATGGTACATGTTAATCAACAAAAAAATAATTAAATCCTTAGGAAAAAAATAGAAAGTAAACTTTTGGTTCAATGAAGTAATTTTTAGGTTATTGATGTTTCAAAGAGTCACTAAGAGATCAATAGAGGGTATTAACTAGCTTATTAGTCGGCAATACCTTTATCAAATGTTTCCGAATGGCGCTACAAGGTGGAACTGTGGATGGCACAATTTTATTCCAAGGATAAAATCCTTAAAAAAATCATGATGGGAAGTAGATTTTTTAGGGACATTGTAGGTTTATTTCTTAATTTGTAGCTTCAAGCAAAGAAGAAATGTTTTCCTTATGCATTGTGTGAGCTCTTCAACAATATAATGAAGTTTCATAGAATGTTCGTTTGATCTTGATTTTGTTTTATTCTTACATTGTCTTCACAATTTGATTAGACTTTAATGTTGTAAATTTGAGGGAATGAGAAAACAAGAGGAAAGATTTTTGTAACAAAGGGAGAATTGAACTCAAAATTCATGAATATTTCTCATAGCCTTTCACCTTTTTGACCTTTATAACATTTTTCATGACCTCAAAATCCATTTGGTAGATAGTTTCCTATTATTAATTTTATTTTCCAGATTCCACTTGGACACTTTTTAGTGGTCTTACATTTGGCAACCTTGTTGAAAACATCAATTAGACTTGGTAAAGGAATTATTTCACTTGTAGGAAACAAAGTTTAATGTGTTTTTAGAAACTTAAACACTATAAATTTACATAAAATGATTTGTGGTTAGTAATTTACAATATGTCATTGGGTAATGTTAAGGCATTAGAGTAGGTGGTAATAAGGAGGAGGAAAGGTTGAAAGTAGATTTTGTTATTAATTCGAATTAGGTTTTGGAAAAATTTGGAACTATTTCCTCTCTTGTGTGGATTTGGATTGTATTTACATTTTTGGAGTTTAAAAATATTTGTAGAGCAAGAATAAAGGAATTGGAAATAGGAAGAGGAAGAAATAGTTTACAATTTTTTTTAATGGTTTACATTATGATTTTCAATGTGCAAATCTAGTTACTAGAAGTACAAATTTGAATGTGTTTGCTTTTGTTATGTCCATATATTTTAATCTTGTATGGCATAATTATTGGCTATACATAGTTGAAATTGTTGTGTTTTTGTAGATTGTGTGAATAGAAGTATGTATTTGTTGGAAGTATGGATTTATTCTATGATTATATATTTTTGTTGTATTCAAAATAGAAATTAGTATTTACTAGGTATGTTTATTCAAAGCCAAATGAAATGTAAGGAGGAAGTTTTGCTAGAATATGACTAGCATATGAAGGAAAGAAGTGAGGCAATGAAGCCCATGCACAAAGGAAAAGATCAAGAAGGAAAAGCCATAAAATGAATGTGCGACTACTTCAATAGCACATGATGCAATATATGATGGGAATGGAGTGAGCCAAATGTTACTTGGTTGTATCCACTACCAAACTCACCACAAACACCTCCTATTTTGAATTTTGTTGAAGAAATTGCACAACTTCAAGAAAGACTCAATCGATTGCAAGAATTGCATAATCAATTGCAAGAATGAAATTTGGTTTTTTCATATATGAATGTTCAACCAAAGGATGAAGCAATTGTGATTACAATAACCAAAATTACATTGATTTTGATTTAGGGTTTAAGGTTTAACCATGACTATGGAAAATGTTTTTCTTGCCATTACCATGGCCCTTTTTGTTTAGAACACCACTTCAATCTCAAACCACAACTATTTTGGTAGATATCCCAATCATGTTTATAACAAGTACTATAGTAGTTACTCATATAATAGAAGTTTCCATGATTTTGGTAGTTGAGCCCAAGTTTTTGATAATTCGACTATGGGATTACATTTGTTTCAATAGGAGGAATTCCTTTTGTTTTGATAGTTGTTGATATGCCTAATGGTTTCTATTTGTTGGATCTTTCCCCTACCTTAAAAGAACATCTTACCATTATTGGCCCCCAAGAAGTAATATGGGACCGATGCCAAATGCAAGTTTAGTGCACATATCTCCAGTGGCACCTTTAGGAGGTGGTAGTGGACCTCCAAGGGGCGGTAGTGGCCTTTTAAAAAACAACATATGGTCCTTTAAGGGGAGGAGATTGCATTTTAAGACCCATAGGAAAAGTAGTGTTGGACAAAGTTTGGCAAACCCCAATGGAACATCAAATGGACCACGAAGTGAACCCCCTAGAGATGGATCACCAAGTGGGCCCCCATGAGGAGGTCCACCAAGTGGGCCACCTAATGGACCTCTAAAAAGAAGATTTCTTTGCAATCTATGCTACCCACTTCTAACTTTAGTAGCAATTTTAATAATAACTTCAATAACACCTCCACTATTAAGAAAGGTGTTACTATACCCAATATATGTGCTTGGATTTGACCTTGATGTGCATATTTGGGTTTTTAGAAAGGTGATTAATGCAAGTGGAAAATGAAACAATGTGGATATCATCAATTTGTTTTATTTAACTCTTTGTGATGACATTTTTGAATGGGGGGAAAATGTCATGCAAAGTCACCCAAATTGTGTTTTTGACAAATTGGAAGTTATTTTTTGCAAACACTATTGAAAGGTTCAAGAAAATGAACAAGTTTACATGGTGCACTTCATGTCATCAAGCAAAAAGTTGATGAAAAAGTTGAGGTCTAGTATGAATGAATTCTAAATTGGCAAATTGTATGTAGCATAAGGTGAATGACAAATTGTTGATGGGTTTTTTAAAAATGGGATTACTATTTATATCTTTGAATTGCTACTACAAGAATGAAAAAAAACACCCTTTTGCAACATAAAGAAGTGATAATCACCTATGAAAAAAACATTGGAGTTGCATATGACAATTGAAAATTTTTGGAGCCATTTTGACACCTTAGAAAGCCAATCATTTTATTAAAAACATGGTATGTGCACATTATAGAAAAAATATATATTTGAAGGAGAAACGACACTAGAATCTAAATAATCCTAACAAAAAAATGAGGGAGAAGAAATTGCCTTTAGTAAATGGAATTTCAATACAACATAACAAACGCCAATTGAATTTCAAAGGAAGGAATCAAATTTTTGGTCTTAAACCAAAATTTTCTCCAACTTATCAATGTTACATTTGTGACAAATTAGACCATCTAGGATTTATGATTACCCAATAAGGCAACAACTCATGCAATGTTCAAGGATAAAGGAATTCATTTGGCAGTGGACGGCAAACCAAAGAAAGACAAATATTTTGTAAACATGGTGTGACAATTATCACCACTAGGAACAAGGTTCTTGAAAATGTGGCATTCAAGGACAAGTAGCCCTTTGAAACCAAATCAATTACTAAATAGGTTGAAGAATAACAACTTCAAAAATCCTTTGAAATTACAATTCATAATTTGCAAAGTAGTAGGATCTTCTGATTTACTTCCAACAAAGTCACAACCCATAACCTAATTTTGGTCATTTGCACACTATTATACCACATGCCTACCAAAGGGATAACTAGAAGAGATGTGTTAGTCCAAGAGATTGGAAAACAACTTTTGGAAAACAAATTCATTCTAACTCTGGGACAACTTTTCAATCTTGTTGTATACCTCAAAAAGTAGGTTCTTTCTAGATTCTCTTCCAAATATAGTAGAATAGCTAGCATCTAAAACATTATTCTTTATGATTGTAGTTATTGTTAAGTAAATTTGAACAAAATTTTGATTGCATGATTCATTCAACTAGTAGACCAAGCTACTTGGTTATCGCCAATTGTCATGTTATTGAAGAAAAACATGAAGCTAAGAATTTGCATTGACTTTTGAAAATTTAATGTAGCAATGAAGAAGGATCCTTATCAAAGCTATGAAATTTATTCCTTTATGGACCATGAATTTTCAAGATATGGCTGAATTATGATTACCTTTAAATATAGGTACATAATTTAAACCCTCATTATTGATTGGGGAGCTTTTGCTTGGATTGTCATGCCATTTGGTTTGAAGAACATTCCACTAAAATATTTAAAAATCATCAATACAACTTTCAAGGAATACTTGGGTAGTTTCATGAAAAAAAATTTGGATGATTTTAGTCTCTTTAATGACATTGAAATTGACTTATCAAAACTACAACTTTGTTTCAATAAATGTCAAGAGTTTGGTATTGATTTAAATTTAGATAAATGCATGTTTTTGGTATATTTTAAGGTAATTTTAGGGTACATTGTCTCCAAAGAAGGGAAACTACTATACCTTAAGAAGATTATGACAATAGTAGAAATGTCATCACCCAAGAAGCCTTAAAACATCCAAGTGTTTAATGGCATGGAGTGTAGTTCTATTAATGTTTCATCAAGAACTTATCATGGCATGCTAGGAAGCTTGGGAAATTATCAACATGGATTCACCAATTGTAGCATTTTTCTCATTAAAAAAAACAATTAGTGACCTCAAAGTTCATTTGATAAACTTTTTTTTTTATCAATTTTATTTTCCAAATTTGACTTAAACATTTTTTATTGGGTCTTATAGTGGCATTGTTATATATGTTGCATCAATAAAAAATTATGCATATACATGCAATATGTACAACATAAGATCATGATCATTGATAGATTCGTCTATTCTTGCTTTGGAACCCAAAATAGAACAAAGAAAATAAAATTCCTTATTCTGTGGTCATTATCATGTTAGTTTGGTGGCTCATGTTTATGTTGTGATTTTTTTTCCCAACCCTCATTGTAGGAGCAATGACCTTTAATGGGTACAACTAAACTAATAACTAGTTGTAGTGGTGGGTCAAAACACAATCAAAGGAACCACAAAGGGTGTTGAATGTGAAATTTTGTCATAAAAAACTAGAGATTTTTTTTTTGCCATTTGAAACCATGGTAATCATGGCACATTATTCCCTTTTAACACACATGAATGTCAAGAATCTCAAATTAAAAATCCATTTGATTGAATTTTAAGTTTTGGTTTAATTAAGGACTTTTGAAAGTGAAAAATTATGTCATTAAAAAAAGACATTTTTACAAAGGACTTTCAAAGGACTCATATAATAGAAATAAGTTGATGGTAAAAAATATGAGATCATAATAACCTATTAGACACACTCAAAAACATTCACAATTTCAAAAATGTGGAATTCTAAAACTTTGAAAATTCAAAGTGTGTACATTTGAAAATTTAGAATTTCAAAACTTTGACAAGAGTGTTTTACCACATATAAATGGGATATAATGTACATAATGCATTAAATTTTTTTGTAGATTATATTACATTAAATTCAACTTTCAAATTTTTAATATTTTTTGGTATGATTTCAAATTATCATCATTTTTCAACATGAAACATAGAACTTGCAAGGATTTTGTACATTTGTACAAATTCATATTTATTAAAAAAAGATTGAACTTTTTTTGATGACTTATTGGGGAAATTCTAATCATTTTTCATAACGAGTTACCAAAAAAATCATTCAAAAATTCGTTCGTATGAAAAAGTTGTTTTGGGAAAAAGGACATGCAAAATTAATGTAAAGTAATGCTTACGGCTCCTTTGATCTCGTTTTGACCTTGGCATTGACTTTCTTTCCCATTTTTTATGATGGAAATAGGTCAAATGTCATTTTTTGAATTTGAAACATGCATTGGGGATGAAGCAAATGACATAAGGGTCATAGTTAAACCACAAAAGACAACTTGTAATGTATCAAACATGCAATGTGTGAAATGAACTTATTAAGAGTTGGTATGAAGTGCAAGCAAGAGAATAATTGTCTTTGTAGAGGGTTTGGTATGCATATCTTGCGTAAACCCAACATTTTTGAGTCTCATTCCATTGTATCAACGTTATCTGGGCGTTCTTCCTCCTTCATGACCAAACTTTTGAAGTTGACATGGAAATAATGTAAATGACAAAGTGCATCATTTGTCACACTAGTTCTTCTCCTAAAGTTGAACCATTGCAAAGCTCCCAAAACGTGACAATATCGGGCAAAAATAGACTACATTGTCCATTTTTGCATGTCACAAAGCAAAATTCAATACCTCTTATTATGGCAATGTCTTCTAACTCCAATTAATAAGGAAATTTATAAAAAGGGACTCATATTTATAATATACATTGTTATAAGAAGTTAATAACAAAATAATAAAAACCAAATGACCATCTTTTGGTCTTTGGGAAACTTTTAAATTTGTGTTTCATCTTGTGTCACAGTCCATACACATTTTTAATTCTTGGAATATTAAATGAAATATGTTATGGTACTCTACCATAAGTTGTATGACTAAAATGAAAACAAAATTCTTATTGGGACTTATTGGGGACGTGATTACAAATGGAAATAAGCATTTAAGTACTTTTGAGAGCCCCATAATTCATTTTCCCATTTTCAATGTCAAAAATTTGAATTTGATGGAAATTTTTTCATTCAAGGGTGAAAATCCTTTAAGGTGTATCACATAAGACAAAAAGGGCCTAGTCCTTATTGCAGTTTTTTTTACCCCATATTTTGATCCTCATAAAAAATAATGAGTCAAAAGTTGTCAAAATTTTCAAAAGGACTATATTTTAGACCATTATAATTCTAGATTCCATCATAATCATCCATAAATGTCTATTTACATGGTAAAAAGGGATTAAGTAAAAAAAACAAAAAAGGGTGACACTATGACAAGATTTTGGTACACCTTAAAAAATTTGCACCCTCAAAGTATTCAATAATGTATTAAAAAAGGAGGGCAAAAAATAATTCTTGCAAAAGAATGATTTTTGGTTGACATATTTATTGTAAAATTTTTGATAACACTAAAAATTGTGCAAAAATGGAGTTCTATCATGCCACCTTTGGTCCACCTTAGCTTGCTTTCAACCTATCTTGAATACACCACATGCAAAACAACCCTAATCATGGAAATACATCCATGCAAAAGCACCTACTAAATGAACATCTAAACAATTTTGGCATGTATAAGTTTAAGTTGGAATTTGGTGAAGGTGGGGGTTGGGGGGTAGAGGGGG
>Ga0209611_10015000_pt1 | contig 10206 bp, 6 predicted proteins | sample S1TSphgellanicum_3_FD_187693 | JGI IMG/M metagenome (GOLD analysis project Ga0209611, IMG submission 187693) | Host-associated microbial communities from peat moss isolated from Minnesota, USA - S1T2_Fc - Sphagnum magellanicum MG (SPAdes) (version 2) | ecosystem: Host-associated > Plants > Peat... | reverse complement strand
GGTTGTTGCAGCTCACTTCTGAATCGGACCTCACTAGGAAGAACAGCTGCAGTGGAAACACAACACTACACATTGCTACCAAGAGCGGGTGTGTTGAAGTGACGAACATGTTATTAGAACATGTTGTGGTGGACCACGTTGAATCGTACCTCAAGGAGCAGAACAAGGACAGAAACACACCACTCCACCTCGCTGCTGAAGAAGGGCATGTGGAGGTGGTGCAACTTTTGTTGGAACGTTGTAGCACATTGGACGTGGAAGTGAAGAATGCTCACGGAAACACATTGCTACACCAAGCTACCATGAACGGCCATGATAAGGTAGTTCAGGCGTTCTTGGATCACGCAGCTACCGAATTTGATCTCGATGACAAGAATAACGATGGAAACACACCACTACACCTCGCTGCTAAAGAAGGGCATGTTGAGGTGGTCAACGTGTTGTTGGGGTGTGGTCTTGAATTGCAACTGGGTGCGGGAAACAAGGATCGAAATACACCACTGCACCTCGCTATTAAAGGAGGGTATCTAGAGGTGGTAAAGGTGCTTTTGGAACATGCTGATGGTGAAAAGTGCGGGTTGGACTGCACGAACGTGGATGGGAATAGCCCCTTACAGCTGGCTATTGAAGAGGGGCATGTGGAGGTGGTGAAGGAGTTGTTGGAGCGTGCAGGAACTAAACTGAGCTTAAATAAGCGAAATTATGGTGGTAATACACCACTACACCTTGCTGCCGAAGCAGGGCAAGATGAGATAGTGGACATGTTGTTGGAGTTAGATGCTACTAAACAAACTACCGATTCAGATTCCACAGAAATAAACCTCAACGCAACAAACCAGGAAGAGAATACGCCATTGCACCTTGCTTGTAAGGAAGGGCATGATGAGGTCGTGGATGTTATGTTGAAGCGTGTTAAGGAATTAGCCCTTGATGCAATCAACATTCGTGGAAACACCCCTCTTCACCTTGCTGCCATTAATGGGCACGTTCACATTGTGAACAAGTTGTTGAAGCTGGAAGCAGAAGTGGACCTGAATGGGAGAAACAAAAAAGGGCAAACAGCCCTACACTTTGCTACTATAAAGTGTCACCCAAATGTGGTGAAAGCTTTATGTCTAGCCAAAGAAGAACGATTGCGAGCAAACTTACAAGATCAAAATGGCAAAACATGTCTTCAATATGCCAACGAACGCCAACAAAATCGCAAGAGCAAACTTTTAGAGCGTTCAAAATTCAAAGTTCTTCTGGAGAGACAACGTAAGGAGAAATTTGTAGAAATTACCAATAGACTCACGGAACGCTCTGACGTGAAGGACTTCTTGGAAAGACAATACAGAGATGCAGCCAATGCAGCGAATGCACTTCTTGTTGGGGGTGCCCTCATAGCTGGGATTACATTTGCAAGTTGGTTGCAGCCGCCCTTGGGTTACACGACTGACTATCAATTCCCTCAATCTTCTCTTGCAACCCCTCCTGGAGTATTTGAGTCCTTTGCAGCTGTAGAGTTGCACTACAGTCTTCGCTTGTTTTGGGTGTTCAACACCTTGTCTTTTTTCTTCGCCATCGGCACTATGATGTCAGCGGCAAAAGCTGCTTTCCCTGACTTGGATACTACTTTCATTGAGGTAGCGTTGCGCTCTGTGCGCGAGGAATTACAATGGACATCGATACTACTTGTGTGTTCTATAGTAACAGTACTAGGCGCATTTGTGTGTGCGGGTTTTGCAGTGCTACCACCAATTCACAAGTACACATGACAAGCATGAAGATTTCTGTAGTAATAGGGTTGGCAATTTGTAGTTGGACGATTATTAGATTCTTGGGTAAGTTGAGAGAATCATTGGCCAAAGTCTTGGAAAGGGAGCAAAACGATGATGAAACGGAAGAAGAAACAACACCCAAGGGTTGCAATTTATGTGTATCCTTGTGTAAGAGCTTGTGGGTGCGCTTACAAGGTGTATGTTTTATGCGAGAAGAAGGAGACACAGATGATAAGATGGAAAAGGACGACTCACAACCACGGCTTAACACGAAAACTGGTAGTGACCTTTTAGTGGTCACCACTAGTGAATTGTCACAACATGTGAAGTTCAAGAGAGGGGAATGGCCTAAGGGTTGGGTTTGGGCTGCTATTCGAACCTATCAACCAGCAACATGGCATGAGCAAACAATGTCCTATTACTTCCAGATCGAAATCAAGGACGATTTGGGTACAGGTGTTTCCATCGGTTTTAGGAATGATATTCCACGATGGAGGCATTCCAACACCTATGGCTATGATGGCAATGGTCATTTTATCTATGACAATGGTTTCGTCCACCCTGGGGCATTTGTGATTGAAGATTTGGGGGAGGATTTTGACTTAAGCTACACTAAGGGGGACACTGTGGGAGCAGGGGTCAATTATGTGACAGGAGAGATTTTTTTCACCAAGAATCAAACGTTAGTCGGTTTGATGCCTTGTGACTTGGAAACCACCTTGTATCCCACCATTGACTTCAATTGTTGGGAGGATAGAAAGCATACTATAAATGTGGAAGTGAATTTCAAAGGACCATACAAGTTTGATGTAAGTCTTTATATGCGACATAGCAACCTGAAAACACCTAGAAAGTGGTCATGGCAAACTAAATTGGCTTTTCTACCTTTCTTTCGATAGGCACAAAATTATTGTCATTCCAAACCGATCATATTAGGACCTTAAATGAATTATTATTAAATGAAAGTTGAAGTGCCACTTGTGCAATGTTTTTACAAATGGTCTTTATCCTAGACATCTTCATGTTTAAAATATCTAAATTAAGGAAGGGGAGTAATTATAGTGTATCATTGTGACCATTACCAATTTATGTAAATGTTGCATGGGCCCAGTTACATTTTCCAATTGTATGTGTGAATTTCTTCAATTCGATCAAATTTATTTCTTTTTCTTTTTTGCTCCTTTGTTGTTTAAACTAGTAATTCATATATTTCTAAGTTGTATCCTTCAAATTTGTGTCATAAATCTAATTCGTGTGGGCCTCAGAATGAAACAAGCCTTACAGGTTTATTTTCCAATACATGAATTTCAATTCAATGACTTTTAACAATGCACATAACAATCATATATTTGGCATGGAAAATTTTAGTTAGTGAAAAACAAATTAACAATGTTTGTACTTTAATGATGTGAAGGTTCAAGCTTGAGCTTTTGTGTCAAATTTTGTTTCTTTTTTTTCCTAAGTTATTAATTTCGTAGAGTTACTGACAGAAGTGCATCACTCCAGCCAAGGTGCATTTTTTGAACCAACATCAACAATGTAAACTAACAATCATCTAGAAAGTTGTATTTATTCAAATTGTTTAATTTCATTTCATAAGTACATGACCAAGGTACAAATAACAAACTATCTAATAAAGCAACTTATATACTATCCTATCAAATTTCTTTTCAAACACAAGTTATATTCACAAGGGTTCTCAAATGCATAATTTGTTTGCAAAGTTATATTATCACCAAATTGATGTTATTTATGTTTGTCATTCTTTTATTAATAGTGGAACATATTTACAATCACCTTCTTTTTTTTCAAGGTGGCACTCATTGCAAAAGAATTAGGTTTTTTCCCATTTTAGAATATCTCTTTGTGACAAAACTTATGAATTTTCTTTTGGTTTCAAAATGATTTTTCTATGCCACAAAAATATCATTTTGTTTTCATTTTCAAAGATAGACCCACAACATACAAAAAGATTTATATTCAAGTAAAATACTGAAAAATGTAAACATTTAAATTTAAAAATTATTTGTAGGTTACCTTTATTTCAATCTCAATGGTCATGTTGTAGTAGTGCAATTAATATTAACTAATTGTGGGGGTCACATGTAGAATATTTCTTCTTTTGGGGGGAAGGATTCTTCAATTCACCCATCACTAAAAATAATAATCGCAATATGGACACCCCTAATCAAAGTGTCATATAACCTTGACCATAGGCAAGAAGAATAAAATTTTGGGCAAAGAGTGTGAAATCGGAAAGGGAAATGGCAAAAATTGTGTACATGATGAACTTAAAAAGTGCCAAATCACATTTATCACCTCCATTTTGTCAAGTAACTTTTGTCAACTCTACTTTATGTGATTGTGAATATGTTTGCCATGCTCCTACCCCACCTCATGCACTAACACAAAAGAAATTCACATCCACCCCCACCCTTCATAATGGAAAAACTCAGCTTATGATGTTTGTTGTATGTACACATGAAATAGAAGTCAAATGAAATATTTATAGTTGTCCCCAAGTGACTTGCAATTCAAATTTAACCACTTTTTTAGCTAGGCCCATATATGTTCAACTATTTTCATTTCGCTCAAAAAGATTCAATGTTTTGCAATGTGAAACTCACACATGAGGGCAAATACATCAAAATTCCATCTTTTTGACATTTTGTTGAATCATGTAATAAGAACAATGCAAAAGTAGGAACAATACAAGTGAATGGTTCTTGAGCATGCATAGACCAAAAACCTTGCATTTTGAAAAATAAAGATATTAGTTGACATGAAAAATAACCTTTACCACAAAATTTGTTCAACATAGTGAAAAGGAGGAATGGGCAACAAAAATGGTGATCCAATCCTCAAATAGTAGAGGTAAAATTTTCATGAGCACTTTGCAACTTAAAATCCTCAAACCATTAGGTTGCATAACTTATTATTTTGGATGGGTCAAACAAGAGGTTATGTTTTGAACAAAAGGGTGAAAGCATGAATAAGTGGATTGTTTGGACTATCACACTTGTAATTTTTATTATTATATACAAACATAAAATTTAAAGCCATATTCAAAATTAACATTCTCAATTTTTAAACTATTCATGTTGTCATAGACTTTAATGAAAATCATCGTATTTTTTTGGATGAATTCTAAAAAGATTATGAACTCATAATGGATTTTCGAAATGACAACACTACATTTGTCACACAAAAAATTTGAAAAATGTGGAGTCAAAAAATATGTCAAAGTAGTGTTAAAATAAAAAAAATAAAACACCATCAAATGAAAAATTTATTAGTGAAATGTATTGAAACTTTCTTAGTACATATATTTTTAATTTTCAAAAAGTTTAAATGATGTGACTGTTGTAAATTTTTATATTTGAAATTTCATTTCACATTAAAAAATTTAACTTTTATGCATGTATTTTTTGATCAATCACATGTATAGGAATATTCTTAGGTTCTTTTATTCATATTTGTGATTAAAAACATAGGGGATAATTAAAGGATTTATGGTTTGAAATTTTTTCAAACTACAAAAACAATTTGCTAGTGCTAGATTATGGACTCTTAAAATGCCACTTTTGAACTTCCTATACATGTTTTGCCGAAAACCTTGATTATTTTTTTACAAATTCTTTTTTTTTTTTAATTTAGATCAAATCTTTAGAATGAAAACATGGTCAAAAAAGCCAAGGGTGCCAAAGTAAAAGTCCTTTTCCAAGGACGACACATGACACATGTCACTTTTGTGTTGGTTTATAACTTAAAATTATTTTTTTTGGATATTTAGTTTAACACCACATGTTAATATAAATATTTTTTGATTAAAAATTAATTTTATATCATACATATTATGTAATCATGCCATCTATTGTATAAATATGAATAACTTTTGTTAAGGCCACATTTTCAAAATCCATAATCTTCAAGGTCAAAAGCATGTTTGAACTAAATGTGTGCTCAAATTGATTACAAAAAAAAATCATTAATTCAAGTCATTTTGCCCTTGTAATCATCAATGTTAAAATCATCTCCAATTTTTAAAAGGAATAGTACACATTTGACAAGATAAAAAAACATTTGAAAAAAATAAAAACTATACACTCTCAAAGTTTGAGTGTTTTAAACATGTAAAAACATTTTTTATTTGTATCAAGCATTGAGCATATAAACTTTGCAACTAATGGAATCTTTTTCAAAAAAAATTATGATAATCCAAATTATTATGCTTCCCTTTTGATTTTTCAAACATACAAAAATGTAATTATAAAGAGGGTCCACGCACTTGGGTGGCTCCTTTGACTATGTTTTTACCCCTTGGACCTTTAATTATTGAACTAATTTAATTATCCTTAAACTTTGATCAACAAGCTTGGACAAAAACACACAACTATTGTAGAGGTCTCTATCCATTCCATTTCCTTACAAAAGAATTCATAGATACTAATTTGGAACAATCAAAATCTTAATACAATAAAATAATTTTACAAACAATGTCAAACATCAAATGACATGTCTATAAAATTGCAAAGGAAACTTTGGACAACAATAATTTGTATTTCACCATTTTGTTAATCCTAAATTATACCAAAACAAACACAACTTAAAAGGTGGTCATAAACTACGAATATCATTCACAAAGAAACATGATACCTACATCTTCATCATCAAAGGTCCAACAACTAACTTTAAGCAATTACTTCCAACTAATTCTATGAACTATCATTAGTAATTGCACATGATATATATATATATATATATAATGTTCAAAATTCAAGACAATGCCATATAAGAAAAAATTACATTATAAATTTCTACAACATTTCCAAAAGAAACAAACAAAATTGTTTTCATATTAACAATCAAGTCATAGCTAATAAAAAACTAAATAATGTCATCATTCAAACTACAAGAAGCTTTGGGCAACAAATTTAACATCAATTTTTTTTTCCTTAGATTTAACTAATCAAAGCTCAAGGTGTGAAGGACTATTAATTTCCATTCTTAAAGCAAAATTGAATTTCAAAGATTTTACATTAGAATAGAACTTTAAATTGAATGTCCAAGTTGATAAGAATGCCTTGAATGTCAAATACAATATTGTTTATCACAAGTGTTAAACAATCTTTTTCATTTAAGGAGGTACATGAAAGAAGTTAGATTCTACAAAATTTGCAAGTGAAAGAACTTTAGTTCAAATGCAACATTTAAACTCCACTTCAAAATAGTCCTATGTGTCACTAAGTCACAAATATTAATAATCACATATGTGATTATGAAACAAATGAATTTAGATTGTTTTAAATGCAACTATAATATGTGACTACCTTGTGTTTGGATAAAACATTTAAGGAAAAATCAACATTTGTTATCAATTATTGTTTGATTCCATTGATAGATGAAAACCAAATCATTTTTTGCAATTGTTTTAACATATTTTACCAACTATACATAGGTGATTAGATCACATGTTGCATCAAGTTTGTGATTACAATTGATTATCAATTTTTATAAAATTACATTTAATGTTGGCATCGGTGGTAATTTTATTTTACATTACCATCTAAACCCCATATTTAAAATTAACCTAGCCTATATTAACATAATACTTATTAAACAAAAACAACTAGCCTAGCCTAAATCTATGTATTAAGTAATGGTTTAACCTATTTGAGTTAGTAGGTAGATTAATATGATATATATGTTATTAAAAATTAATCATCAATTTAGAAAACTTTAAAGTTACATAAGGATAAGCAATTATTAATTATGATTAATAGCTAGTAATCCATGTTAATTATTAATTAAGCTAAATTAAGATAGGTTAATTATTATTTCCTATATATTTAATAGGTTACATCAGTTACTAGTTAGGATAAGTAAATTGGGCATACAATTAATGGCATCATACATAAATTTAAAAATTATATTTAAATATATTTAGTATGTATATTATATTTATTTGATAATAATTTCAAATCAAAAAATATTATATGTATAAAACATATGAAATCCCACAAAAATTTTAAATTTTTTTAAAAATATAAATAATTTAAAATATATATTTTAATATTCTGTCTGAATAAATTAGATATCAATTAAAATTTTAAAATTAAATTATGATATATTTTACATCAAAACTTTATAACATAATTTTAAAAGTAATATTGGTTTCAAATTTGGGCGATACATCATTTATTTATTATTATGTTAACAAAATAATCTTTTCCATTAATAAATCATGTGCTTCAATATTTTCTTCAAATGAATGGCAATTGAAATTGTATCAAACAAGGAAATTCAAGTTTTCTTTATGTTGAAATGAATTTAAGTTTTTCTTAAATATCATTATTCATTGAAAAAAGTTTAAGAATGAATTTTTTTTTAATTTTTTGAACAAAATGTCAATAAGATGTGAAATATTAAAATTGAAATATCATAAGCATGAAAATTTCATAATATATATTTTTAGTCGAATATTACTTTTTAAATAGGGAAATATATCCTTTATTTATTATTATGTTAACCATCCAAATTTTTCTATTTATAAAGCATGCACTTGAATTGTATATTCAAAAGAATGGTTATTGAGATTTTATTAAACAAGGATATTCAATTCCCTTTTTTGTTAAAATGAATTTACATTTTTTATTAAAAAAACATAAATCTGTGCATGATTGAAATAAAATTTGAAATAAAATTTTAATTTTTTCATTTGGACAAAATATTGATAATATATTAAATAAGAAAGTTGATATTTGTGCAATGTTTAAAACAAAGTATGGGTTAAATAAAATGCACCTTTTTATGGTTTCATAACAGATTGGGTGGTTTGTTGGTAAAGGAATTGGTCTTCATCTTTGACGTCCAAGGATCAACCTTCACAAATGACATGCTGATGGTCAACCATTTTATGTTGATTGAATATTCTTGTGACCACTTAAAGCTATATTTAACCTATGTAATGACAAGTGTCAACAATTCATAAAACAAAAATAATGAGGTAATATACCAATGTAAATATATAATACACTATATATAATATCAATATTTATATTTCAATAATCATATAAATGATATATATATATATATATATAACATTTTTATGTTTTTTATGACTGGTTGTTTTATGTCATTTGTCCAAAATGACTATAAAGATTTTCAATCACATGTGTCCATTATAACAAAAATGTAATTGAGAAATTAATGGTTGATTTTCAATTGTTTTCTACTGAAATTGCTAACCATGTTTTTGTTGATCTTCTCAATAAATTCATCATTGATGTTTATCTCTTCATGCCTTTAGGTTTAAAACATGTTATTAGCATTTCTCTTGTCAAAAATAATTTAAATTTCCAATAGCTTATAATGAATGAGATTGTAAAAAAAAAATTACATTGGCTTGAAGTTAACATAATAATGACTATAATCATAATGCTTTAGGTTTGAAACATGTTATTAGCTTTTCTATTGCCACAAACACTTCAGTTCTACAACTGTTGACATATCAATGAGATTGTAAAGAGAATATTTCACAACTTGAAGTTAACATAATAATGAATGTAATCATATTAAGGTTATGAAAATCACTCACAAAATGTCAAACCATCGCCTTCATCATGAATAGCAATGCTAAAATTGCCATGACTTCCCATTGATTTTATCAATTCTTGTCAATGAGTTTAGATAAATAACATAACAATATGCATGAACTTTTGGGCATACCATTGCATGAACATCTCTAAATGCTTACACACATTAGCAGACTACTAAGTAGGAGATCCCATCATAAATGAGCATCACAATATCTACAAAATCACAATTCTAGTATCCATCACATTTATCCATATAAATAGACACAAAGATGAAAAATAAAAGTTGGAATTTAACCCATAGAGTAACACCCAAAAATGCAAGAAACTAAAAGAAAACAAAACTAGAATTTCTACAACTTCCAACATGCTAATAAAGGTTCACATGTTGTAGCATTGCAAAAAAATGGCATAAACCCTAAAACCTCTATTTGTCCTAGTCTTCTCCAACATAGTGCATGTAGATGGCAATCTTGATGCTACATTGGGCCCATATGATGGAATTCCCAAATCTACATACATCAAAGGAAAATTAAATGCAAGTGTAAATGCAAGATTAGATGGGGTTGACAAATTGGTATCATCAATTAAGGATTGAAGGCGTTTCAAAACATTATACATGGCATGGGCATCCATTGATTTAAAATGTGTTAGCATTTTTAATACAACTCTTTCCTAACCTTTTTGATTTGATGTCCTTGTTTTCAATTCCCTTAATGTTTTTCGTAACCTTTCTTTTAATGGTTTCTCTTTTAACTTAGAATCCAAATCATCATTTTAGTATGTTGTATACAGATCCTTCCACACTATGGAAGGAATTTATAATGTTACTTTGGTTTTATCCTTGTTAT
>Ga0209611_10014997_pt1 | contig 10207 bp, 6 predicted proteins | sample S1TSphgellanicum_3_FD_187693 | JGI IMG/M metagenome (GOLD analysis project Ga0209611, IMG submission 187693) | Host-associated microbial communities from peat moss isolated from Minnesota, USA - S1T2_Fc - Sphagnum magellanicum MG (SPAdes) (version 2) | ecosystem: Host-associated > Plants > Peat... | reverse complement strand
TTTTTACTATTTCATGTAGGTCCTAACTATAGAAAGGAAACTAACATGTGCAAAGTGGTTCAAGCAAGATAAAATGAACCAAAAAAATAGGTATCACAATGCAAAAATTGAGGTCTTCCTGTAAATCAACTCCAAAGTTCACTTATTCAAGTTCAAGTTTTCTGGTACACTCCATCTCAACAATAGTTGCCATTGATTTCCAAACTTGAAATGAAATAATTATGTTTTCCATGGTGCTTCTAAAGGGGTCAATGCAAGCTAGTGTGGACCAATTTTTAATAAGAGGTGTTTTTAATAATACTTTTTTATAATGTATTTTGATCATGACAACAATGTCACATTGTCGGATGCCCATGTTTGAAGTTTAAAGAATCATCTTTTTCAAAAGTAACTAGTGGTTAATCTTTAATACAATGTTTTTACAAAATTCATGTTGCAATAGACCTCATCATTTTCTTTTAATTTTGGTGCTCTTAAAATTCCTCCAAATTTTCATGCCATTTGAAATTGTCTAAATACCTTTATTTTGAATTACTTGTGACATTTATCAATTTGGAGATTGCTTGATAAATGGACTTAATATTACAAGTTCATAATTATGGAACTAATCCATTTACAAGTTGTTTATGTATTGTTACATGGAAGTCCACACACATTAAAAAGTTCCCCATTTGGTGCAAAACATTAATTTTTGAATAATAAAAATTTTCCACGTAATTAGAATACATAAAAATCATATATTTGAATCCATTTTTATAAAATTCAAAAAACATTTGACATGGGACACATTATCATCCAAGGGGTGTAGAAAATTTTGACATGTTACCTAAAATGTGGGTCATTTTAGCTTGTAAATATTAAGGCAAGGAATTCCAACTTGGGTTGTTGGGTTAATTTGTTTTTAAAAAGATCAAATACTTGAGGTTGTTTTGCAAGTAAATTTATATTTCTTGTATTGATGTAAATGTGGGGAATGTTTTAGACATGTTAATCATGTCCACAACTTATGTTTTCATTGTGAAATTTGTTCACACTCTTTAATATATGATGATAATTGGGGATATTCTTGGTTATTTTAAAAGTTCAAATGGAATGGACAAAAAATTATGAGATGCTAGAAGCAAGATGGAGACCCCATGCATTCAAAAATCTACTTTCAACCTATTGTTGCATCATCATGTGGTAGACATGGTACTATGATTGAGTTTGATTCATGTCTATAAGGACATTAATAAGACTACCATGCATCCTATATTGCCCATACCCATACAATTTATAAATTTGTGCAAAAGCAAGACATGATGAAATAATATGTTCTTTTAATTGTGTTAATTTTTGGACCAATGGAATGATTTTGATTTTGAAAATTCTATTTAGTACTCAACATAATGTAGGTTTATTTTCATTGATTTTATGTAAATAATTTGTACATATGTATGATGTGTAATTAGGTTCTATTTGAATTTGAAAGTATGTAAAAAATTATTGTGATTATAATTTAATTTATTTGAAAAACATTTAAGTTTTGTTTTAAAAATAACCTGTAATAACTAAAACATAAAATTATGGGAACATTTTGGATTTGTTTATTATAAATGTCAATGTATATATTTTTTTGGTTAATATGTCAATTGATGTAGAATCAAATTTTCATTCCAATAGAAAACATGAATTTGGTTATGAGAATTGAATATGGCATCATTAATTCTGAAAAAGATGGAAAATCATCCAAATTTATGTGAACTTTGGGATCATTCATTTGAAAAATAAACAAATATTAAGATAGACCATTAACATATTCAATTGGTTCAAAATGTTGATTGCTGTAAACTATATGTAATGGGATAGATTGAAAATTCATTTCACATTGAAACATAATGCATTTTGAATTCTATTCCAAATATAAAGTAGCCTTTGTAAAATACTTAGTTATCCAAAATATTGCATTGAAATCTCCCCACAAACCTCCCATCGTAGCACATAATGCCATTTTTGTCACATACTAATGTCCATTTGCGACCATACTTTGATGTAAATCAAACAAAAAATTGGATTTAATTTTCAAATATAACATTGTTGGGTTTCTTTTGTATTCAATAATAAACATTGATTTAAATGTGCCATGTTATTTTGCCTCAATTAAAGATAAGACAAATGAGTATCTAATAAATAAGATTTAAAATTTTAAAAAATTGTTTATTTCATATTTGTATGTTGAAATCAAATGAAAACCATATGAATATAATACATGTTCAAATGATGAATCAACAAGATTTGATAAAGTTGTTTCCATTATTGTGAATTTCAATTTAATCCAAATATATAAATAACAAAAATTGCCTTCCTCACACATACACATTAAAAAAACCATCGTCATTACAACTAATTGCAAAAGGAACAATCAACCCTTCAACACTCAAATTTTATTTTTTTTTTGGGATAAATTGTTGTATGTCTTTTTGAAAACCAACAAGGGATGTGTGCGACAATTGAAATTTACAACAAACAGAAATTGAAACTAGGGGTTGAACTTGTTTTGGATGAGCCAAATTCAAAAATTCAAACTTTTTCATATGCACAATTGCTTGTCATATGTCAAGCCATTTTCCCTTAATGGTCAATAATATAAGTAATCATTAGTTGTAGTGGAACCTCAAAGAAAACTTGATTTATGAACTTTTGATTTTGACCAACAAGCATTGCAATGAATGTTACCTATTGAGCACATGATGACATCTAGTACATGACAATTTTCACACTTTTTGGCATGGAGGTATAGTTGGGTTAAATATGGACAACACCTTGGTCACCTAATTTTTTAAAAAAAATGTTAAAACAAAAAAATAATGAAGAATGTGAAAAAAAAAAATTGTTTCGTATAAATTTGTTAAAAAAACTAATGATTTTTTAAAAAAAATTCCCTTAGGAAGACATAATTAAGTGGCCACTTGATTGTAATTTTTTTTTAAACAATTTTTTTCCCTTCGAGAGGGACACAATCGAGTAGCCACCCGATTTTTATTTATTTTTCTTACAAACACAACTAGGTGGGCACGTAATTGGGCCCTAAGGACATAACCGAATGGGCATCCAATTATTTTTGAAGGCGTAATATGGCAGCCACTCAATTGTATTTTTGTAAAAAGGTTATTTTTCCTTAGGTACATAATCACAAGGGCATTTTATTGGGCCCTATGGACATAATCGAGTGGCCACTTGATTATGTCCTTAAAGTGTGATCAAGTGCCCACCCAATGGTTAGGAAAAAAATAGTTTTTTTTCCCCTAGTGACAAGACCAAGTGGCCACCTAGTTGTGTCCCTAAGGCGCAATTGGGTGGGCATCTAATTGTTAAAAAATCAGAAAATTGAAACAAAAGTTTTTTTCCCCTTGGGACATAGTTCTAGATGGGCACCTAATTGGGCCCAATTGGGTGCCCATTCGGTTAATAATTATATAAAATAATAATAATAATAAATTGATTTAAAACTATTTAAATTTCTATTTAATTATCTAAATATAATATTTTAACATTATTATTATTATTTTAGTATAAATGACTTATAGATGAACATTTGGCACCATCAAATCATAAATATTTGAATTTGAGAAAAAAATTCAAAATGCTTTTGAGGAAAGTGATAAGAAAGGATTTTATTATTTTTAGTGTAGGTTGAATAGTTTATATTTTGTTGTGCAACTTGAGAAGAAAATTTTGAATAGCCTCATTAATGACCTATGTGGGAATTATGTATTATTGTGCTTTGAAATATTGATTTTTTTTGCATGTTCTTGCCACATTCTTGATCAAATCCATAGCACATTAACCTCCATTGTATGTTTTAAGAAGTTGTTCATACTTTATTTTGAAATTATTGTCAAGAACAAGAACATTTTGGTCAAATTCACCTTTTCCATTTGCAATCAATAATTGATTTTCACCTTCATTATTCCTTCCTCCCTTTACACCAACAATGATGAAGGACATGGTAGCAAGGCTCCAACTTTGAAGCAAATTTCTAATTTCTTTAATGGAATCCATGTGGAAAAACATGGGAACCAATTTAAGTTCAAAAATAATGATTGATGACACAATGGTCGTCAATTCAATTATAATGATAGCATGCATGTTGCCTTTCTTAAAACCCCTTTTGAACTTTGATTCAATTTCAAAAAATTTGACCTTCATAAACATGCCTTTTTGCAAATACTAGACATATCTATTTGAGGTGATTTGACCTTGAGAGAGATTGGGGTTAAAGCTACCTTGTTTAACAAATCACAATGCTAATATGCATAGTCTAGATTTTTCATGTTTCTATTTGCAATTCAATCAAAGGTGCCATGCATGTTGAACACCTTCGCTTTAAACACAAAATCTTTAACACCAAAATACAAGTCATCCACTACAACAACCATTGTGCAAAAAGAAAATAAAGTTTATTGAAATATAACACATTTTGCCCTATGTCATTAGGGCCATTAGGGTTGTGTCATTAACACTTATACCACTATTGGCCTATGTCATTCACTAAGGTTTGAGTTTGTCACTAGGACATGTGTCACTAAACCTATGTCATTAAAGTGTCATATGTCATTAATCATTAGGCAAGTTAAGGTTTGTGTCATGGGGTTGGGTGTATTATGTCATTGGGACAAATGTCATTCAACCTATGTCAATCAAATTTGTAGTATCACTAAGGTTGATGTCACTTGGGTTGTCATTAACTTATATGTCATTGGGGTTTGTGTGAATTTGGCTTATTTCATTGAATTTTATGTCATTTAAAACATGATCTGTGTCATAAGGCCCACATTAGTTGAAAGTTCTTGTTATTTAAGTTTAATCACTTGGACTTGGTCTTAATATTATGTTTTAAATCATTTACCATAGTGATTGGAACACAAAGTTTGTTAAAACCATTAAATTAAAACATGCACATGGAGGTTTGAAAGATGGTACCAAGTTGTTGTTGGTTCTTGCACATCCTTCTCCTATTCCTTCACCTCATGTGCAATTCTTTCAAGCCCCTATCAATCACAGTATAGTGATGTTTCATAATTGCCCATAACAAGACAAATCATACTTGATTACTTGGGATGAATATCCACCTCTTGTCTTAACAATTCTATATTATCCACGGGAGTTGCAACAATAAAATAACAATTTGCAACATACAACATGCAAGCTGGTTTATACATGTAGCCCCATGAAGTAAGCTAATGTTGTTCATCCCAAAGTTATTTGCTCCCATAATTGGGCATGAATAGCTCGTATATGTTCACTTTTTCTATTGGCATTTGGAGTCTTTTAATAATGAACAATAGACCTTTGGGATTGCCCTAGGGAACAACTTCCTTTAGGGAGCAAGTTTTTGAATGTTTGACAAGAAAATATAAGGGTAAAACTTTGTCCAAATTAAACATTCTTTATGAAAGTGTTCAAAGTCTACATATTGAAATGTATTTTTTATTATGCAAAAAGAAAAGTTAGGGATCAAATTTTTCAAATCATGTTGCTCTCCAAAGCAACTTAGTCCCTTTTCCCTAAAGAAGTTCCTCCCCTTCTCCCAAGGAAGTTGTTCCCTTTCTCCTTGTGAAACCTATTCCTTGGGGGAACATGGTTCAAGCTACCATTTTGTTTCCTTTTCCCCAAGGCATCTAGCTTGAAAAAGTTGTCAACAAGTTTCTTTTTCATACATTTTGTCCATTTGAATATAATGTATGAGGGCCGTATTTACCTATTTAATTTACTAGAATAATTTGTGGGTCAATATTTACAACAAAGGATTCCAAAAAATCAAAAAAATTTAAAGTATGTGGGTCACAAGGTTAAGGACTAATAAATTTGGTCATTTTTTGGTTTTGAACGGCACAAATATTTTTTTCATCACTAAAGCTAAAGTCCATAATGAAAATCAGGGTAAAATATCTAACATTTTAAATTTTAAATTAAAAAAATAATTCCAAAAAATTCTAAAAATAAAAATTTAAAACTTTTTTCATGTTTTAAAAATGATTCATAATAATGTAACTTGATCTTGAATGTACCCTTTAACTTTATGAATAATACGTGTCTTGAACCCTTTGAACCTTTTGTCTTTGAATATGGACTTCTTAGTAAAAATCATAACTTGTTCATCATGAATTTCCCACCTAATCTTTTCGATTTGAACAAGTTAGACACAATCGACCACAATCTGCATGCTTGAGTTATCGCGAGTGGTCTCCCCCCAAAAAACTAGAATTTGGATTAAATACTAACCCCTTAGCTTCATAGTTGTTTTATTGTCCTTCTCTTCAAGCTTTCTTTTTTAGAAAAATTAAAAATCCAATACTAAGCTTTTGTCACATAAAAATTGTCTTAACAAATACATAATATAATTATAATTCAATAGAAATAAATGTCACCCAAAAACATCAAATATAAAGCTGAAAAAGAGTGCCATGTCCCAACATAATTTAAAGTTATCATGAATCAAACCAATCGCCCAATACTAAGGGGCCAATAATAGAGATCATACGTCAACTAGCCTGGGAGCATGATGTAACAATAGTGTTATAATAAACACTTCTTCAACCACCCAGGTAACTAACGTTTAGAGAGAACAGAAACATTTACTCTATGAACTGGCACATATACCCGCAGAGCACACACAAGATTCTCAGCTCTTAACCGGCAGGGTGCGTGCGGCAGCAAGGGACATGGAACGATAACGTCAACATTGGAAGTTCAGAGGTGCTATTTTTGGCTAATTTTTGCAACATAGAGGAAAAAATAAACAAAGAATAGCCATACAAAGGCTCAAGTCGCCACATTATGCTGATTTTTTTCAAATCGCCATATATTGAGAATAGGTTCTAGCACGTCGCCAAAATGTAGCACCATTCTTAAACCTTTTTTACTGTCATCTATAGGCTGCAGCCAGATTTGGCTAAGTCATCTTATCCCACTGACCTCACAAATTTCAAAAAGAATAAAAGACCGGAACTTGGAAGTTGGAAGCGTGTTGTGTAGGAGGGGATGTCCGCAGAGGTTGTGCAACCAAGGGTGTGAGGTCGATCACGTCGGATACGCGCGACATGGACGTAGGTAACGCAGAAGCAGCAGCAACACCTCCCCCTTGGAGACTACAGCATTTCACATCACCAAGCACTATAAATTGGTTGATTCTACATCTATTTCATCATTATCTATTCACTCAAGCTCAGCTTTCTGATTTGATTCCAGTCTTCGAGGTTGCCGATTCATCCACAAGAGGAATTTGCCAAATTTTCAAAGGGGGTCGAGTTTGGAGAATTTGACCTACTTCCACTCGGGGGCAAGGATTTATTTCCTTATTGTTTGTGTGTGTGTGTGTGTGTGTGTGAGAGAGAGAGAGAGAGAGAGAGAGACACAGAGAGAGAGAGGGAGAGAGCGAGAGATTGGGTGCTTGGCGGTTTTTTCCGACGGAGACTGACTGACTGAAAGATCGAGCGAAGAAAAGAGAGGAGAGGAGAATATTCAGCAAAACTACTTGTGATTCTAGAGAGCATAAATCTTGAGCATCGAGGATGTCGCGCCTTCATAACCTTCGTCATCAAGGACAAGCTGCTGGTGCTCCAGCTTACTATCCTCTCGCGCCTAGCTATGGAGCTGCACCCCCAGCCGGCCCTTACTACCCTGCCCCAGGGCCGTACTATGGCGGAAATCCACAGATGATGATGCAGCCGGCTCAAGGGTTGGGTGGTGCTCCGGGGATGTACCCAGATCAGCAGTATCAGAATATTCAGGCGGAAGAGCACAGACACAAACAGCATGAACATAGGGCCGAAATGGGAGCTTTGGGAGTTGCGGCTTTTGCTGCTGTGAGTCTATCATCCTTACTACTGATCTACATATCTTCTCCTCATTGACAAAAAAGTTCACCGCCCAATGGCACAGTCCCTTGTTTCCAGGAGTGTAGTACTCTGCTCCTTTGAAAACACTAACCGTTAGACTAAGGGCATCTTTCCATCAGGCTGCTGTGATCACAGCAGCTTTCCATTATGTTTTTTGAACTGGTTGTGCTCACAGCCATCTCCTAGCGCTAACGATCAAGCATCGATCAACTGCAGGAGCTGTGGGAGCTCATGGGAGTCTAACTCTGATTCACCATACAGTGACATCTCAGCTCCTTTTTTCATAAGAACATGAGTTCCAAGACTTCCTAACATGGTTAATTACTTATTTTCAATGCATTTGCGGCTCTCCAATGGAGATTGACTGTCGTAACAGCAAGGAACAAGGCACTATGTCAGCGACTTTCCATTCGGCTGCTGTGATCACAGCACAGTGTGTGTAACTCTGATCACGGCAGCCTAATGGAAAGAGACCCTAATTAGATGAAGAAATTTGTGTGGTCTTCTTCTCAGTCGATTGATCAATAGTTTCTGACAGCTTGCTGGTTTTTTTCCTTTATTTTCGCACCAGTATGAAAAGCGTGAAGAGAAAGTGGATCCTGCGCATGCTCAGAGACATCACATGGAAGCACAAGCTGCAGAGGCAGCAACTCTGGGACTTGGTGGGTATGCCCTATATGAGCATCACGAGGCTCACAAAATGCACAAAGCTGAGAAGCATGAGAGGCATCATCAGAAGCATGACCATCATCATCGTCATTAATTTTTTTGGGTACCGCATAAGTCTTTGGACCAGTTGATAATCTCGAAGAACTACTTGTTAGTGCAAAAACTGAATCAGATACTGTGTCAATTTTACACAATATATTGTAGCATGTACCCTGGTACTCTAATAGCAGGCAGGTGGTGGGTGCTCTTGGAATTTAGTAAATTGCAGTCTACATTTAGGATCCCCAAGTGGGTAGCATGATCTTGTCCATATGTGATCTTGTTGATTGCGTGGTTTTCTAACCACACTGTTCAAACTCTATATCCTGAAAGTAAAATTTTACTATTTTTAAGGGTTTATTGCTGCCTTCTCTTCTGTGAGGACTCGACTGCTGACGTCTGAAGCTGCTGGTAGATAGTATGTTTTTATGATTGAATCGTCAACCTGGGGACACACTGCTATGAAATTCTGGACTTGCCAAATTCTGACGCCTGTCAAAGAGTTGCAAGTTGGTTCAAATCAAGGTCGGGCTGGTATACTGGCCTGTGCCGGGTATCACAACTGGTAGCAAGGACCCTACCAGTCTGGTAAGAGCTGAGAGAATACCAGCCTCATACCACTACCAGTCTGGTAGGTACTCCAGGTAATACCACCCTGCTAACAGTTTTATACTAGTCTCAAGAGGAGTTATGCACCTGCCATATACCAGCCGAAAAATAGTCTTGGACCTGATATCTGTAGCAGATTGGTATGAAAGTTTTTTAAAGTACCCAATACCAGAAAAGAAGACCCATGATACCAGGAGTAGCCTAAGGTCGGGGACATTCCCAAAATCCAGGGCTGGGGTTGGCTATCACCTGCTCCTGGTCCTGGGCCCCGTATTTTGGCAATACCCCCACCCTGGTGCTTTACCCTACACAAAAAGTTGAGAAAAAAGCACTGCCGCCAGCATGTAGAAATTGAATCCCAAATGTCTCAGTTTCAAAGAACTGATGGTTCTCATGAAATAAGCAAGTAATGAACCCACAGTTTATGGTAGGCACTTTGGCCCAGTTCTTTGAGTTTTTAGAACGCTGGTTAAGGGTAAAAACCAGTTCTATGATATTTGGGAAGCACTGGTCAAGTCAGAACTCGTAAACCTGATTGCAACGAAGAAGTACTGGAATTGCAAACAGACTGGGGACTGACAGGGTGGAATTTGGGACGTTCTGGTTCTCTCTTTTTGGAACCTGAAACCAGCGAGTATGGGTAGGGCCCATGTATATTCCCTTGACGGAATGGCATCAACAAAACTCAACCATTCACGTATTGTTTTCCAATTGCTATTAAATTCAAAATTTAATACAATTTTCCAGAAGCCTCAAAAACTGTATCATTCAGGTAGTATGTTTCAATTTACGGGATTGAAAAACAGGGGATTGATCATATCTTGATTCTCCTTGGAACTTGAAGGAATGTAGGTGTGAGTTTGTAGGTGGTTTTGTGTCGTGCACACCTACCTGTGTTGGGCGGTTCTCACCTTTTTCACAGAACCACCAGGGCCAGTTCTTACAAGACTTTAGAAGAATCAGCCCAGTTCTTGGAAAAAGAATAAAATACAATAAATTATACTCACCCA